>ENA-OQDT01000395-OQDT01000395.1-human-gut-metagenome-genome-assembly--contig:-NODE-395-length-28493-cov-3.879327_pt1 | contig 28493 bp, 18 predicted proteins | sample MGYA00242786_ERZ504617 | MGnify/ENA primary metagenome ERZ504617 (study PRJEB26092, sample SAMD00036337) | human gut metagenome | host: Homo sapiens | study: EMG produced TPA metagenomics assembly of...
TTCTTCTCGGAACGATGCTGGGGGCGGGGAGCGCGGTCGCACAGAAGGTGGCGGTAAAAACGAATATTCCCTATTGGGCAACGACCACTCCCAATTTGGGATTCGAATTCGGGCTGGGTGCGCGGACGACGCTCGATATAAGCGGCGGATACAATTTCTGGACGCTTAACCGGGAGGCTAACCGTAAGATTAAGCATTTCGTGGTGATGCCGGAGGTCCGTTGGTGGCTTTGCGAACGTTTCAACGGGCATTTCTTCGGTCTGCATGCCGGTTACACCGAATATAACATCAGCAACGTGCGTATACAAAAAATAAAGATTACATGGATCTTGCTGCAAAATGCCAGATTGCGAAAAAATCACTGGTTGAATATCCTCTTGAAAAAATCACACATGTATTTTTTCATACATTGATCGAGGACACATCCAGAGCATTTGATGGAGATTCAAAATCCGGAAATTATAATCAGGTCATGACAACAGTCAGTGAGTTTAATAAGATCATTCAGATCATGTATGACAAGGGCTATGTACTGGTAAGTCCACATGATATGGCAACGGTAAATAAAGACGGTACGATGAGCAGGGGCAAGATCATGGTTCCGGAGGGTAAGATTCCGTTTGTCCTTTCGCAGGATGATGTCAGCTATTACCATTATATGGACGGCGATGGCTGTGCATCCAAACTTGTACTTGACGAGAATGGAGAGGTAAAGAACGAATATGTTGATGCTGACGGAAATGTTTTAGTCGGAGATTATGATCTGGTACCGCTTCTGGATTCTTTTATCAAAGAACATCCGGATTTTTCCTATCATGGACGCAAGGGAATCCTTGCGATGACCGGTTATAACGGGGTACTGGGATACAGAACAGACAGTGCATATAAGACCGGCGAAAACCTTCAGAATGACCAGAAGAAATTCCTGGAAGATCATCCTGATTTCGATTATGACCAGGATGTAAAAGATGCGACCAAAGTGGCAGATGCCATGAAGGCAGAGGGATGGGAATTCGCAAGCCATACCTGGGGACATATGAATGCAACAGAGCGTTCTGCTGAGGATCTTAAGACAGACGATGAGAAATGGAAAGCAAATGTAGCCCCGATCCTTGGAGATACAGATATGATCATCTTTGCGTTTGGTGCAGATATTGGTGACTGGGAAGGTTACTCTTCTGATAATCCGAAATTTCAGTATTATAAGAGTGCGGGTTATGACTACTTCTGTAATGTAGATTCCAGTCAGTACTTTGTACAGATCACAGATCAGTATTTCCGACAGGGAAGAAGAAATCTGGATGGTTACAGAATGTATTATAACCCGGATATGCTGAGCGATCTTTTTGATGTATCTGAGGTATGGGATTCTTCCAGACCGACACCGGTACCAGAAATGTGATATGCAGATTTGAAAGGAGTTTTATTATGAAGAAAAAAACAGTTGCAGCGATGTTGGTAATGTGCATGGCTTTATCTGCTACAGCATGTGGCGGATCTGATACAAAAGAAACCAAAACCGAGACAACACAGGATACAGGGAATAAAAAAGATTCTGCATCCTCAGATAAAAAAACATCTGCTTCGGCAGTCAGACTGGTGTCTGTTTCTGATGTTTCAAAATATGTTACGATTGGAGAATATAAGGGACTGACACTGGACAGAGCATCGGTTACTGTAACGGATGATGATGTACAGGCAGAGATCGATTATAATCTTGAAGAAAAAGGGAACAGAGGTAAATGACGGAACAGTAGAAGAGGGCGATTCGGTAACGATTAATTTTACCGGAACGATAGACGGAAAAGAATTTGATGGGGGTTCTGCAGAAGATTATGATCTTGTGATTGGCGAGGGCGGAATGATCGATGGATTCGAGGATTGGAATCATTGGCATGAAAAAGGGAGAGACAAAGAACTGGACCTGACTTTCCCGGATGATTACTATGAAGAATCTGTTGCCGGTAAACCGGTTGTGTTTAAAGTTACGCTGCAGAAGTTCGCGCGGCCTTCCGAACTGAATGATGAGTGGGTAGCTGCCAATACAGAATACAAGACAGTTGACGAGTATCGTGCAGCCGTCAAAAAAGAACTCGAGAAAATGAGACAAATCAGCAGATTATGATCTTTACAGTAATGCCTGGAGCGAAGTACTCGCAAATTCTGAAGTAAAAGAATATCCGGAAGAAGATGTGGATAAGGCGGTTGAATCATACAAAAAACTCAATGAAAATTATGTCAAAGAAGCAGGTATGGAAATGTCTGATTTCCTTAAGGCTCAGGGAATGTCTGAAGAAGATTATGAGGAAGACTGCCAGCAGTATGCAGAATCCAAAGTGGAACAGAACCTTATTGTTCAGGGAATCATGGATGCAGAAGGACTCAGCCTTGATGATGACGATATACAGACATTAAAAGACGAACTGTTATCAGAATATGGTTATGAGAGTTTTGATCAGCTGGTTGCATATTATGGTGAACAGGAAGTAAATGAATCACTGGCACTGATGCGTGTGGAACGTTTTATAGTGGATAATGCGACAGTAAATGAAACTTCTGCAACAGAAGCTGATGTGGCAAATGAAGATGCAGATCCGGAAAGTGAAGACACAGGAGTTGATGCTGCAGAAGACACTATAGAAGATAATGCGTCAGAGGAAGATAGCAGTGACACTGCAGAAGAAAGTGAGGAAACTGCATCGGAAGATGATGTGGCAAATGAAGGATGATCATAAAAAATGGAAATGTTTTTCAGGAAGATGGAAGTTTTCGCAAGGAAACACTTTATATCAGAAATCACAGACTGACAGAGGCATTTGAAGCAACCGCTGAAGAGGAAGTTATAGATGCCGAGGGTCTTATGGTGATTCCCGGTCTTGTGGATATCCACAGCCATGGAGCATATGGGGAAGATTTTTCTGACGGTGATCCGGAAGGTCTGAAAAAAATCTTAAGATATGAGAGACAAAGTGGAATAACATCATATTGTCCGACTTCCATGACACTTCCGAAGGAACAGCTTAAGAAGATTTTCAAAGGGATCAGGGAAGCAGAAAAGTCCGGCGATGGAGCAACGGTTGCAGGTATCAATATGGAAGGACCGTTTCTGGATCCTGTTAAGAAGGGCGCACATGTCGAAGAATGGATCACGGAACCGGATGCAGATTTTGTAAGGGAATTGAATGAAGTATCCGGTGGAAGGATTAAACTGGTAACGTTGGCACCGAATGTCAGCGGTGCGATGGAATTTATCAGGAAAATGCAGAGTGAAGTACAGATATCTCTGGGACATACAGCGGCAGATTATGAATGTGCGTCAGAAGCAATGGCACTGGGGGCACATCATGTAACGCATCTTTATAATGCGATGCAGCCGTTGGCCCACAGAGAACCGGGACTGATCGGAGCGGCTTCGGATGATCCGGAATGTATGGTCGAACTGATCTGTGATGGCTATCATATTCATCCGGCTGTAATCAGAGCAACGTTCAGAATGTTCGGACCGGAAAGAGTCATCCTGATCAGTGATTCCATGCGTGCAACAGGGATGAAAAACGGTACATATGAGCTTGGCGGACAGGAAGTAACTGTGAAGGACCGCAAGGCAGTGCTGAAAGACGGAACACTTGCAGGATCTGCGACAAATCTGTTTGGCTGTATGTGCAAAGCAATAGAATTTGGTGTGCCTGTAGACCAGGCAATTTTTGCAGCCACGAGAAATCCGGCAAGAAGTATTGGGATTTATGACAGAACAGGGTCTGTTCATACAGGTAAAGAGGCAGATATTCTTCTGTTAACAGAGAATTTTGAATTAAAAAGAGTTATCTGATATACCTGCTGAAGTATTGGATCATCATTCACAGAATAACTTGATTTAGTTCAGGAATTGTGATTGTATTTCAGAATTAAATGCGTTATGATAATAATAGACAAAAAGGTTATAGAAAATACAGCAGGTGGAGTAGATGGATAAAAGGGTATTGCGTGAACGAATGCGCAAAAATGCAACAGCAGATAAGACGTCGTCAGATGATGAAAAAAGGGCGCGATATGTTGTGGCTGTGATACTCGTATTCATATTTGTAATACGGGGGAATTATTCTTCCGGTCATTAATCGGGTCGGAGGGAAAAAGTACAGATAAACCGGCACAGGTACAGGCGAAACAGATACGAATGCGAATATCAATACAGGAGATTCAGGAACTGAGACACAGATAGAAAAAGACACAAATGCAGCAATCCGTAAACCGCTGAAGGGTGCGAGTGATCTGACAAAGGCTTCTCAGCTGACTGCTGGCTGGCATGAGGATGAGAACGGTAAATGGTATCAGAATGTGGATGGTACATATTATGCAGGTGGACTGCAGGAAATAGATGGTTCTACATATTATTTTGGAGACAATGGTTATGCACAGACCGGATGGGTGAGCGTTGGATTTGATGATTATTATTTCAATGATGACGGTACTTATGATCCGAGCCAGCATAAAACCAGAATTGCATTTACCTTTGATGATGGCCCGGGAGAGTATACAGACCAGCTTCTGGACTGCCTGGAACAGAATAATGCACATGCGACATTCTTTATGCTCGGACAGAATGTTGAGAACTGGCAGAGCGAAGTTCAGCGAATGGTAGACATTGGATGTGAGATCGGATCTCATTCCTGGGATCATCTGAATCTGTATAATCTTGATATGGATGCAGTTGCCAAAGAGTTTTCAGATACAGATGCAGCTCTGGAGAAGGCATGTGGACAGAAGGCAAGTGTTGCCAGAGCACCATATGGAAACTGGAGTGATGATATCATTGCTACTGTACAGAAACCATTCTTTACATGGTCGCTGGATTCTCTTGACTGGAGTTATAAGGATGTTGACAAAGACTATAATGAGATTATGAACGGAGATCTTACTGACGGTTCGATCATTCTGATGCATGATATTCATGAGCCATCTGTACAGGCTGCGATCAAGATGATCCCGGAACTGGTAGCCAAAGGCTATAAACTGATGACAGTCAGTGAGCTTGCAGCAGCCAAGGGAGTTACTTTACAGAATGCAAACTATTCTGATTTCTGGGACAGTTCACTTCAGAAGGGTATCGTTGCAGGATATAACAGTGGTTCTTCTGACGGAAGCAGTGATGGTACAGCGGTATCAGATGGTACTACCTCAGATGACGGCTCAACAGATAGTTCTGATGTAAGTGATACAGGATCTTCGGACAGCAGTGATGTCAGTGATGGAAGTGATGAGAGTTCCGACAGTTCTTCCGGAGATAACAGCTCAGGAGGCGATGACTCTTCCGGGGATGGAAGTTCATCAGATGACAGTTCCGGAGATAACAGCTCAGACGATGGATCTTATGATGACAGTTCCGGAGACGGAAGTGATTATGCAGATGAGGACTCCGGAGATGGGTATGATACAGGATATTAATTCTATATAAAATAAGAATCCACAAAAGAGGACAAGTTCGAAAGCGCAATCGGACAAGTCCTCTTTTTGTGTACTTGTAATTTCTTATTTTAATTGACGGGAACATTATGGATTGGTATAATATGTCTATAAAAATGCAAAATATCAGCATAATAAATGTGCATAATGCTGATAGGAGGCGCAGAGTTGTAAAGAGTGCCGGAATAAAATAGCTGTTAAGGGAGGTACGTTTGAATGGGAGAGAAGTTGCAGTTTACAGAGCTGGATCAGTATCTGTTCGGACAGGGAACCCATTATGACATTTACAGGAAATTAGGAGCCCATCCGACGATACAGAGGCGTAAGAAAGGTGTATATTTTGCTGTGTGGGCACCAAATGCCAGATCAGTTTCTGTTGTTGGAGAGTTTAATAACTGGAATACACAGGCAAATCCAATGAAGAAAGTCGGACCAATTGGGGTATATGAGACATTTATACCCGGAGCAAAGGTTGGAGATCTCTATAAATTCTATATTATCGGCTATCATGGTGAAGAATTATACAAAGCTGATCCATATGGCAATGAAGCAGAACTGAGACCTGGCACTGCATCCAGAATTGCGGACATTTCTGATTATAAATGGAAAGATACTACCTGGATGAAAAGACGTCCGGAATTTGATGAAATCAGAGATCCTATGGCCATTTATGAGGTACACCCCGGTTCCTGGAAGAAACATGAAGCAAAAGATGAAGATGATCCGGGATTTTATAATTACCGTGAACTGGCACATGAACTTGCTGCCTATGTAAAGAAAATGGGTTATACACATGTAGAACTTATGGGAATTGCCGAGCATCCGTTTGATGGCTCATGGGGATATCAGGTCACAGGATATTATGCACCAACCTCCCGTTATGGTTCTGTTCAGGATTTCAAGTATATGATCGATTATCTGCACCGTAATAAGATTGGAGTTATTCTGGACTGGGTACCGGCACATTTTCCGAAAGATGCACAAGGCCTCGCAAATTTTGACGGTACAGCAGTATATGAACATGAAGATCCGAGACAGGGAGAACATCCGGACTGGGGAACCAAGATTTATAACTATGGCCGTCCGGAGGTCAAAAACTTCCTGATTGCCAATGCACTCTACTGGATTGAAGAGTGTCATGTAGACGGACTTCGTGTTGATGCAGTAGCATCTATGCTTTATCTGGATTATGGAAAGAAGGATGGCGAGTGGGTTGCTAATAAATATGGTGATAACCAAAAACCTTGAAGCAATTGAGTTTTTCAAACATTTGAATACCGTTGTACTTGGAAGAAATCATGGAACGGTCATGATAGCAGAAGAATCTACCGCATGGCCACAGGTTACCGGAAAAGCTGAAGATGGAGGACTTGGATTCTCTTTGAAATGGAATATGGGATGGATGAATGATTTTCTTGAATACATGAAATTGGATCCATATTTCCGTAAGGACAATCACAATAAGATGACATTTTCTATGACTTATGCATACAGTGAAAAATATGTCCTTGTCATCTCGCATGATGAAGTCGTACATTTGAAATGTTCTATGGTTAATAAGATGCCAGGCTATCCGGAAGAAAAGATTCGTAATTTGAAAGCTGCGTATGCATTTATGCTGTTCCATCCAGGCAAAAAACTTCTGTTTATGGGACAGGAATTTGGACAGCTGCGTGAATGGAGTGAGGAGAGGGAGCTTGACTGGTATCTTCTGAATGAAAAACCACATCAGGATCTTCAGGAGTTTGTAAAGACGCTTTTACATATGTATACAAAGTATCCTGCATTGTATGCAGGGGACAACGATCCTGATGGATTTGAGTGGATCAATGCAGACGATGCATACAGAAGTATTTTCAGTCTGGTAAGAAAATCTCCTACAAAGAGAAATAACCTTCTGTTTATTGTAAACTTTACGCCGGTTGACCGCCCGGATTATCGTGTCGGTGTTCCAAAGAAAAAACAGTATAAACTGATCATGAATGAACATGGACTTTTGGAGAAACCGGAGGTATTTAAAGCAGAGGCACAGGAATGTGATCACAGAGAGTTTTCGTTTGACTATCCACTGCCAGGATATGGTGTTGCGGTGTTTACTTATTGATATTTTATTGTTATTAAGGTTTCTGTTAATCTCTCTTTAAGTCGGTCAACATTATTAATACAAATATCATAACCGGGTTACTAAACAAAAACTTATATTTTTTGTATTTTATCTCATTCTTGTTTTCTTATTTTGAAATAAATACTTATGTTTGTGTAACCTTAAATTAAAAATGACCTATGAACCTTAATGATAACCGCTTAATTATTAAAACCTTGAAGTCGGGAGATCAAAAAGTATTTTCCCTGGTTTATGCTTCTTATTACAAGCCGCTATGTTTGTTTTGTTCCTCGTATGTTTCTCTTGAAGAGGCTGAAGAGATAGTGCAGGATTTGATGATGTATGTGTGGGAAAAACGTGAGTTGCTGGTAGAGGACTTGTCGCTGAAATCTTTCTTATTTACCAGTGTCAGGAACAGGGCTTTGAATTCAATCACCCGTTCCCATATTACCCGTCAGGTATATGAAGAATATCAGAGCCAACAGTTGAAATCTCTGCCGGCATTGGATTCTTGTTATGGTACGGAGTTGTTTAATGCCTATATGGAAGCCCTTCATTCTCTTCCTAAAGAACTGCAAAGAGTATATGTTATGAGTCGGTATAAACAACTGACCCATAAAGAAATTGCTGACAAGCTGGAGGTGTCGGTGCAGACTGTCAATTATCGGATAGGCAAAGCTCTTCAGTTTTTTCGTATTAGATTGAAAGATTTTTGCCTAGAATAGTCGCTTCAATCACCCGAGGGAAATATTCGTATTCCAACTGGTGCACCCGTATTGCCAATGTATCTGGCGTGTCAGTGGGCAATACCGGACAGGTGGCTTGGAAAATGGTATTTCCTTCATCATATCGTTCATTTATATAATGGATGGTGATGCCGCTTTCCTTTTCATGGGAAGCTATGACAGCTTGGTGCACGCGGGAACCGTACATACCTTTACCACCGAACTTGGGAAGGAGGGCCGGATGAATATTTACTATTTTATTCGGATAATCATGCAAAATGGCATCAGGTACTTTCAAGAGGAAGCCTGCCAGTACAATAAAGTCAATATGATATTGGTGCAGTATTTCCAGTGCTTTCCCGTCGGCAAAGTCTTGGGCTGTGAGGATAAGTGACGGAACACTCAGTCTTTCAGCTCGCTTGAGTACACCGGCCTGTGCTTTGTTGACGATAACCAATGCTACTTCAGCTGTTCTTTTCTCTAAAAAATACCGAATAATTCTTTCAGCATTCGTGCCTTCTCCTGAAGCTAAAATTGCGATTTTCTTCATGATGTTCTCTATTTTGGTGCACATAAAACAAAAAAATTGTGCAAAATTCTGCATTTATTTGCCTGAATATTTGCTCAGCCCAAGAAATATTTATTCCTTTGCAACCGCAAAGAAAATAAAATAATTCAATTTATTAACTAAAAAATTTAAAGTTAATGTCTGAAATTGCATCAAGAGTAAAAGCTATTATCGTTGATAAATTAGGTGTAGAAGAATCAGAAGTTACAACAGAAGCAAGCTTCACTAACGATCTGGGCGCAGATTCACTGGATACTGTAGAGCTGATTATGGAATTCGAAAAAGAATTCGGTATTTCTATTCCTGATGATCAGGCTGAGAAAATTGGTACAGTAGGTGACGCCGTTTCTTATATCGAAGCTAACGCTAAGTAATTATCCTTATTTTATAATATGGAATTAAAAAGAGTAGTAGTAACAGGTCTTGGTGCTCTTACTCCTGTAGGTAACAATGTTGCAGAAACATGGGAAAACCTGGTGAAGGGGGTAAGCGGGGCAGGACCTATTACTCATTTCGATGCGTCTAAATTCAAGACTCATTTTGCATGCGAAGTGAAGAATTTCAATGGAACTGATTACATTGACCGTAAAGAACTTCGCAAAATGGATCTGTATACACAGTATGCCATTGCAGCTGCTAAAGAAGCGGTGGAGGATTCTGGAATGGACCTCGAAAAAGAAGATTTGAATAGAATAGGTGTAATTTACGGTGTAGGTATCGGAGGTATTCATACTTTTGAAGAGGAAGTAGCTAATTATACACTGAATAAAGATACTGTCGGACCGAAATTCAACCCGTTCTTCATCCCCAAAATGATAGCTGATATTGCATCGGGACAGATCTCTATCATGTATGGTTTCCACGGTCCTAACTTCACAACAACTTCTGCTTGTGCATCTTCATCAAATGCTATTGCCGATGCATTTAACTATATCCGTTTGGGTAAAGCAAATGTAATTGTGGCAGGTGGTGCGGAAGCTGCTATTTTTGAAGCTGGTTTGGGCGGTTTTAACGCTATGCATGCTTTGTCTACCTGTAATGATGATCCGGAACGTGCATCCCGCCCGTTTAGTGCAAGCCGTGATGGCTTTGTGATGGGTGAAGGCGCAGGCTGTCTGATTTTGGAAGAATTGGAACATGCAAAAGCACGTGGTGCCAAGATTTATGCGGAACTTGCCGGTGTAGGCGCTTCTGCCGACGCTTATCACTTGACAGCTTCTCATCCGGAAGGATTAGGCGCTAAACTGGTTATGTTGAACGCATTGGAAGATGCGGAATTGAAACCGGAAGATATTGATTATATCAATGTACATGGAACTTCAACTCCTGTAGGTGATGTTTCAGAAGTGAAAGCTATCAAGGATGTATTTGGAGATCACGCTTATAAACTGAATATCAGCTCTACTAAGTCTATGACAGGACACTTGTTGGGTGCTGCCGGTGCGGTAGAAGCTATTGCCAGCGTATTGGCTGTGAAGAATGACATTGTTCCGCCCACTATCAACCATGAGGAAGGTGATAATGATGAAAACATTGATTATAACTTGAACTTCACGTTCAACGAAGCTCAGAAACGTACAGTAAACGCTGCATTGAGCAATACCTTCGGTTTTGGTGGACATAATGCATGTGTAATCGTAAAAAAATATGCTGAATAATCGTGTTTAGCAATATAAAGGATAGGATAAGACTTCTTTTTCGTAAGGATAGGGAGTCTTATCTTCGTTTTTATAAGATGCTTGGATTCTATCCCAAAGACATTAGCATCTACGAACAGGCTTTGCTTCACAAATCTTTATCAGTGAAGTCTGAAAAGGGGCGTTTGCTTAATAATGAGCGTTTGGAATTCTTGGGGGATGCTATTCTGGATGCTGTGGTGGCAGATATTGTTTACAAAAGGTTTGAAGGAAAGCGTGAGGGTTTTCTCACGAATACCCGCTCTAAAATAGTGCAGCGTGAAACATTGAATCGTTTGGCTATAGAGATTGGTTTGGATAAGCTGATCAAGTATACGGCCCGCCAGTCTTCTCATAACAGCTATATGTGCGGCAATGCATTCGAAGCATTGGTAGGTGCTATTTATCTAGACAGGGGATATCGTGCCTGTAAATATTTCATGGAGCATCGTATTATTGGGCCTTATATAAATTTGGAGAAGATTTCCCGTAAGGAGGTAAACTTTAAATCCAAGTTGATAGAATGGAGCCAGAAAAATCGTTTTGAGGTTACCTTTGAGCTGATAACCCAATCACACGATCAGGGATATAATCCGACTTTCGAGAGTGAAGTTCTGGTGGAAGGTATTTCGGGAGGAAAAGGAACCGGTTATTCTAAAAAAGAGTCTCAGCAAATGGCTGCGCGTGTGGCTTTGGGAAAAATAAAGAATGATTCCGGCTTTATTGAATGTATTTTTGCGGCTAAGACTGCCCGTGAGTTGCCTCAGGAGGAGGTAACGGTTTCTGATAGTAAGCCTTCAGACAGTGGGACCGTTACTCCGGATCTTTCTTTGGAGGAGATTAAGAAAACGGATGTGGTCGAGCAGATAATCAGTGAAGCGGAAGAAAAGGCTTTTAAGGAAAACGCTTAGCGGATTTTATCGATATTGTTTATAATTTATTAATTAGCTATTCCGGTGGTTTTGGGTATGTCCGGCAGGAATACATAATACATTGGAATATGCCCGATTACATCAAGAAAATGTAGTCGGGCATATTTCATATACTGACGGGAATTAGATTTCATCAGGCCATGGGCAGGTTTTTCCTGTGGCTTTGAATGTGGGACGTTGTCCTCCTGTTGCTCGCAAATAGTTCCCTAATTCCTTGGAGAGCCGTTTTACGATGCCGGGATGTTGCTTTGCTACATCATTTTTTTCACTGATATCATTTGGTATGTTGAAAAGTTCTTTTTTACCGGTTTCATAATAATAGACCAGTTTCCATTCGTCTTTGCGGATAGAGCAGTCCAGATTGATGCCTGGTCCGTCATTACCCCAGATATTAGGGAAATTCCATACCAGTGCGCGTCCTTTGGACGGGTCTCCTGTACCTTTCAGCAGGGGCATAAAGCTGATACCGTCTATAGGGTTGACTGTCTCATAGTTTGTGATACCCGCCATTTCAAGTATGGTAGGATAAAATCTTCAATTATAAGATATTTGTCACAACGAGTATCCGGGGTGACTACTCCGGGCCAGCTTACAATCATTGGTTCGCGTATTCCTCCTTCATATAAGGAGCCTTTGCCACTATTGAGAGGAGCGTTTTGAGTGTGAATTTGTCCGTCGCGCCATCCGGGTTCGGCAGCTAGCCCTCCGTTGTCACTCATAAAAATAATAACGGTATTGTCTGCTTCATCATTTTTTTCCAACCAGTTCATCAAATCCCCCAGACTTTTATCCATTCCTTCAATTAAGGATGCATATGCGGCTTCTTTGTCACTAAGTCCTTTTTTAATATACTTGGGGAAGAAGCGCATATCTTTGTCAACAGGAACGTGGATGGCATAATGTGCCATATATAGATAAAAAGGTTGATTGTACTTTTTTGCTTTGTCCAATGCTTTGATAGCTTCTTGTGTCAGGGCTTCTGTTGCAAATATACCTGTTCCCCAATAATCTTCCAAGCCGGGGATGGCCATTAGTGAATAGGGCTTTCCATCGCGGGTGTGCCCGTAGTTCTGTTCGCTCAGATAAGTAGCCAGACCACCGGCGGCATGTCCGGCTATATTTACTTCAAACCCCCAATGGGTAGGGTTCTCTCCCGGTGTGTCAATAGAACCGAAATGAGCTTTTCCGCAGTGGATGGTATGATAACCGTTCTGTCTGAGTAACTCAACGAAAGAAGTGCCGACAAAGGTATTGGGCGTTCCTGTTACTTGGCTGACTCCGTTGTAGTTCCAGTCTGGCAATTGTATTGTATTGCTTGGTCTGTCGGTAGCTTTGTTTTTTTCAAGTGTCCAGTTTGTTACACGATGTCGGGTGTTGTTAGCACCCGTTATCAGACTGCAACGGGTAGCGGAACTGATATTGCAGGCGTATGCTTGTGTGAACATCATCCCTTTCTTGGCCAGACGTTCCATATTGGGAGTTTCGTAGGCTTCATTATAATGTGTTTTCTGTGTCCAGAAAGGTAAGGATGTATCTTGCCAACCCATGTCGTCCACCATAAATAAGATGATATTGGGACGTTGTTGGGTTGTTTCTGAAGACATTTTTTCTTTTGCTTGCGTCGAGATTCCTGTTAAGGAAGCGAGAGCGAAAGATACAAGTAGTTTTTTATTCATATCGGCTGGTTTTATAAGTTATTTTTCGATTACAATTTTTGGGGGTATCTATGGAAATACTTCTCAGTTCTTGCTTGCCGGAATTTTCTATCCATACTTTTAGTGTACCTGTACATAGTACGTTTAGCACCAAGCGGTTCTCTGTTAAAGAGATAGTTTGGACGGTGGCCGGGGACAGATACTTTTCCTGTATGCCAATGACTGCCCATCCTTTCCGTATGGGGCAGAGATGAAACAGTTTGTCTGTAAATCCGATAAGTTCGAATGTACTGCTGTCTGATAGTTCTTCTGCCTTTTGTGATTCCCAATTATAAAGCAGCACGCGTTCTTCGGGGGTGGCAGACATTTTCTCAAAACTGTTCCGAAGAGAATAATCTTCTTTTTTTATAGTGGCCTGGACTTGCTGATGTCGGGGGGAAGCATTCAGGTTGTAACAGATTAATGTCATTGCTCCGTTGCCTGAGGGAGCTGCTACTCGATATGCTTTTCCACTCCATAATGGATTGGTCAGTATAGATTCCGGCATAGGTACGGCAGGAGCTTCGGGGCGGAACAGTTTGCCTTGTTTGTCAATTAAGGGAAAGATGTTTTCCTTGATAAAGTCCCCGGGGGCGTCCGACAGGTAGACCGGACCTCCGGAAATGGCCTTGGAACGTGCCATCAAAGTGCCGCAAACGGTATCGCAGGAATGAAACATATCATGGTCGGGCCATACGGTTTGTCCTAGTAGCAGGGTATTGGTATAAGACTGGAATAGATGTGATTTTGCCATATCCTCATCATATTTCTTATAGTCTATGCTGACACGGGTGCTGTTGCTGTATGACGTATGGTCGGTATTGATGACGTTCTGTGCCATACAGTTCATTAATCCCATATTTTGCCGGTGGATCTCGGCTTCCAGGCTTCGGTTACAGTCGGTTGCCTGGCGGATACTTTCATGCCCTCCCATGTAGAGTGGCAGCGTAAAAGCTTGGTTATCTACTTTCAGAAAATCGAATCCTTGTTCTTTTAAGGTGCTGATGTAGTAGCGATAGAAGGAACGGATGCGGGTGCTGTCCGTTCCTGGCAGAAGGCTGCCGGCGTGTGGGTATAGGGCTTGTCGGACGACTTGTGGAAATCCGTTTTCGGGGGATAATCCCATCCAGTATCCCGAAAGGCTGTACCACAGTCCGATCCATTTGATTTTATTTTCTTTTTTGTATGACATGATTTTTTTCCATCCCGACGGGAAACGTTGTTTATCCGGTATGAAACCGGTCAGTTGCCTGTTCTTGTGGGCGAGATGACCGTCGTCAATCAGTACATACCGGATAGGAATGCCGGATGCCTCTATCGTTTTCATATCGTTTATTACCTTGGATTCGTTTATATCATCATGATAATGTTCCCATGTACACCAACCGAGATAGCGGAAAGCTTCGAAATATTCCTTGGCTGTGCGGCTTTTTAAGTCGGCGGCTTCTGTATTTTTCATCAGCGCTTGATAGGCTTGCCGAATGGTTGAATAAATATCTTTTCCTTGTCGGATGAGTAGAAGAGGGACTTCCGGTTTCAGATAGTCTTTTCCTAAGGTGGATACATATAGGGTGACAGAGCCGTTATCGTTTACTTGCAGCCAGCTTAAACTGTTACGGCCGGCAACAGCTTTGGCAAACAAGTATTCTCCGTTTGTCAGTTCCAGCAGTAATGCATCTCCCAACGTAGATGGGGTTGCATTGGAAGGTATTCCCGGATAGCGGGTGTCGGTTAATTCTTTTAAATCGTTGAACACCCAAGGTAGGAGCCGGTTGGTATTGTTGGGCCATTCAAAATCTACCGGACGGGAGTCTCGGCTGAAGAAAATACCTCGGACGTACCCGGGTAACCGTACCGGACAGGCAATAGTCTGGGTTTGTCCGGGTATGGATTTCTTATAGGATATGGGAGAAGAAATGGAAGTTAAATCAATCGTATCTGTCATTGACAAAGCGTTTGTGTTCTTGAATGACTTTCCTTTTTCATATGTGTAATCTGTTTGCCCGAAGGATTTCGGACAAACAAATACATTGCAAATCAGGATACAAATGAATATTGCTTTATATTCTCTCATGATTTTTTATTTGAGGGTTACGTTATAGGCACTGAAATGTCTGATTTCGGGTAAGGCAACGGATTGGGTTACGGTGAGGCGCAAGGCGGTGGTTTCTACCGGTTCGAAGTGTGCAATGCGTTTGTGTCCCACAGACTCGCCGGAGCACACTGTCTGCCATTTTCCGTTGACTTTCGCTTCTATCTTGTATTGGCGTATTCTTTCGCCTTTGGCAATGTCTTCTTGGATGATGCAGTAGTTGACCGGTTGTTTTTCATTCAGATTCAGCGTAAGCCGTTGCCTCCGGCCTTGGGTTTCCGCCAATGGTGTACCAAAGCGCCGGTTTATTTCTTCTCCCCATTCTTTTAAACGCTGTTCGTCACCTGCCGGCAATAGCCCATCGGGATCGGGGGTCAGCCCGATGATTAACGTAGCGTTGCGGCCCACTGATTTTTCGTACATATCCATCAACGTTGTCAATGGATAGATATTATTCTCGTCATCGGGTTCCCAAAACCATTCGTGGCGGCCGTTGGCACCACGCAGGGGGCTGTCTGCCATAGCTGGTACCCAGTATTTGCCTTCGGGATCACCTTGTTTTAATAAGGCTATTTGGTCTTTTTGGCTTTCAATACGTTTATGATGTGAACAGGGGGCCGGAAAAGTGGACCAGCAGGGGTATCCCACTGTGCCGGTTTCTGAACCTCCCCAGCGGAAATCAGCACGGTCTATGTTGTGGTAGAACAGGCAGTTGGGTTGGTATTTATTGACGATGGGTTCCACATCAGGACCGTCACCTCGTGGGTCATCGGCTCCGCCATCAAACCAAATCATATATAAATCTCCATAGCGGGTACAAAGTTCTTCCACCATTTTCTCGCAGAAGCGTTTATACCACGCCTGTCGGTTGGCGGCAAATTCTCCGTCACCGGCTACCTTGAAATTATGGATACCTAGAAGTGAATTCCACCGGATGCCTACATAGATGCCCGGCTGGATACCATACTTACGGCAGGAGTTGACAAAGTCGCGGACAATGTCTCCTTTGCCATCACGCCATTTTACAGCTTTCAGGCAGTATGGGTTTACGTCACTTTGCCACAATCCGAAGCCGGTTTCATGCGTGGCTGTGAGTACGGCGAATTTGCAGCCTGCGGCTTTGGCTGCCTGAATCCATTGGTCAGTATCCAGTTGGGTAGGATTAAATATATTATAATCTTCAATGGGGCTGATACGGTTATTGCCTTGTCCGTAGCGGATGCCGTCGAATACGTGGAGGTCATAATGAAATACGGCTCCCATTTCCGCTTCGTGCCATTTCAATTGATGCGGTTTGGGTATAATGACTTCCGGTTGTGCAACACTCAGTACACAGTTCATAAGGAAGAGAAGGGATGTATATAGTATCTTCATAGGTTATAAATAATTAAAAAATGGATCTTCTGTTTTTTGCAGCCATGTTTTTAATTGGCTTTTCAATCGGTTTACCAGTTTGGGATGCTGCATAGCTATATTATTCATTTGGTAAGGGTCTGATCTCCTGTCGAATAGAATAATCTTATCTACCTTACCATCGGTTGCATGGATAGTAAACGTATGTGTAGCGGTGCGTAATCCCCGGTAGCCTGTTGCCGGATTGGATGACTGTATGTAATAATAGGGTTGGACAATGCGGTTGTTTTCTTTTCCGTAGAGGAGAACGGAAGCAAGGTTGAATGTTTGTACTTCTTCCGGTATTTGTTGCTGAAAGCCCATGATGGAAAGCAGGGTCGGATACAAGTCGGCAAAAGCTATCATGGTTGTTCGGTCGGTTTTCGGCTTTATTTTTTCCGGCCATGAGATAAGGACTGGAATTCGCATGGATTCCTCATAAAAGATATCTTTTCCGGCTTGTTCATGAGCCCCCATGCAGATGCCGTGGTCAGAAGTGAATACTACAATAGTATTTTTAAATAAACCCAAACGTTTCAATTCGTTGATTATCCGACCTATATTTTCATCGACTCCGGTCATGCAGGCATAGTAATTGCGGATATTGTTTCGGAAATAGTCACCCATTTCAGTGCCTTTGGCGGGAATGTCGGGACGGTTGGCACATAATGCCTCTACATTCAGGTTTTTATACATCTCCTTGTATCGGTCGGGTACCAACTCGTAACCGGTGTGTGGAGGGTTCATGGATACGACTAAGGCAAATGGCTGCGTTTTATCTATATGTCCGTTGAGGTACTCAATCGCTTTGTCGGCTTCATACTCCGGTCCCCATTGATTGACATAATAAAAACTGTCCCGGGGAGCGTCAGTGTCCCAGTACATGGGTTTTAAATGGTAGTCGTAAGTACCATAAGCGGTCCAATAGTCAAAACCGTGCCGGCGTTCTTTTGGACACCATTCGTTCCAAGCAACTGTACCATGGTTGTTGTAAGTATCTATGTATGGTTCATGAGGAGCATCCAGATGCCATTTGCCGATATATCCTGTTTGGTATCCATTGGCTTTAAGTATATCACTCCAGCAGCGTGCATCTTGTGGAAGTTCTACTCCATAAGGAGCGTTGGCAGAATTGCAATTGCCTGTTACTTTGTTCTTATGCGGATACATGCCTGTCATCAACATGCCTCGTGCCGGTGAAGATACGGGATAGCTGCTGACAGCATTGGTGAAATTCACACCTTCACGGGCCAGTTGGTCCAGGCAAGGTGTTTTGACAGGTTCTTTTCCGAGACAACCTAAAGCATCTCCTCTCCACTGATCTGCCATGATGAAGACCAGGTTAGGTTTTTCTTGAGCTTGTAAATAGATAGAAGTCAAGAACGGAAAGATGAAAAATGTTTTTTTATATAAAAATTTCATATTAATTCGGTATGATATTGGGTAAAAGGGTGTGTTCAAAGGTACAATAAGAATACATTGTAACGAATTAAACTACACCCTTTTTGAGTTATTTATCTAAACCTATTGCAGAGCATATTGATTGGCACCGACAGGCCAGCCTGGATTTTGATAAACAACGGAAGTGGAAATATCGCCTCCTTTCTCAGGGGTTGAAAGACGGAATACGTCATAAGAGATAGGGGTCAGGTAATTCGCTTCTTCAAAGTTGTAGCCATTGTTGGTAATGATCAGTTCGTTGGCAAAATGCGGACGTAAATATTTAGAATTACTAACCACTAAGCCGGCAGCCAATTGTTTCACATAGTAAGGCTCTTTTTGATACTCTTGCCAATTGAATCCTTCTGTTTGATAGTTTTTCATTTTATCTAGTGAACGCCAGCGTAAAAGATCATCTTTACGCATGCCTTCTGCTATAAATTCGCAACGTCGTTCACGGCGGATATTATATAAAGTTTTGTCTATCATCTGACTTCCGGACCAAACAGCCAGATCGTTTTCTTTACTTAGATCTGTTGCATCGATAGTTTTTTGGAAGTTTTCTGATACGCCGGCACGCTTTCTCAAAGCTCTCCAGTATTTTTTGCTATAATCATCTAGATTTTTGTTTTTCATATAGTCAGCTTCCATATAGTTGAGATATGCTTCGCTGGCGCGGAATATCATATAAGCCAAAGGTGAATTATCCGCTGGAGCTACATTGCTGTCTCTCCATCCTTTACGAACTAAATATCCTGTAGCTGTTCTGCTTAAGTTTTGATAAGCTTGTAGTAGATTTGCATAGACCATTCTTCCGTCTTGGTCCATATTACCACCTCTCCAAACCATATCACCCGGTTTGAATGTTGATTCTACAAGGCGTAAATCACGATTCTCCATTACATCGGGGATACTCTTGTCGCCTTTGTATTCTGTATTTTCTGGTGCATAAATAGGCAGGCCATTGGTAGTTAGGAAAGTTTCAACCATGGATCGTGTATAACCTCCACCTTGTCCCACACAGCCTTCACCGTTTTCATTGTATATGCTATGATAATTGCCTTCTACTAAGCTATTCACTTTGGCATCCGCACTATACATACGCCATAATAATACCTCTTTGTTGGAAGAAAGATCATATTGATTGAACATATTCATATAATCTTCTATTTTATCAGAGATTTGTATTGCTTCTGCCACTTCTTTGGCAGATGCCATCGCTTCAGTCAGGAAGAAATCTATTTCAGTATTAAGGTTGCCATTGAAAGTACCGCCCGGCCAGCCCGGACCACCTGGTACTCGTGCGGTTCCTTGATGGTAGGTTTCCCAACTTGCTTCATACAGGGCTACACGTGATTTAAATAGATAGGCACACTCTCTGTTCAGACGGTGATTGGTCAGATTATTACTGCGCGGTAATAATCGGGCAATGGCTTCGTTCAGGTCTTCTAGAATAAATCGGGCCACTTCATTACGTGGCTTACGTTTGTTTGCTTCCACATTGGCGGCATAATCATCTGCGCTAAGTTCTGATTTGATAATGGGAAAATCTCCGAATTTCCTCAAATATTCGAAATAGATGTAAGCTCTGAAGAAGTAAATCTCACCGATATATTGCTGAGTTTCGCGGGTATCTTCCAGTTCCCCTTTTTGGATATTTTCCAAAGCGTAATATAACAATCGGTTACAGTCGCGCAAATGTCCTTGCCGATTATAACTTCCTGTGGCGGCAACTTTGATACGTTGCGGTAGAAAGAAATCTACAGGATCTGTTCCTGCTTGGTTATCACTGGTTTGATCGTTGGTAAAAAGATTGGTGTCTTTGAAATCGGGCAATAGTTCGTATTTCTTGTTACAATAAGCCTGCAATTGGCTTGGTTCTGTGAAAAAACCTTCATTCACATTGTCTGTCAATGGTTCTCTATCTAGAAAATCGTTACATGAGCTTATAGCGAATGAAGTTGCTATTATAGGGAGTATGATGTATTTTAATTTCATGATTATGATTTATTTAAAGTTTATAATGTAATATTAATTCCACATGATAGAGTATAGCTTAACGGATAACTCATACCGTTTTGGTAAATTAGTTCTGGATCAAAATTTTTACTCATCTTGGTACCAGTCCATAAATTATCTCCGGAGAAGAATAGTCGTACTTTCTCCAGGTTAGCTTTTTGTATCCATGCTTTAGGCAACGTGTAACCTATTTGTATGTTTTTCAAGCGGATGTAAGCTGCATTCTGCAAGTAACGACTTTGTACCTGCTGGTTTTGTTTACTTCCAATAATGGGGCGCGGATAATAAGCATTGAGATTTGCTCCCATTTCATCTCCTTCAGGACGGAAGTAATCCATGTGTTCTTCGTATCCGGTGGAATCCCATTGCCCCCCGTTGATACCCCAGAAAATCATACCTTTAGAATAAGCGGTTCTGTCGTCGCCTCCTACCCAAACGTCACGTTTGGCTACGCCCTGGAACATTAGATTGATATCAAATCCTTTATAGTCAGCTCCTAATGAGAAGCCAAAACGAAAGCGGGGTGTGTAATTTCCAATAATGGTTAAATCTTTCGGATCAGTGGCAGACGTACCTTTTTCTATGGCAGGATTGTCATCCAGGTTAGCGTACATGATATCACCGGCTTTCCAAATATTGTTTCCTACATTGGGTAATTTGCTTTGGTCATGTTGGGCTATCCATGATTGCATTTCTTCATCGGTTTTTGCTATGCCTACTGTTTTGAATCCCCATATTTCGCCTAATTTTTTCCCTTTCCAATAATTTTCAATGGTGTTTCCGTCTCCATCTTTGGTGTAAAATGTTTTATCAGGATTGGGATATTCTGTTACTTCTGTTTGAGCATCAGATAGATTGAAAGAAGCATGATACCCTACTTTACCAATTCTGTCCTGCCAAGTTAGTTGTAATTCCCAGCCTTTGGTTCGTAAAGAGGTATTATTCATTTTGGGAGCTGATGCTCCTACTAATGGAGTTATTTCTTCGGCAGGTCCTACCATGTCTTTGGTATCACGAATGTAGTATTCAACGTATCCGTTCAGACGATTGTTAAATGCACCAAAGTCAAGTCCTGCATTATAGCTGGTGACACGTTCCCATGTGAGCAAGGAACTGACGAGACCGGGGGAAGATGCTATATTGGACTTGTTGGCTAAGTCAAGCAGCCAGCGTCCGCCGGCATCTACGCTACCTACAGTTATATTTTGAATAGAATAAGTAGGATAATAATTATCTGTATTCTGATTGCCTAGGCTACCGTAAGAAAAACGTAGTTTTAACAGGTTGACATATGCTTCTGCCGGACTCCAGAATGCTTCGCGGGCGATGTTCCAACCTATAGAAACAGAGGGAAATGTGCCCCATCGTTGGTTACCGCGGAAGCGTGAAGTTCCATCGCGACGAATGTTTCCTTCTAATAGGTATCGTCCTTCGTAGTCATAATTTAAACGGGCAAAATATCCCATTGTAGCCCATTCTTTTGAGGAGCCTTTCAAATCACTTGTACCAGTGGCCGTATTGATACTGGGGACATTTTCGTTGATGACATCATAGCGTTTGCCGATTAATTCGTTGATGTAATAATATTCGGTATTCATACCTGCTGTAACTTTGAAATTGTGCTTGTTCCAGGAATATTCATAATCTGCATATAGTGAAGTTGTCATCATGGAAGTTTGCTGTGTTTGACTTTGCACAAATGTCTTTCCTGCTGCTAAATCGGGGTCTCCTCCTAACCATGCTTCTTCCACGGGTTGGTTGTCACGGGTATAGAGATAGACTTTATTTACATTATATTGGTGGCGGTAGCTTTCTGTCCGTAGAGTCGCCTGTCCGTGAATACCTAATCCTTTTAATGGAGTCAGATGGAAACCTCCGGAAGTGAAGTAGGTGTCTTTACTGCTGTTTGAACGCCCTCCAGAAGTTAATTGCATTAATTTAGGATTACGTGTATAGTGTCCGTTGTTGTCATAGAGAGGCATCATGGGATATAATTTGGTCGTTTCTGCAAAGAAACGGTCGCCATAGAGTTTCACAAAAGTTGGCATTTCTATATCTGAACGTATAAAACGAGCGTTAAAATCTAAACTTAGCCATTTGGTGACTTGTCCTGTTACCTTTCCACTGATGTTATAACGTTTCTTGCTTTCGTCAGAGTAATTCATCTGTCCGTCTTGAGAAAGGAAAGCTCCCGATAGATAGTATTTAACTTTCTCACCTCCTCCGGAGATACTTAGATTATGTTCTTGTCCGAAAGATGTTTTGTCAATGAAGTTTCTTGGCCAGTTTTGATTATCATTGGAAGCGACGTTGAAAGGGAAAAAATTGTTTCCTTGTGAACCATTGGGGTCTGAGGTGTATGGGTATTCACCCGCCATGTATTTCTGAATGCGGTCTATCGTATCATCAGTGAAAATAAAAGTGGTGCCGCTTCCTGAATTTTTTTGTGCTGCATTGAAATACTTGGCAAAGCGGTAGGAGTCGAGCATGTCAGGAATGTTGGTGGGGCGTGACCATCTGAAATTGTTTGAATACTGAATGGTGGCTTTTCCTGCTTCTCCTGATTTGGTTGTAACCAAGATTACGCCAAATGGAGCGCGTGAACCGTAAATGGCAGATGCGGCAGCATCTTTTAACACGGAAATGTTAGCGATATCCTGCGGATTTAACGAGTTTATGTCTCCTTCGGCTCCATCAATTAAAACTAAAGGTGAGGCACTGGATCCGGTATTCAAATTTCCTGTTCCACGAATATTCATGGTGGGATTATAGTCTAATCGTCCACCTTTGTCATTCATGTCAATGTTCAATCCTGGCATCACTCCTTGAAGAGCTTGTGAAACTGAAGTGACAGGACGTGATTCCAGTGTTTTTTTATCCACGGTAGCAACTGCTCCTGTTAAGTTCACTTTCTTTTGCGTACCAAAGCCTACTACCACAACTTCGTCCAGCGTTTGCGTATCTTCCGCTAAAGAGATTTGATAAAAAGTTTGGTTGCCATTGATTGTAAATTCTTGGGGGGTATACCCGATAAAGGAAACAATTAGCACACTGCTTTTTGAGGCTTGGATTGTGAATTTTCCATCAAGGTCTGTCACCGTTCCATTGGTTGTCCCTTTGACAATGACACTGGCACCGATAATAGGCTCTTTGAGCTTTTTATCCGTGACTACACCGGTGATGCTGAATTGCTGGGCGTACAGGAATGTACAGTTGCAAAGCAATATCAAAAATAGAATTGAGATTTTTTTCATGCTTCTCTGTTTTTTAATTAGATCATTAGGTTAATACATTGCAAATGTATGTTAATCAGTGACGTGGCTTAATACACGTTTATTTCATTCAGCATGCATGTTTAATGCATCTCTATATTTTTTGGTGAATCTTTGTTGTTATCTCTTTTTTATTTTATTCCTTTGCTACAGGTAATGAATTAAATATGAACCTTAAAATCTTATCACTGGTTATAATTGGAGTATGTATATTGCTGCCGGATGTGTGCTATGCTTTTTTAAGCAAAGATGTGCATCTGCTCAATATGCAAAACGGATTGGCCGACAATACCGTATCTGCTGTTTATAAGGATAAAGAAGGCTTCATTTGGTTTGGAACCCGAAACGGGTTGAGCCGTTATGACGGTAGGCGGATTACAAATTTTGAAAGGAGTAGGAGTTATCCTAGTATTTCAAACTTAAAGGAGGTTTTTGACGGGGTGCTGGCATTTGTGGATAATGGTGTCTTTTCTGCATTTGATTTGAAAAAAGAACGGTTTTTGTCTGTGGTTTCTTCTTCGGGACAGGGTATTCCATCTCGAGGGATGTTGCAGAGGAATGATTCGTTGGTTTGGGTGATTTCCGGGAGTGAGCTGCATTTAATGAAGCGGTGCGCATCAAAAGAGGGTGAGCTTCGGCTCCGGGTTCAAGAAAAATATACAGGCTGGAATAACCAGGATAATCTTTTGGTTGCCATCACTTATTCTTCGGATAAAAAAAGTATCTGTCTGATTGATGAAAAAGGTAGAATTATCTTGCTGGATGCGACAAACCTGAATTCCTTTCGGGTGATTGACCTGGGGCGTACCGGTAGTCTGTCTGTAAATTCTGTTTTGTATGATGATGGTCGGATATGGATTTCTACAATTGCTCATGGGGTTATTTATTACAATGAACGAACCGGGAAAATCAAGCAGTTGACTTATCATGTGGCTCCGGTATCCGACAGACTTTCTCATACAGATGTTTTCGGTGTTATCAGATTAAATGAGAATAAATATCTGGCCGTAACGTGGAATGGATATACGGTGATGACAATAGATAAAAATAATCAGGACGAGATATTGACAGAAGTTTATAGTAACACTTCTTCTTTGATGTACCGCAATCTTGAAACGAGGATGATTGCGGCTTATTACGATTCACATGGTATTCTGTGGATTGGTACGGATGGTGGAGGAGTTATCTGGTCGGATTTGCGTATGCAGTTTTATAATTGTTTTTATCAGGACAGGCATAATGAGATTTGTTCTATTGTAGCGGATGACGATCATTATCTTTGGTTGGCAACATACCATAAAGGAATTATGCGGAGCCGGACAGCGTTTGGTACTTCGGAAAAAAATAGACTTCTTTCAAGTAGGAGATCAAGATGTGAAAAACAACAGACTGTGTTGTGCAGTCTGAAAGATGAGAAAGGGAATTTATGGTTTGGGAATTCAGATGGTTCATTGACCTGTTATTATAAAAAAGAACGCTCATTCAAGATATTGCGATTGATCACGGAAGATGGTGACCTTAACAAATCATCTGTCTGGGCCTTATTTCTTGATAGCAAAGGTCGTTTTTGGATTGGTACACATAAAGGACTTTGGTTATTCGACCGTGAAACGAACAGGGGTAAGAAGATACATTTCAAAGTATCCGGATTACAGAACTTGTCTCCTCTTTATATTCGTGCTATGGCTGAAACCGACGATCATACGCTTTGGCTGGGCACTGCGAATTATGGTATATGTAAAGTGATAAATGAAAAAGAACTGCAGACCGGCTATGAAAAGAAGTATGGTATGGCTGAGAATTCCGTTCGTTCATTATTAGCTTCGTCCGATGGTAATTTGTATGTCGGATACATGGCCGGTCTGGCAGTTTTCTCTCCCGGACAGGATGCGATAACTCATGTATATACTACCCGGGATGGATTGTGCAGTAACTTTATTGGTTGCATGACTGAGGATGCGGACGGGCAAATCTGGTTGGGCTCTAATTCAGGTATTTCCCGTTATAGCCGTCATCAGCATTTGTTTTATAATTATTACATTGCGGGCAGTAACCGTTCTGTCCTGCATTGGGAGGATGTCCTGTTTTGGGGAAATAATAAAAATCTTACTTATTTTAACCCCGATGACATTAAAGCGTTTACCACTTCCGAATCTGTCGTGATTACCGGATTGGAGGTAAATAATAAACCTGTAGAGATAGGAAGAGAGGTCAATGGGCAGACCATTCTTTCACAAAGTATTTTCTATACGCCTTTTGTCCGGTTGAATCATGCGAATCGTGACTTTGCGCTGACGTTCAATAACCTTTCTTATTCTGAAAGCCAGCAGAAGTATAGTTACAGGCTTCGTCCTTATCAGCCTGATTGGCTTGTGGCCAACGGAGGGGAAAAAGTTTCGTATGCTAACCTTCCTGCCGGGGAATATGTTTTTGAGGTGAAAAATATTTATCCGGATGAAAGAGACAGTAAAATAACCTCGTTGAGAGTAGAGATTTTGCCTCATTGGAGTGAAACTTTCTTTTTCCGCTTCTGTATGATGGTGCTGGGAGGGATAATAGTTTATATGGTTATGCAGCGTATTAAATTACGGCAAAAGAGGTTGGAGCATGAGTTGCGCTTGGAACATGAGATATTTGCTGCTACTGTAGAGCGTGACAAGGAGAAGCAGATTCGGATGGAACGCGAGAATTTCTTTACGAATGCAGCTCACGAGTTGCGTACACCTTTAACTTTAATCTTATCTCCCCTGCAGGAATTGTTAGGAACCGTCCGCCCTTCAGACACCGTCTATACTAAACTGGCTGCCATGTATCGCAATGGAACCTCTTTGCAGACATTGGTCGATCATTTGCTTTATGTGCAGAAGATTGAAGCAGGTATGATTAAACTCCGGATTTCGAAAGTCGATATAGTGGTATTGGCAAAGCAGATAACCGATCCTTTTCATGAACTGGCAGAAACAGAAGGGATTAACTTTACGGTTGAATCGCTGAATGAGCCACTTTTGCTATGGATAGACGTGGAAAAAATAAGTTCGGCTATCCGTAATTTATTATCTAATGCGTTTAAGTATACATCTCCGAATGGAAAGGTGATTTTTAAGATGAACCGTATCGAGATAGATGGATATTCATTTTGCAGTATAATCATATCGGATACAGGTAAAGGAATACCGGAAGAGTTACGGGGGAGGATTTTTGAATCATTTATTACCGGAGAAAATACACCTTTGTTTTCTAATAAGGTAGGTATAGGCTTGCGTATTGTTAAAAATACGATGGATCTTCATCATGGCACGGTGAATTTGGACAGTACTCTTGGAAAGGGTAGCACTTTCACATTATTGATTCCTGAGGGAAATGCACATTTTGCAGAGGACCGGTATGAGATTGTTGGTGCTCCGGAGATGGAGGAATATGCTCTTCCGTTACCGGTAATGCAGGCGGAAGGGCAGGAAGACAAGCCTTCGAATAAAAAAACATCTCTTCTTGTTATTGAGGACAATGAGGAAATCCGGCATTATGTCTGTTCTTTATTCTGTAAAGATTATGCCGTATATGAGGCGGCAAACGGTGAAGAGGGGGGTGATGTGGCAATGAGTAAAATTCCGGATTTGATTATTTCTGATATAATGATGCCTGTAAAAGATGGGTTTACCTGTTGCCGGGAATTGCGTGAGCAGCCTCGGACAGCACATATCCCTATTTTGATGCTGACGGCAAAGGCTGAGGATGCGGATGTGTTGCAGGCTTCAAAAATAGGTGTGGATGATTATATGATGAAACCCTTCAATCCGGAGGTATTGAAGGCAAAAGTCCGGAACCTGATACTCCAGCGGGAACGCCTGAAGAGGATATATACAAAGACGTTGATGTTGAAGCAGCAGGAAAGTGAACCGGAAGCGGATGGGAATAATGCTCCGGATGATTTTATACAGCAAATTATTCATGTCATAGAAGCTAATCTGGCGAATGAGAACTTTAATGTAAAAATGTTGGCGGAGCAATTGAATATGAGTCAGCCTACCCTTTATAGAAAAATAAAGCAACGTAGCGAACTGGCTGCTATTGATATGATTCGGAGTGTACGGATGAGCAAGGCTGCCTCCCTTATTATGGAGAACAGGTATTCCATTCAGGAAATAGCCGAAATGGTAGGATATAGTGATACACGTACGCTCCGAAAGCATTTTACCGAGCAATTCGGAGTGTCTCCATCCAAGTATATGGAAAAGGATTGAATCTGCTTCTTATCCGAAGCAGATTCCCATCCGTTTGCCTTGTACAATCAGGTCATGGTTCTCATTGACAAGTTTTAATTTACCAGCCACTTCATTCAGAGGGATGGAGCCAATTTCCGCACCTTGCAGAGAGACCATTCGTCCGAATTGTCCGGAAGCAATCAGTTCTGTGGCATGTCCACCCATACGAGTGGCCAGATTACGGTCGTAGGGAGTAGGAGAGCCGCCACGCTGGATATATCCCAGTACAGTTTCACGGGTCTCGAATCCGGTTTCATATTCTATTTCTTGGGCTATATATTCGGCGGCTTTTTTGCCGTCCATGGTTTTGATGCCTTCTGCGACAACAACAATGGAATAGGGCTTCCCTTTTTTCAAGCGTTCAATGATGGTATTGCCTATATTATGAATATCATAAGACAGTTCCGGAATAAGAATCACGTCACCGCCTCCCGCCATTCCGGAATAAAGTGCAATCCAGCCAGCTTTATGTCCCATCACTTCAATAACCATGACACGTTGGTGTGAACTGGCTGTAGAATGCAGCCGGTCAATGGCATCGGTAGCAATGGTTACGGCAGAATCGAATCCGAATGAAACGTCTGTTCCCCAAACATCGTTATCTATTGTTTTAGGTACGGAAACAACGTTCACACCTGCTTGGGCCAGTTTGGCTGCGGTCTTTTGGGTTCCGTTTCCGCCGATACATACGATACAGTCCAGACCTAGATCATGGATATTAGTACTCTTTCCACTGCCAACGAAGAAAAAAGAGAACGCCGTAGTCCTCTGCAACGAAGCCCTGCTGCTTCCCGTACTCCACTCCATCCCGCAAGAAGTGAAGAACGTCAACATCACGATGGGTTTCCCGCTTGCAC
>ENA-OQDT01000397-OQDT01000397.1-human-gut-metagenome-genome-assembly--contig:-NODE-397-length-28409-cov-6.795064_pt1 | contig 28409 bp, 29 predicted proteins | sample MGYA00242786_ERZ504617 | MGnify/ENA primary metagenome ERZ504617 (study PRJEB26092, sample SAMD00036337) | human gut metagenome | host: Homo sapiens | study: EMG produced TPA metagenomics assembly of...
CGGCAACGGAAGTAAAAGTCGGTGATACGATTACTCACGTGGAGCGTCCGTGTGATAAAGCCATTTCCGGTTTCGAGGAAGTTAAGCCTATTGGTTTTTTGCCGGACTTTATCCCAATAGAAACTGAGGACTTTGAAAATCTTCGGGCCTCTTTGGAAAAATTGCAGTTGAACGATGCATCGTTGACCTTCCAACCGGAATCGTCCGTGGCGTTAGGCTTCGGTTTCCGTTGCGGTTTCCTGGGCTTGCTCCACATGGAAATCGTACAAGAACGTCTGGACCGCGAGTTCAATATGGATGTGATTACGACCGTACCCAACGTGTCTTATCTCGTATATGACAAGCAGGGTGGAGTGAAAGAAGTACATAACCCGGCCGGTATGCCCGAAGTGACGCTGATCGACCATATAGAGGAGCCATATATCAAGGCTTCCATCATTACGACAACCAACTTCATCGGCCCCATCATGACCTTGTGTCTGGGGAAAAGGGGGGAGTTGTTGAAACAGGAGTATATCAGCGGAAACCGTGTGGAACTCCATTATAGCTTGCCTTTGGGTGAGATTGTGATTGATTTTTATGACAAACTCAAAAGCATATCAAAGGGCTATGCCTCTTTCGACTACCATCAGGACGGTTTCCGTCCGTCTAAACTGGTGAAGTTGGATATCTTGTTGAACGGGGAACCGGTGGATGCGTTATCCACTTTGACGCATATTGACAATGCGGTGGACTTCGGGCGGAGGATGTGTGAGAAACTGAAGGAGTTGTTGCCCCGCCAACAGTTCGATATTGCCATACAGGCCGCCATCGGTGCCAAGATTATCGCCCGTGAGACAGTGAAGCAGTTGCGTAAGGACGTGACGGCGAAATGTTACGGAGGAGATGTCAGCCGGAAAAGAAAATTGCTTGAGAAACAGAAGAAAGGAAAGAAACGGATGAAACAGATCGGTAATGTGGAAAGTGCCGCAAAAAGCTTTCTTGGCTGTCCTGAAGTTGGATTAACCTAATAAAAAACCTTATGACTATGGATTTAAGACGCGACGTGGCTCGTGAAATAGCCCGGATATATTGCCGCTTGTCTCCATCGGGTATCGAGGCATTGTCCGAGATACTTGTACCTTTCAAATATTCGAAAGCGGACATATGGAATGCAGTCAGACAGGAGTGTTCCAGCATGTAAGAAAGATTCTGAGAATTTATTCCTGCACCTGCCATGATATCAACATTTCCGGCATTTTGTTTCAGACGATTCAGAGTCTGAATGCCATCAGGAGCAGAAGCAACTCCGCCGGAAGTAAGAATAGAAACAATGCCAAGTTTTCGGGCAGTTTCCAGTGTTTCATCCAGATCACGACACATATCAAAAGCACGATGTAGATTATATGGAGTACCTTTTCCTGCATCCATAATTCGATTTAATACCTCTGTATCAAGCTGTCCATCTGCGGTCAGGCATCCGATCACCAGAGCATCAGCACCGGCTTTGGAAAAAGCTTCCGCTTGTCGTGTCAGAATCTCAATCTCCTCTTCACTGTACAGAAAATCTCCGAATCGCGGACGGAGAAGCACATGGATCGGGATATTGATCTTTTCGCGTATTCTTTCGTATAAAGCAAGCGAGGGCGTGGTCCCGCCCACGATCAGGTCACCGCATAATTCAATGCGGTCAGCACCGCCAAGTTCTGCATTTACAGCGGATTCCACAGAGTCAACACAAACTTCCAGGATCATCTAAAAACTCCTTTGTATGAGTGATTTATGAATAATATTTATTATAGATTATACCAACCGTAAAAGAATGCCGCAACTCAGTATTTCCTTAACCTTGAGGACATGACAGTGCTATGCTATACTGAGTTTATTAAAATTATCAATGGGGTTTTATCAAAAAGAGGAGGTTCTTTTAATGAGAGAAGTAAAAGCAGTTAAGATCAATGCGGCAGATTTTGCTCCGTACGGAACATTCTGCAATATGACAGAACCGGAGGGATATCCACTGGCAGGCGAGATCCATAAGTTTTATCCGGACCGTATTTCCGGAACCTGTGTAGGCAGTATCGCGTTTTCTCCGATCGCAGTCCGTAAGGATGACAGGATTATCAAAATGGCAGAATATCACACAACCACGTGGGAAGGAATCGTAGCATTGGATGATGACATGATCATTCATGTAGCACCGGCATCTGGCGGTACACCAGTCCCGGAACTTGCCAAGGCATTCATCGTACCAAAGGGATGCATGGTCAAGATCAACGCAGCGATCTGGCACCTCTGTCCGCTTCCGTTGAATAATGATGAACTTCATGCAATGATCATTCTTCCGGAATGCACCTATGCAAACGATTGTACCGTCGTTGATTTCGAAGAAAAAGACTGGTTCAAGATTACTGTATAAAAAAGTCCTCCGGGTTTATTGCCCGGGGACTTTTTTTAAAAGATCAGATCAGCAAATCCGGTAGATACCAGGAACAGAACCAGCATAACAACCGGTACAACATAACGGATCATAAAGCGATAAAGACCGGCACGTTTGAAGTGTTCTCCGTTTCGTTCCACCTCTCCTACGATCCAGTCCGGACCGATCACCCATCCGATCAGAATACTGGTCAGAAGTGAGATAAAAGGCATCAGGAAACTGTTGCTGATGTAGTCCATAACATCAAGAAGCTGTCCGACAGAACCGTTTGGAAGTTTCAGTTCGAAGTACAGTTTGTTGTATCCAAGACAGATCAGAACAGCCGTGATCAGGGAGTAAATACCGACAGCACCGCACATTTTTTTGCGCGGTTTGTGGTAAAGTTCCATGCAGTTTGCGACCAGAGTTTCCATGACAGAAACGCAGGAAGTCAGCGCAGCAAAACCCATCATCAGGAAAAATGCAATTGCTACCGGACGGCTAAAGATGCCCATGGCGTCGAATACTTTTGGCAGTGAGATAAAGATAAGGCTTGGTCCGGAAGCCATACCGTCTGTGCCAAGAAATACAAATACAGCCGGGATGATCATCATTCCTGCAAGAAAAGCGACACCAGTGTCAAAAATCTCAATCTGGTTTGTTGCTTTGTTCAGATTGACTTCATTTTTGACATAAGATCCGTAAGTGATCATGATTCCCATGGAAACACTTAAGGAAAAGAAAAGCTGGCTCATCGCATCCAGAAGGATTTCCAGGAAACGTTTTACAGTCAGTCCACTGAAATCAGGTTTTACATAAAAAGCAAGTCCCTGCAGCCCTGTGCGGAAAGTTCCATCTGCATCGGTATGTGTCAGTGTCAGTGAAAAGATCGCAATGATCAGGATCAAAAGGATCAGCCCAGGCATGATGATCTTGGAAAATTTTTCGATTCCTTTTTCTACACCTCGGAAAACAATCCATGCAGTCAGTGCGAGAAAGACCAGCATAAATACGATCGGTGCAATGTCAGATGTGATAAATGATGTAAAATATCCATCTGCAGCGGCATCCGTTCCGTCAGAGATAATATAGGTAACAAAATATTTTGTGATCCATCCGCCGATGACAGAGTAATAAGTCATGATCAGTGTCGGCACAAGAAATGTCAGCTTACCAAGAAATTTCCATTTCGGATTGAGAGCTTCGAAGGCTCTGAGTGCATTTTTCTTTGTTTTTCGTCCGATCGCCACATCTGTTGTCAGCAGTACGAACCCGAAGGTCAGTACCAGAACAAGGTAGATCAGCAGAAATAATCCGCCGCCGTCCTTGGCACAGAGATATGGAAATCTCCAGATGTTTCCCACACCAACGGCACTTCCGGCAGCCGCCAGAACGAAGCCGATCGATCCGGAAAAACTACTTCCTTTTTCTTTCATTTTCGATTTTCCCCTCTACATAAAGTTTAATTAAGGGCCAGACAGATTCTGACCCAATGGTTTTATTTTAACGCCAATATTTATGTATGTAAATAGTAGAAGTAGAGAGTTTTTTATATAAAATATGGAAAAATGATCATACCTGCGAAACCGCTTCATTTTTATGAAACAGAACCGTACAGATCAGAACTGTCAGCGGAACGGAGAGCACGATGCCGAAGCTTCCGGCAAGGCCCTGCATGATCGCGATACCAATGTTATTGGAATTGATGATCTGCTGATAGGGAAGGTCATAGGCGTAATCCAGAAGAAGTGTGCTGACACTGCTTCCGGCGAATGCGAGGATCAGGGTGTTGCTGTCTGTTCCCATCATGTCCCTTCCGACACGCATGCCTGCTTTGAACAGTTCTTTTCGAGTCAGGGAATTGTTCTGTTTGTAGATCTCATCAATGGCACTGCTGATCGACATGGCGACGTCCATAACGGCTCCGAGACACGAGATCAGGAGCCCGGAGAAAAGAAGTCCGCCTACCTGGATGCGGTTGGTATTCCAGAGAGTCATAAGTGTCTCGATATCAGATACATTGTAGCCGGAGATGCCGGATGCCTTACTGAAGCACCAGGCAGAAAGACCGGCCAGAACAACGCCTGCCAGTGTGCCAAGTGTCGCTGCGCAGGTCTTTTTTGTAGGACCGCCGATGAGGTACATAGTGACCAGTGTGGTGAGAAAACAGATAAAAACAGCGGCCCAGAACGGAGAAAAACGTAGATACACAAGCGGAAGATAGACAAAGATCACGCAGAAAAAAGTGAAGATCAGTCCAAGGCATCCTTTGATTCCCTGCTTACCGCCAATGACGCACAATGCGAGAAGATAGAGCAGGGCAAAAATATAAATGACCCATTCTCGATCCTGAGAATAAACGCTGGCGATCGTGGTCTCGCCGGCAACACTCTGCATGACGATGACTTTCATCCCGACTTTGCAGGCGGCACCGAAGAGATAACCGGAGCTGCTGGTGATGTCAAGTTCTTCTCCTTTTCGCGCGCCGGTGAGCATTTTTACACGCACTTTCTGCTCACCGACACGAGTTCCATTAGAATCAAGATTATCCTGAAGGATTTCTGTAACTTCTGCTTTTTCAAATGTCTGACCTGTCCGGACGACCAGTTCTGTTTTTTCTGTCTGATTGAGTTTAAAGACAAAAATGGCGAACACACAGACAAGTAAAATATAGATAAGATATCGGACTACTTTTTTACTCATTATCAGTTCCAAAATGTACAACAGGAGTGGCATCGCTGTCACCTTTTTCGCTGTACCATGCGAAGTTGAGCTGTGTATCATCAGCACCAGGGGTAAGGGAAACTTTTGTAAAATCAGCGGCTGTATCTGCCCAGTTTGCATCCCAGTCAGACCATCCGGAATCTGCACCGGTAACGCTGCTGTCTGTGTAATGTTCAGTGGAAGCGTAAACGGAAGGACATACAGTTGTGATAGAGCAGAGAGCTAAAAAGCCGACGATCAATTTTCTTTTCATAATAATTTAAACTCCTTTAGCATAAGGGAAATATAGTAAAAATGTAATGAAACTGGAAAGATACACAGGCCTGATTGTTCGTTCACAGTTGACGCTGTGAAGTATAACACCGTAATTTTCAGAAAACAATAGCATTTACTGAGGTTTGACGGACATTTTACAGAATCTTAAAAATACTTCATGTTTTACGATTTTCGGTGATATTTGGTGTGGGATTTTGTCTATTTCGTGAATAGGAAAATGTTCTGTGAAGTGTTATGATAGTACATGTAGCATGTATAATGATTTTTTGATTCAATACAAGTATCAATATAATAGAAAAATTATATAATAAAAAGGAAAGATGAAAATTCATGAAAAAAATTTCAAAAATTTTAGTACTGGTTCTTGTAGCTGCATTTATAGTTTTTGGTGCACTGAACATGCAGGATCAGGAAGTTGTTAAGGCATATAATACCGAGGCATCTTATATCACGATCAAAAACAGCACTGCATTTAAACTGGAAAATGTTCACGTGATCTATAACGGGGACAAAGAGCTTGAAGTCGGAGACATCCGAACAAGCAGTTCAGAAACAGCAGAAATCCTTCCAGATGACAGACAGATCACAGAGGTAAAGATTTCAGGAGAGATCTTTAATGGAAGGAAATTCAGCGGTACATTCAGTGGACTTGTAAACAATGATACTCTTCTGACAGTAGATATGGACGAAGATTTTTCACTGTTTGTAACATCCAATATTGATAATTTTGATTATTGATTTAGAAAGGAGCTGACGCTTCAACGATTAAAAAATCGTGAAGCGCCAGCTCTTTTTTTTCTTGGAAACATAGAGGATATATGTTATGGTAAATGTAAAAAAGTCAAGAGGAAAGACAATATGAACCATAAGATAAAAGTCCTCTTTCTGGACATTGACAATACGCTACTGGATTTTGATGCGGGAGCTGCGTGGGGGATGGAGCAATGCTTTCGGAAAGCAGGACTAGAATACAGATCGGAAATATTTCCGGTTTTCACTGAGGAAAATAATAAGATCTGGCATGCGGATCGAGCGAAAAGAACTGACAATGGATGATCATTTTTTATGTACGTTGGCAGGCGATCCTTGCACATCTTGGATTGCAGGCAGATGGTGTAGAGATGGAAAAAGAATTCCGCAGACTGCTTCATCTGACCGCCGTTCCGGTAGAAGGTGCGAAAGAAATTCTGGAATATCTATATAAAAAGGATTACTTCTTATGTGCCGCAAGTAATGGCCCTTATGATCAGCAGATCAACCGTCTCAGAAGCGCAGATATGCTCAGATATTTTTCTCATTGTTTTGTATCAGAAAAGATTGGTGCAGATAAACCGGGGAAGCAGTTTTTTGATGGATGCATGAAAGAATTTTCCGGAATTCATCCATCAGAATGTATGATGATCGGAGATTCTCTGACAGCAGATATTGCCGGTGGACAGGCATATGGAATGTCCACATGCTGGTTTGTGCACTCTGGGGATAAGTCCATGAATACGAGAGAGAATGGTGGAAAAGTGGCAGATCACATCATTTACAAACTGGAAGAATTAAAAAATATTTTGTAACTACCAGGTAATTATATAAAAAGAAGGAAAAGAAACATGAACAACAACACAGACAAAGGCTTACAGGGCAACGAAAAAATAGAAGAGGCAATTGCAGGGCTTCAAAAGGAAACCACGCAGGAGATGCTGGCGCATGCTCTTACCGTGATTCGCCGCCGAATGAAAGAGGGCGGTCAGCTCATCATCGCGGTAGAACCGCCAAAAGGCGACGGCCAGATCCGCCTGGAAGCGATCAAAACAGATGATGGCAGAAACTGGTGGGCAGCATTTACCAGCTTTGAAGAAGAACTGAAAGGCGGCGGCAACGTCAAATCCACATTTCTGACGGACATCGACAAATTGTTTGAGACCGCACTCCGGACCGATGGGATCGAAGGTGTGATCCTCAACCCATGGAACCGCACGATCATGCTGGATAAGCTTCTTATTAAAATTATCCTTGGAAAAAACGCATAAAATCCCCCACCACAGCAGATACTGTCATCGTATTGCAAAATGAAAGAGAGGAAGCAGATACGATGATATTAAAAGAAAAAGAACGCACAACGATCCAGGATCTACAGACACAGGAAAAAAGCTGTATTGAGAAATACGGAAGATATGCACAGCAGGCCAAAGATCCTGAACTGAAAAATCTTTTCCAGACGCTGCAGCAGAAGGAGAGAGAGCATTACGATTCACTGGAACGTGTACTGAACGGCGAAGTGCCGCAGTGCAACTGCAACGACAGTGACGGAAGAGATTACCAGCCAAAAGCAACCTACACAGCCATGAGTTCCCCGGAGGACAAACAGCAGGATGCTTTTCTGGCAACAGACTGTATTGCAACAGAGAAACTGGTGTCAGGAGAATATAATTCAGAAGTTTTTGCTTTCGGTGACAGCGGCGTGCGTAAGCTGCTTGCTGATATCCAGGTAGAAGAACAGAATCACGCAGAAATGCTGTATAAGTACAAAACAGTAAACGGTATGGTCTGAAATAAAAGAACAGAGCCCGCAGTTCAGAAGAGAATGGAACTGCGGGCTTTCTTTCTATATTATTATACTTCCGGATAATATTCTTTAAGGAATGGAATAGAGAAGGTTTCCATTGCTTCCCTGAGGTCCTCTGCATTTCTCGGTCCATAGAGCGGCAGGCAGGTGAAATCACGGCAGGTGAGATAACCAAGGACTGCCTGTGTAAGAGAAATCTGGTATTCCTCCATCAGTCCGTGGAGCCCTTCAGCAGCCTTAAGATTCTCAGAAGTGTAGTATTCAGAATTTCTCACAGCATCAGCCCCGCCTGCATATAATTTGTGGAAAAATCCACTGCAAACGGACATATACGGCATAGCCAGATTCTGCGGATTTTCGACATGATATTGCTGCATTTCCTGATTCATGACAGCCAGGGTATCATCTGCGAGCGGACGCATGGAAGCAGAACCAATGTTGAACAGAGCTTCGTTTGCGACAAATCCACGATATCCTTTGGAAGCGGCGTAAGCATCTGCTTCTTTCATGCGGGCAGTGCTCCAGTTAGAGCATGCGTAGTAGCGGATTTTGCCTTCTTTGCGGAATTCTTCCATGATCTCGATCAGTTCTCCGGCAGGAATCGCCTCATTATCTCTGTGATAAAAATAAATATCAATATAATCTGTACCAAGTGCAGTAAGAGAAAGTTCCAGATCCTTACGCATATTTTCGGCAGAAATCCTGGAAGCGTGCATATCCGGGACAGAGGGAGTCATATCCGGATGACCGCCCTTGGAGAGAAGGACGATGTCGTGACGCTTTCCACTCTGGCGGAGCCACTGACCAAGGACACGTTCGCTGCGTCCGATCTCAGATGGGATCCAGTCAGAATATACACGGGCAGTATCGTAAACAGTACCACCCATATCAAGAAAAGCATCAAAAATCCTGAAAGCATCCTCGCCATCCCATTTGATCCCGGCATTCACACATCCCATTCCCATAGGTGAAAGTTCAAGGTCTGTGTTCATAATCGTTATTTTTCTCATAATAATAAGTACCTTTCCTGTTATTTCATTAAAAGTAGAATCAGATATAGCTTCATTATAACGATATTTGAGATGCAGGTCAAAGATTTTTACCCGGAGCTTTTTACAAAGATTTTACAAGGTTACGATTTTGCATTTTACTTTGCGTTCATATAATTGCAGTTGTCAATGAGGAAAACAAAAAATTAAATAAAGCAAAATAAAGAGGAGATTTATTATTATGAAGAAAAAATTTCTCGCAATCGTAACAGCAGCACTTATTGGAACAACCGCATTTGCATCTGTAGCAAGCGCAGCAAGCGGAACAATTGATGTAATTTCCCGTGAAGACGGTTCAGGTACAAGAGGAGCATTTATCGAACTGTTTGGAATTGAAGAAAAACAGGGCGATGAAAAAGTAGATATGACAACAGAGGATGCAAGCATCACAAACAGCACTTCCGTTATGATGACAACAGTAGCTGGCGATGAGAATGCGATCGGATATATTTCCCTTGGTTCTCTGAATGACACAGTAAAAGCAGTCAAGATCGACGGTGCAGAAGCATCCGCAGAAAACGTTGCAAACGATACATACAAAGTATCCCGTCCGTTCAATATCATAACAACTGACAGCCTCAGCGATGCAGCTCAGGATTTCGAAAACTACATCATGAGCTCTGACGGACAGCAGATCGTAGAAGACAACGGATACATCAAAGTAGCAGATGATGCAGCAGCTTACGAGCAGAGCGATGCAGAAGGTAAAGTTGTTGTAGCTGGTTCTTCTTCTGTAACACCGGTTATGGAAAAACTGAAAGAAGCATACGAAAAAGCAAACGGCGGAAAGATCACTGTAGAAGTACAGCAGAGCGATTCCACAACGGGTATCACATCCGCAGCAGAAGGAATCTGCGACATCGGTATGGCATCCCGTGACCTCAAAGATGAAGAGACAAGCGAAAACCTTACAGCAACTGAGATCGCAAGAGACGGTATCGCAGTTGTAGTAAACACTTCAAACGATATTGATGATCTGACCAGTGATCAGGTGAAATCCATCTTTACAGGTGAAACCACCACTTGGGAAGACCTGGCTAAGTAAGACAGAAGATACAGAGTGACAGAACAGAGGCCCGGTTTGCCGGGCTTCTTGTATGTTTATTTAGGAGAGAGGAAGAGTCCTGTATGAATAAATTTAAAGAACAGGCTATGAAAGTCGTATTTATGGTCGCAGCCTGTGCATCCGTTCTGGCAGTATTTCTGATCTGTCTGTTCCTGTTTGCGAACGGACTTCCTGCCATCGCAAAGATCGGACCAGTGAAGTTCCTTCTTGGAACAACCTGGAAACCATCCAACGATAAATTCGGAATTTTCCCGATGATCATCGCCAGCATTTATGTAACAGGCGGAGCAATCCTGATCGGTGTTCCGATCGCACTGTTTACATCCGTGTTCATGGCACGCTACTGTCCACAAAAAATTTACCGGCCGCTGAAATCAGGAATTGAACTGATGGCAGGTGTTCCATCCATCGTATATGGTTTCTTCGGTCTGGTACTGATGGTACCGCTGATCCGAAACACCTTCGGCGGAACAGGAACAAGCTGGCTGGCAGCGTCCCTTCTTCTGGCGATCATGATCCTTCCGACGATCATTGGACCTACAGAATCTGCACTCAGAAGTGTACCGGAAAGCTATTACGAAGGCTCCCTGGCACTGGGTGCAACAAAAGAAAGAAGCATCTTTATGGTCATGCTCCCGGCAGCAAAATCCGGTATTCTCGCAGCAGTTGTCCTTGGAATCGGACGTGCGATCGGTGAGACAATGGCGGTCATCATGGTAGCCGGAAACCAGGCAAGAATGCCTGCAGGACTGCTCAAAGGACTTCGAACAATGACTGCAAATATCGTAACAGAAATGGGTTATGCGACAGGCCTTCACAGAGAAGCACTGATCGCAACAGGAGTGGTACTTTTTGTATTCATTCTGATCATCAACCTGAGTCTTTCTCTGCTGAACAGGAGGTCAGAACATGCAAACTAATGCAGTAGCAATAGATCCGACGGTGGAAAATATGAAAAAAAGAAATCAGACATCAACAGCGGACCGCATCCGTTCCTACCTGCGTCATCCAGGCTCAGGAGTGCTTGCACTTCTCACTGTAGGAGCAGCAATCGTTACTTTTTCCGTGCTGATCTTCCTGGTGGCATACATCCTTGTCAAAGGTATTCCATATCTGACACCAAGCCTTTTCAGCCTGGAATATACTTCTGATAATGTTTCTCTGATGCCGTCTCTGATAAATACCTTTATCATGACTGCTTTATCCCTCGTGATTGCCGCACCGCTTGGAATCTTCGCAGCAATCTACCTGGTAGAATATGCAAAAAAAGGAAACAAACTGGTACAGATCATCCGTATCACAGCCGAGACACTTTCCGGTATTCCGTCTATCGTATTTGGTCTGTTTGGTATGCTGTTTTTTGTAACAGCACTCCACTGGGGAATGTCACTCCTGGCAGGCGCATGTACCCTGGTCATCATGGTGCTTCCACTTATCATGCGTACTTCTGAAGAAGCATTAAAAGCTGTTCCGGACTCCTACAGAGAGGCAAGTTTCGGACTTGGAGCAGGTAAACTCCGTACTATTTTTACGATCGTACTTCCTTCCGCAGTACCGGGAATCCTTGCCGGTATCATTCTTGCAATTGGACGTATCATTGGTGAAACAGCAGCACTCCTCTATACTTCAGGAACGGTTGCACAGGTTCCGAATCTGATGGGATCCGGACGTACACTGGCACTTCATATGTATGTACTTTCCAGCGAAGGTCTTCATATGAACCAGGCATCTGCGACAGCAGTTGTGATTCTCTTATTTGTACTGCTCATCAACGGTTTATCCGGTATGGTGGCAAAATGTATCGCGAAAGGATAACAGAAAATGAGTGATAATATTAAACTTTCAATCGAAGATATGAACCTTTTTTATGGAAAATTTCATGCGCTGAAAGACATCAATATGCATATTCCGGAAAAAGAAATTACTGCTTTTATCGGACCGAGTGGATGTGGTAAATCCACACTTCTGAAGTCTCTGAACCGTATGAATGACCTTGTAGAAGGATGTAAGATCACCGGAAGAGTAGAGCTTGACGGCGAAGATATCTACGGTGATATGGATGTCAATGTTCTCCGTAAAAGAGTCGGAATGGTATTCCAGAAGCCGAATCCGTTTCCGATGAGCATTTACGATAACATTGCATATGGACCGAGAACACACGGGATCCGTTCCAAGGCAAAACTGGATGAGATCGTTGAAAAATCTCTCCGTGACGCTGCAATCTGGGACGAAGTAAAAGACAGATTAAAGAAAAGTGCCCTCGGAATGTCCGGTGGACAGCAGCAGAGACTCTGCATTGCAAGAGCACTGGCAGTACAGCCGGAAGTCCTTTTGATGGATGAGCCGACCTCCGCACTCGACCCGATCTCCACATCCAAGATCGAGGAACTTGCAATGGAACTGAAGGGCGATTATACGATCGTGATCGTTACTCATAACATGCAGCAGGCAACTCGAATTTCTGACAAAACAGCTTTCTTCCTTCTGGGAGAAGTGGTAGAATTTAATGATACAGATACCTTGTTTCTATGCCGAAGGATAAAAGAACCGAGGATTATATTACAGGGAGGTTTGGTGATCATGGCAACACATTTCGAACGGCAGCTTGAAGAACTTCATGTACAGATGATCACAATGGGAAGTCTCTGTGAGAAGGTGATCTCACTTTCAAACAGAGCGATCCGTGGCGAGAACTGTATCAGAGAGATCTTCGATACAGACAGAGAAATCGATACAAAAGAGCGAGAGATCGAGAATCACTGCATGCGTATTTTGCTTCACCAGCAGCCTGTGGCAAGAGATCTACGAGAGGTTTCAGCAGCACTCAAAATGATCTCAGACATGGAGCGTATCGGAGACCAGGCGGCGGATATCGCTGATCTTTCTCAGTTTATCGAGACGAATCATGTGGAGGTTCCGGAACTGATCGGAAAGATGGCAGAAATGACTGTCCGCATGGTGACAGAAAGCGTCGATGCGTTTGTAAAAAAAGATCTGAAACTCTGCCGCAAAGTCATTGATGATGATGACCAGGTAGATGACGCTTTTAATCAGGTCAAGGAAGAACTGGCGACACTGATGTACCAGAACCTGGATGCAAAAGCAGGACTTGATCTCCTTATGACGGCCAAATATATGGAGCGTATCGGAGACCATGCGGTGAATATCGCAGAATGGGTTGAATATGCGATCACCGGCAGCCACAGAAACAATGAACATCAAATGGGAGGAAACCAGGCTTGACAAAAAAGATATTCAGATCAACTGTCCTGGCTTCAGCAATGATCCTGATACTGGGAAGTGCCTTTGTACTGGGCGTTTTGTATCAATATTTTGGAAAGCAGTTAGATGGGGAGCTCGAGAAAGAAGCTTCCTATCTGGCGTATGGGGTAGAACAAAGCGGCGTTGATTATCTGGAACAGATAAAGCAGAAAGACGCCCGTATTACCTATATGGATGCGTCAGGAACAGTACTTTATGACAGCCAGGCAGATGCATCTTCCATGGAAAACCACAACGACCGTAAAGAAGTTCAGGAAGCACTGGAAAATGGGAGCGGATATGCGGAACGAATGTCAAAGACACTGTCTGAAAAGACAGTTTATTATGCATTAAAGCTTACCAATGGTTCTGTCCTTCGTGTGGCAGGCACACAGTCTTCTGTCTTTGCACTGATGCTTCAGCTTGTTCCCCCGGTTCTTTGTATTGCAGTCATAATGTTGTTCCTTGCAGGATTCGCAGCGGCGCGTATGTCTGCAAATATCGTTAAACCGATCAACGAACTGGATCTGGATCACCCGGAAGAAAACCAGATCTATGAGGAAGTGGGTCCGCTCCTCAGCAGGATCCATAAGCAGAACCGCCAGATCCAGACACAGCTTGAAACGGCACGCCGAAACCAGGAAGAATTCCAGATCATCACCGAAAACATGCAGGAAGGACTGCTGGTCATTGATGCATATACGATCATTCTTTCTGGGAATTCCAGTGTATGGAGAATGTTCCAGGTACGGGAACCAAAGACAGGAGAAAGCGTTTATTCTCTTGACAGGAATGAGGATTTCCGCAAGGTGATCGAGGAAGTCCTGGGCGGTCGTCATGGCAGTGCGATGCTGCAGCTGGATGGCGAATATGTTCAGCTTATCGCCAATCCGGTATTCAGAGATACTAAAGTTGCAGGTGCAGTTCTGCTTCTTGTCAATGAAACCGAAAAGATGGAGAGGGAGAACCTGCGGAGAGAATTTTCTGCAAATGTATCACATGAACTCAAGACACCATTGACATCTATCTCTGGTTTTGCAGAGATCATAGAGGGCGGTCTGGTACAGGAAGAAGACATTCGGAAGTTTGCCGGAAGGATTTACCGGGAAGCACAGAGACTGATCCATCTTGTGGAAGATACCATCAAGATCTCACAGCTTGACGAGGGAGAAAACCCATATGAGTGGGAAAAAGTAGATGCATATGCCGTAGCAAAGAATGTCTGCGGAAACCTGAAAGAAATCGCAGCAAAGAAGAACGTACATCTCTTTATTGACGGCGAGAAACTGGTCTTCTGTACAGTTCGCCCGATACTGGAAGAAGTGATCTATAATTTGTGTGATAACGGAATCAAGTATAACAGAGATGACGGTACGGTAAGCATCCATCTGCAGGATCTTGGAGAAAGCGTAGAGATCCGCGTCAAAGACAACGGCATCGGAATCCCGAGAGAAGACCGCAGCAGAGTCTTCGAACGCTTCTATCGCGTAGACAAAAGCCACTCCAAATCCATCGGCGGCACTGGACTGGGCCTGTCGATCGTGAAACATGGCGTTACCTTCCTCGGCGGCACACTCAAGATGCTCAGCGAAGTTGGCAAAGGAACCGAGATCACCATGACCTTCCCGAAAGAACGCAAAACAAATTTATAAAAAACAGGAGATGCTGACGATCGATCATGTCAGCATCTCCTGTTGTGCTATTAGTAGCAATACGCGCCTTCGTAACGTCCACAGGCGTCTTTTTTGTGAGAAAGTTCTTTGCAGGAACTGCAGCGATCGCAGAATTCCTGCTCGTAACAGGTTGCACAGACACAGTTCCCACAACTGCTGCGGTCATAAGCCGGAGTACAGGTGTAGGGAAGAGCGTCCTTGGATTTTTCTTCCTTCATTATTTCGCCTCCCAGCGTCCGGAAGCACCACATGGAAGTACCAGTCCGTTGGAGGTTACCGGAAGTCCGATCTCCTGGGAGTCAACATGTCCGTCGAAGTCTTTCAGCTCGGTTGCCAGCATATAAGTCAGTACGGCAGGAGCCAGACCTGTGGTGTAGGAGTTGATGAGGAAAAATAGCGGGTTCGGGCTTAAAAGTTTCACGCAGAGCTTGATCAGAGGATGGATCGCCTCCTCGATCTTCCAGATCTCACCCTTCGGTCCACGTCCGTAGGACGGCGGGTCCATGATGATCGCATCGTAGTGATTGCCACGACGGATCTCACGCTCCACAAATTTCACACAGTCGTCCACCAGCCAGCGGATCGGTGCGTCAGAAAGTCCGGAAGCGGCAGCGTTTTCCTTCGCCCAGTTGACCATTCCTTTGGAAGCGTCTACGTGGGTAACCTGTGCACCGGCAGCAGCGGCAGCCAGAGTTGCACCGCCTGTGTAGGCAAAAAGGTTCAGCACTTTGATCGGACGGCCTGCATTACGGATCTTGTCACCAAACCAATCCCAGTTGACAGCCTGCTCCGGGAAAAGTCCGGTGTGTTTGAAACTGAACGGTTTCAGATGGAAAGTAAGATCTTTGTAATGGAGATCCCACTGCTGAGGGAGGTCAAAGAATTCCCATTCACCGCCGCCTTTTTTGCTTCTGTGGTAGTGGGCGTTCATGTTTTTCCATCCACGGCTTACCTTCGGAGTGTCCCAGATAACCTGCGGATCCGGACGGACCAGAGTATATTTACCCCAGCGTTCCAGCTTTTCTCCACAGGAAGTGTCAATTACTTCGTATTCTTTCCAGTCATTTGCAATCCACATATATATGATAACCTTTCTTTTATTACATTTAATAGAAACATTCAGGATATTCCTGCCTATTCAGTATAGGTGAAACAACGAAATTCTGCAAGTAAAACTGTGGCGTTTTGTGTATAAGCAGGGGACTTTATGCAGAATTCACACTTTATCACACTGATTCGAGAAAATTTTTTTTAAAATTACAGGGGCAGCAGGGCTTGACAAGCGGGAATTTAGCATACTAAAATAGACGGGATAGTAATATTAGATATCAAAGAAAAAGAAATTTATATTATGCCGGTACAGGATTCTGGAAGCGGCACGAGGAGGACAAATTATGCAGAAGTACAGTGAAATGAGCAGAGAACAGCTTCTTGCTCTGAAGAAGGAACTGGATCAGCAGTATGCAGAGATCAAGGCACAGGGACTTGCCCTGGATATGTCTCGTGGTAAACCGGCGGCTGACCAGCTTGATCTTTCCATGGGATTGATGGATGTTCTGTCAAGCAGCGCAGACCTGAAATGCGAAACAGGTGTAGACTGCCGTAACTACGGTGTTATGGATGGTATCCCGGAAGCCAAACGCCTTCTTGGAGAAATCTCTGAAGTATCTCCGGAGAACATCATCATTTATGGTACTTCCAGTCTGAACGTTATGTTTGATACCGTAGCACGTTCCATGACTCATGGCGTTATGGGAAACACTCCATGGTGCAAACTTGACAAAGTAAAATTCCTCTGTCCTGTTCCGGGATATGACCGTCATTTCAAAGTTACAGAATTCTTCGGAATCGAGATGATCAATGTTCCGATGACTCCACAGGGTCCGGACATGGATATGGTTGAGAAACTTGTAAGCGAAGATCCTGCGATCAAAGGTATCTGGTGTGTTCCGAAATACTCCAACCCGCAGGGCTACACTTATTCAGAAGAAACAGTTAAGCGCTTTGCACGCCTGAAACCGGCAGCACCGGATTTCCGTATCTACTGGGACAATGCTTACAGCGTACATCATCTTTATGATGGAGAAGAGAAACAGGATTTCCTTCTTGAGATCCTGGAAGAATGTGCAAAAGCAGGCAATCCTGACATTGTTTACAAATTTACTTCCACATCCAAGATCAGCTTCCCGGGTTCCGGTATCGCAGCAGTAGCAGCATCCAAAGCAAACCTGGATGATTTCCGCAAATATATGACTGTTCAGACGATCGGACATGACAAACTGAACCAGCTTCGTCACGTAAGATTCTTCAAGAACCTGGACGGTGTTCATGCACACATGAGCAAACATGCAGCAATCCTTCGCCCGAAATTCGAGATGGTAGAGTCCACCCTTGAAAAAGAACTCGGCGGACTTGGAATCGGAAGCTGGACAACACCGAAGGGTGGATACTTCATTTCCTTCGAATCCATGGATGGCTGTGCCAAAGCAATCGTTGCCAAAGCAAAAGAAGCAGGCGTTGTCATGACAGGTGCAGGAGCAACTTATCCATATGGCAAAGACCCGAAAGACAGCAATATCCGTATTGCACCGTCCTTCCCGCCAATTGACGAACTTGCCAAAGCAGCAGAAGTATTCGTTGTCTGCGTCAAACTCGCAAGCGTAGAGAAACTTTTGGCTGAATAAGACAGGAGCTATAAAGGAGGCATCATGGCAGAAGAAAACACAGGGATGAGCAGAGAAAGAAAGATACTGGTAGGCTTCATTGTTGTGCTGTTTTTACTGACCATCGGTGCCTACTTTTTTGGAGTATATTATTTTACAGAACATTTCCTGCCGGGAACACAGGTAAACGGTTTTAACTGCTCTTACATGACACAGGAAGAAACAGAGAAACTTCTGGCAGAAGAAACCAGTGTATATATTCTGGCTATTCAGACCAGAGGAAACGGTCGGGAGAGTATTTCAGCAGATGAGATCGATCTGAAATATACTTCTGATGGAAGCGTGAACCGAATGCTCCATGAACAGAAGCGCTTTCAGTGGTTCCTCGCATTCAGCCAGCACAAATCCTGGGAGGTTCCATCATCTGTTACTTATGATCAGGACAAATTTGAGCAGGTCATCGATAGTCTGAACTGTATGAAGGACAATCAGGAACCTTACGATGCATACATAAAGCAAAATGATGACGGATTTGAGGTCGTACCGGAAGTAGAAGGAACAAAGATCGACAAAGAAAAATTGCAGAAAGACATTTCCAATGCAGTTACGACAGGAAGAACGCTGGTAGATCTTGATGTGGATGGCTGCTATGTAGATCCTGCAGTATATGGTGATGAACTGACAGAAGACTGCGAGCAGATGAATGAGCTTACTGATGTTGTGGTCACCTATGATTTCAGTGACCGCAAGGAAACGGTTGATCGTACCTTGATCAAGGAATGGCTCAGCCGTGATGAGGATGGAAATCTGATGCTGGATCACAGCGCAATTGCATCTTATGTTGGACAGCTGGCATCAAAATATGATACAGTGGGTATAGAGCGTTCTTTTTCAACTTATGACAACAGAGAGGTCACCGTATCCGGTGGCACTTATGGATGGCTGATCGACCAGCCGAAAGAAGCGGATGCTTTGTATCAGGCGATCATGGATAAGAAAACACAGGTGAGAGAGCCGGTATATGCACAGGAAGCGGCGAGCCGCGACACGAATGATATCGGATATTCTTATGTGGAAGTCAATCTTACTGACCGCAGGCTTGTACTTTACAAGAGTGGAAATCCTGTTGTAGATACCGGGATCGCGATCAGCAGCAGTACACCGGATGGAGTTTATTCGATCGAAGAAAAGAAAAACCAGCAGGCAGTTGGAAATATGACGGTGGATTGCTGGATGTCTTTTACAGATGATCTTGGAATCTATGGTGATCCGGGATTTGAACCTGGGACGGCAACGGAAAGTGAAGCAGACAGTTTTGGAAGTTCGTCAGAGACAGATTTCAGTTCAGATATGACGGACTGGAGCAGTACAGAGGGCTGTATTGTCCTGTCTGAAGAAGCGGCACGGGAGTTGTATCAGAACGTAGAAACCGGTATGCCGGTGGTTATTTATAAATAAGAACAGGTAAAATGCTGCAGAGATTCTGAAGTGAATTTTTGCAGCAGTTTTTGCTTTCCTTAAGGAGATGGAAGAATATGAAAATTGTTGTATTAGCAGGTGGAACCAGTACAGAAAGAGATGTTTCTATCGTATCAGGAACAGGAATCTGCCAGGCACTCAGACAGAAAGGACATCAGGCGATCCTGGTGGATGTATTCTGTGGCCTCGAAACCGTAAACTGGGAAGATCCGTTCCCGGCGGAATACGATGTCGAAAAAGCAGCAGAGTATATCAAGGGCTTTAATCCGCAGATGAAAGAATTAAAGAAAGCCCGCAGAGATTTCTTCGGGTCAAATGTCATCGAACTCTGCAAAAAAGCCGACTTTGTTTTTCTCGGACTTCACGGTGCAAACGGAGAGGACGGCAAGTTACAGGCAGCATTTGACCTGATGGGAATTCCTTATACCGGAACCGGATACTTAAGCAGTGCGATGGCAATGGACAAAGGCGTGACCAAAGCAATGTTCCAGATGAGAGGCGTAAGCACACCGGGCGGAAAAGCCATGAAGAAAAAAGACCGTCAGGACTCTCTTGCGGCACTTGGCATGGAATTTCCTGTAGTTGTCAAGACATGCTGCGGTGGTTCCAGCATCGGTGTCTATATCGTAGATAATCAGGAAGATTATGTCAAAGCACTGGATGAAGCTTTTGAATACGAAAACGAAGTTGTCATCGAAGAATTCATCAAGGGTGTGGAATACACAGTTGCGGTCGTTGACGGAACTGCCTACCCGGTAGTCCAGATCGTGCCGAAAGAAGGCTTTTACGATTACGAGAATAAATACAAACCAGGTGCAGTACAGGAAACCTGTCCGGCTCCGATCTCAGAGGAACTGACAAAACGCCTTCAGGAAGCAGCAGTGGACGGCTATCATGCACTGGAAATGGAAAGCTACGCAAGACTTGACTTCATCGTGACCGAAGACGAAAAGATCTACTGCCTGGAAGCCAACACCCTCCCGGGAATGACCCCGACCAGCCTGATCCCGCAGGAAGCAGCCGTTCTCGGAATGGATTACCCGACACTGTGTGAAGAACTGATCCGCGTTTCACAGAAAAAGTACAACTAAAGAGGAAATCGATATGAAAAATCTTACTATAAAGAATCTTACCGAAGTCTGCTCCGGTACATACCATGGTCCGGAAAACGTGATGGACAGGGAAGTTTCCTCCATCACTACAGACAGCCGCAAGATTGAAAAAGACAGCCTGTTTGTTCCAATCGTAGGAGAACGTGTAGATGCACACCGTTTTATCCCGGATGTCATGAGCAAGGGTGCGCTTGTCACACTTTCAGAGAGAGAACTGGAGAATGCAGATTTTCCATATATCCAGGTAGGATCTTCTCTTCAGGCAGTGAAGGATATCGCAGAATTTTATCTGAAACAGCTTCAGATCCCGGTTGTCGGGATCACCGGAAGTGTTGGCAAGACCAGCACAAAAGAAGTGATCGCTTCTGTACTTAAAGAAAAATACCGCACACTCAAGACACAGGGAAACTTTAATAATGAACTGGGACTTCCGTTGACTGTTTTCCGCCTGAGAGATGAAGATCAGATCGCAGTTCTGGAAATGGGAATCAGTGATTTTGGCGAGATGGCCAGACTGACAAAGATCGCCAGACCGGATACCTGTGTGATCACAAATATCGGAACCTGCCATCTCGAAAATCTCGGAGACCGCGATGGTGTGCTCAAAGCCAAAACAGAGATCTTTAAGTCCATGAACCCGAAAGGACATATTGTTCTGAATGGTGATGACGATAAACTGGCGACAGTAAGTGAATACAATGGCGTCAAACCGGTATTTTTCGGACTCAATGCAGAGCGAGATGTATATGCGGATCAAATCGAGAGCAAAGGACTCAAGGGCGTTGCCTGCCGTATTCATCTTGGCGAGGATGCTTTTGATGTGCTTGTTCCGACACCGGGGATCCATATGGTCTACAATGCACTGGCAGCAGCTGCTGTAGGACGCATTTACGGGCTTTCCATCGAGGAGATCAAGAGAGGTATCGAAAGCCTGGAGACGATCCGCGGACGTTTCAAAATGATCGAGACAGACAAATTCCTGGTAGTGGATGACTGCTACAACGCAAACCCGATGTCCATGAAAGCTTCCCTTGATGTTCTTCACGACGGAGAAGGACGAAGAGTGGCGATCCTTGGAGATATGGGAGAACTTGGAGAAAATGAGATCGCGCTTCATGAAGAAGTCGGAACTCATGCAGCACAGTGCGGAATTGATGTCTGCATCTGTGTTGGTGCGCTTTCTGTGCATATGGCAGAAGCTGCACGCAAAGCAGATCAGGAATTTAAAGTAATTTATGAAGAGAGCCGGGAATCTCTCCTTGAGCATCTTGGAGATCTTGTCCAGGAGGGAGATACGATCCTTGTAAAAGCATCCCATTTCATGCAGTTTGAAGAGGTTGTCAAGGCACTGGAAGAAATGTAAATATCAGGTTATGAAAGATCCAGACAGAATATAAAACGACAGAAATTCCTCATGGGAGGTTGAATTATCACGAAAAGCAGATAAATCAGCCGTTCAGAGGAGTTTTTCGCATTTTCCAGGGAGAATTTGACGAACGATTTTTGTTTCCAGCAAGTTCATACGGGTGTAGAATGGGAATTAACAGCAGAAGAAAAGCCGAGAAGGTGTCGGAGAGATTGTAAAAGCAAGGAGGGGCTTATGCTGGAGCGAATCATGAACCTGCAGATACTGCTTTGCATCATGGCAGCCGCCGGAGCTTTCGGAGCGGTTGGCATGCTGGCAGTACACCTTACTTACAGAAGAACTCTGCGAAGAACAAATGCAGTCACAAGCCTTAAGGAAAAATGGCTGAACCTCTGGAAAACAAGAGATAAACTGCTGAACAAGATGAACTTTCTGGTCTGGCTGCCGTCGCTTCTGTCAACGTTGTGTCTGGGGCTTGCAATCCTGTTTGTGACAAAGCTCAAGTGGACAAGTGGGCTGCCGCTTAGGTATCTTTATCTGGGAACGGTGATCCCGGTTGCATTGATGATTCTGAGACAGGCTCTGGATTTTGCTTACCGGGAAGAGCTTGTGATGAATTCTCTGGCAGACTATATCCTTTCTGCACGGACCAAAAGAGAGGAGACAGTCACACCGCGAAAGGCGGAACCAGTCGCACCGCCGCCCAGGATGGACCCCGTTCTCCAGGAAGAGATGGTGGAGAAGATCACGGCAAGCATCCGCCAGACAGCGGCGACCGGAAGCCATTTCAGCAAAATGCTGAGCCCGGAGGAAGAGGAGATCATGCGTGAGATCATCCGGGAATTTATGGAATGACAGATCGTGGAAGAAATATTGCTTATAGGAAGGCAGTTCGTTTGTTATACTTTCAGAAGGATCTGAGAGTTACTGTGAACGGAGCGAACAGTAACATCTGAGAAACTTGAAATATGTAATTGTGAAGAAATAAGATAGTTGCGGATACACAAAATTAAGGAGAAATGGGGGACAGCCCCACGAAACAAAAATGAATAAAAAGAGAATTACATGGATAGAACTCCTGCGAATTGCAGCCTGCATCGGTGTGATCGGCATTCATGCCGGGTCACAGCATTTCCGGGATACACCACTGGATTCCAGTATATGGAGAATTTCGAATTTTTACCATGGAATCAACCGTTTTGCAGTGGCATCGTTTATCATGATCAGCGGAACGCTGTATCTGGATGGTAAGAGAAACTGGTCACTCAAGAAACTCTGGACCAGGAATATTTTTCAGATAGCAGTGGCGTATGTGTTCTGGCAGATTTTTTATGCGGTATACAGGATCGTAATGGCGGGGAAACCAGCGATAGGATCTGTATCGTTTTTTAAGAAAATACTGATCTATTGCAGTGAATCCTATTTCCATCTGTGGTATCTTCCTATGTTAGCAGGACTCCTGATAGTGACACCGCTTTTGTGGGAAATCGTAAACTGTGAACGAAGTAAGAAATGGGAAGAATATCTGATCCTGATGTTTCTGCTCATCAAGATCATACCATACACAGTAAACTGTTTTTCGTTCCCGCTGAAGGAATACGTCATGAATGTGATGCATACGGTTCAGCCGGGAATGGTCGTGGACTATGCAGGATATTTTATCCTGGGACATTACCTTTCACATTATGAGATTTCCAGGAAGCTGGAACGAACGATTTATATTCTGGGAATTTCACTGATCCTTGCGGCAATCCTGCTCAGTCAGTACATGTCACCGAGAGTGGGAAGAGAACTCCAGTCCTATTATGAAAACTTTACGCTTGCGGGATTTTTCTGGGGAAGTGCGATTTTCTTATTTTTCAAAAATCATGTGTCCAAAATACATTGGAGCGAGAAACAGGAAGAGATCATATGTCGGTTGGGAGGTTATACGTTCGGAATCTATCTGATCCATGCATTTTTCCGCGACATCCTGCACAGAGCTGGAATAGACAGCATGATGATCGGAAATACAGTGATTGCGATCCCGATAGTCATGGTGTGTATCTTTGGACTTAGCTGCCTTGCGGTAATACTTATCAAAAAAATACCGGTATTGGGTAAGTGGATTGTCTGATACGAAAAAATGCCGCTTGCAGCAAACTGTTATTATCAGTGAAGCTGTGAGCGGCACTTTTTTAATCTTCCTCGATCACCTGAATCTCCAGGTAATCAAATTCAATATGTTCAATAAAACTGTCCTGGCGGAACCGTGTTCTGGAATGGCGTTTGAAATCCGTGACATTGCTGTCCAGCCAGATCGGATTTTCCAGGTCAAAATCATAGCAGATCTCCTGCAGTGCACGGAAGATCTTGTGTGTCCTTGTATCTTCTGAGTCGTCATCAATGACGAGATCTTTCAGCATGTGGTTGTCTTTCCACAGTTTTCCCCATAAACGAAACATAGTGTTCCTACCTCCCTATCAAAACTGCCACAGGTGACAGAAATATTTGAGTGCTAAGTGATTTTAAGTATAATGGCTTTTAATATGCAAGTAAAGATGTTATAAGTTCATATTTATAAGTGAAAAAACGATTAAAATTATAATAATTATGCCAGCTATGATACTGATAACTGCCAGAGGTCCATGTGATGAACTGCCATTAGAAGTGTCAGGTAACTGAGTATGAAAGGAGTTATCTGAAGACTTTGGCGGAAAATAATAATTGTTATTGGCATAGGTTTTTCTTTGTTCTGCTTTTCTTAAATGTGAGAAAGGATCATTTTGATTTATGATTCGATCATAAAATGCATTTGTAAATTCCAAATCAGCTTCTGTGCTGAATGGAGCGTCTGAGATATCATGGGCTATTTGATTTCTGACCCAGCGGATATGCTTCAACATTTTATAATCTTTTTCCCAATTGGTAACTGTATACTGCGCCTGAGGAGTTTTATCCATTTGCTGAATATATTCACTAACACCATTTTGGCAGTTGAGAATATCTCTGCAAAGCCGGTCAAGACGTTTATAAGCTTCAAAAAAAGTATTATCTCTCTGATTCAAATTTATCCCCTGTTTTTTACATCAATAGTAGGTGTTTGCTAATGGCATTGTAGTTATCAGTTATTATTTTGTCAAGAATTTTTATATATCTTCTTGTGAAATGTCGTTGCAGATTTTAGCGAGATAAAGTATAATTAATATACATTTTGCAAAAACACAGAAGCGTGCAATGCATAATTTATATGAATGGAGGATTATTATGAAGCTATACGACGGTGGCGTTTACCTTGTAAATGGCAGTGACATTGTTGAAGAAAGCAAGTTTGATCAGCCGGTATCCAGAGAAGACGCAGCAAAGAACACCATGGCATATGATATCCTGGAAGCACACAATACTTCCGGAAATATGCAGAAATTACAGATCAAGTTTGATAAGTTAACATCCCATGATATTACTTTTGTAGGAATCATCCAGACAGCACGTGCTTCAGGACTTGAGAAATTCCCGATCCCATATGTGCTGACAAACTGTCACAACTCTCTGTGTGCAGTAGGCGGAACAATCAACGAAGATGACCACATGTTCGGACTTACCTGTGCAAAGAAATATGGCGGAGTATATGTACCTCCTCATCAGGCAGTCATCCATCAGTTCGCACGTGAGATGCTTGCAGGCGGCGGCAAGATGATCCTGGGTTCTGACAGCCACACCCGTTATGGTGCACTTGGTACCATGGCCATGGGCGAGGGTGGCGGTGAGTTGGTTAAGCAGCTCCTTTCCCAGACTTATGATATCAATATGCCGGGCGTAGTTGCGATCTACCTCAAGGGACAGCCGAGACCGGGCGTAGGACCGCAGGACGTTGCTCTGGCGATCATCGGCAAGGTATTTGCCAATGGATACGTTAAGAACAAAGTTATGGAATTCGTAGGACCTGGAGTTGCAGGTTTAAGTGCAGACTTCCGTATCGGAATTGACGTTATGACAACAGAGACAACCTGTCTTTCTTCTATCTGGCAGACAGATGAGAAAATTCAGGAATTCTATGAGATTCACGGCAGAAGTCAGGACTATAAAGAACTGAAACCAGGCGAAACTGCATACTATGATGGATGTGTGGAGATTGATCTGGGAGAGATCAAACCTATGATCGCAATGCCGTTTCCATCCAAGTAATACCTATACCATTGACGAGTTAAAAGCCAATCTGGATGATATTCTTGCAGATGTGGAGAAAAAAGCTCAGATAAGTCTGGATGGTAAGGTACCATATACACTCAGAGACAAAGTGGTTGATGGAAAACTGTATGTAGATCAGGGAATTATTGCCGGCTGTGCAGGCGGTGGATTTGAAAATATCTGTGCTGCAGCAGATATTCTGAGGGCAAGAGCATTGGTGCAGACGCTTTTACATTAAGTGTTTATCCGGCAAGTACTCCAATTTATATGGAACTGGCAAAAAATGGTGTTCTGGCTAATCTGTTGGAGACAGGTGCTGTAGTTAAGACTGCTTTCTGCGGACCGTGCTTTGGGGCTGGTGACACACCTGCAAACAATGCGTTCAGCATTCGTCATACCACCAGAAATTTCCGAACCGTGAAGGCTCTAAGATCCAGAATGGCCAGATTTCTTCTGTGGCACTTATGGATGCCCGCTCTATAGCTGCTACAGCTGCTAATAAGGGATTCCTTACTTCTGCTGAGGAATATGCCGGAGGATATACAGGTCAGAAATATTTCTTTGATAAGACTATTTATGAAAATCGTGTTTTTGACAGCAAGGGTGTAGCTGATCCGTCTGTAGAGATCCAGTTTGGTCCCAATATTAAGGACTGGCCAAAGATGTCTGCACTTCCGGAGAATCTTATTGTGAAGGTTGTTTCTGAGATCCATGATCCGGTTACTACCACAGATGAGCTGATTCCTTCCGGTGAGACTTCTTCCTACCGCTCCAATCCTCTGGGACTGGCAGAATTTACCCTTTCCAGAAAGGATCCGGCTTATGTAGGCCGCGCCAAGGAAGTCCAGATTGCTCAGAAAGCAATTGAAGAGGGTAAATGTCCGGCTGAAGCACTTCCGGAGCTGAAACCGGTGATGGAAGTAATCAAGAAATCCTATCCGAAGGTCAGCAAAGAAAATCTGGGAGTTGGAAGTACCATTTTTGCTGTGAAACCTGGTGACGGCTCAGCCCGTGAACAGGCTGCCTCCTGCCAGAAAGTACTTGGAGGATGGGCAAATGTGGCAAATGAATATGCAACAAAGAGATATCGTTCGAATCTGATCAACTGGGGCATGCTTCCATTTTTGATCCAGGAAGGAAAGCTTCCCTTTGTGAACGGGGATTACCTGTTTTTCCCGGAAATCCGTCGGTCTGTGGAGAATAAGGCAGATGTGATCAAAGGATATGTAGTCGGACAGGAAGGTCTGAAAGAATTTGAGGTGACTCTGGGCGAGCTTACAGATGATGAGAGAGAGATTATCCTTAAGGGATGTCTGATCAATTATAATCGTAAATAAATAATAAAGAAATGCAGTCGTTTGGGAAGCGGCTGCATTTCTGATTTTGTCGTTATTGTTCATAGGCAATATCCTGCAAAGTGTATTACTGAGAGCGGAATGAACGGTAATATTTTGACAGAATCAAATCTTGGAAAATTAAAAAGTCAGAAAATTATGCAATGTATCCGTTAGCTACGTGAACAAGCCCGCTGTCCCTGTTACAGACAAAGACCAGGAAGTATTGAATATGCCAATGAGCGGAAAGGCTATCAATGCCATCCGCACTTTCCCCGGCGAAGGTATCAAGGTATGGGGTGCCCGTACATTGGACGGCAATTCGCAAGACTGGCGTTACATCAACGTTCGCCGCACGATGATTTTTCTGGAACAATCGGTTAAGAATGCCGCTCGTGCCTATGTATTCGAACCGAACGATGCTAATACATGGATCAACATGAAGTGCATGATTGAGAATTTCCTACGCAGTGTGTGGAAACGTGGTGGACTTGCGGGTTCAACACCTGAAGAAGCTTACGAAGTGCATGTCGGTCTGGGTGATACCATGACAAATGATGATATACTGGAAGGAACTATGCGCATTACGGTATTGGTAGCTGTTACTCGTCCGGCAGAGTTTATCGAAATCACTTTCCAACAGCAGGCGCAGAAGAGCTGAGAATAATTAAAAATTAACAATTAAAAATTAGAATATTATGGCAGATAATGGATCAGCACAGAGTCAGGACACTAAGATGTGGCCGTTACCGAGTTTTCATTTCAAAGTGACATTGGGAAGTGTGGGTGAAATATCTTTCAGTGAAGTGTCGGGGCTTGAAACCGAATTCGAGGAAATCACCTATCGCGCCGGTGACAGCAATGATTTCACAAAATTGAAGATGCCCGGGCTGAAGAAAGTGAGTGACATCACTTTGAAAAAAGGTATATTCGTTTCTGATTCCCAACTATGGAAATGGATTGGTAATGTGAACATGAATATCATCCAACGCGAAAACGTAACTATCAGTTTGCTGGATGAGTCACATTCAGCCGTAAAAACCTGGTCGTTGACAAATGCCTGGCCGAAGAAGATTACGGTGGAAGGCTTCAAGGCCGATGGTAACTCAGTAGCTATGGAAACATTGATTCTGGCACACGAAGGAATACAGATTAGTGAATGATTTTTATAGATTATGATTGAGAATCTTGCATGGAAATTTCTGCCACCCTATGAGTTTTACTTTCGGGTGTGTTTTATGGAGAGACTTGTCTCACTGTTTTACGCCTCGTTTACGGAAGTCA
>ENA-OQDT01000398-OQDT01000398.1-human-gut-metagenome-genome-assembly--contig:-NODE-398-length-28373-cov-3.907562_pt1 | contig 28373 bp, 33 predicted proteins | sample MGYA00242786_ERZ504617 | MGnify/ENA primary metagenome ERZ504617 (study PRJEB26092, sample SAMD00036337) | human gut metagenome | host: Homo sapiens | study: EMG produced TPA metagenomics assembly of...
AATGCACAGAAAGACGAACCTTCTTGTGACAAGCACAAGAAGTAGCGTTTGCTGCGCAAACTTAATTCTCGGGTTTTCTGTGAACTTTGTTCACAAAAAAAGCACCTCGCGGAATGTTACCAGTGAACAGCAACTCGACATATATAAGATTAAGGTTCTCCCGGTGACAAAAAGGTAAGTACCATCTGTCACTTACCTTTTTGATAAAACACTATTTTCCCCAGCGCCTGTGGTATCCACAGTAAAACACCCGGAGATATTTCTCCGGGTGCCGGTCATCTTTAAAATCATTAGTTCCAGAACGCTCCATAAATCTTCTGGATCTTAGCGATCTGTGCATCTGTAATCTGATTCAGTGCATTCTGAACAGCTGCATAAGTCTGTGGTCTGCTACTCTTCAAGGAAGCATTGTTCAGGATGTAATCCTTAACAGATTCTGCAAAATATTCGGAAGCATTCTGTGTTACATAGGCTTTATTAAAAGCTGTAACATTTGCCTTCTCAGCTGCAAAAATGCTCTGGAAGCTTGCTGTCTTATCTGCATTTCCTGCGATAAATGCAAGGAAATGACCCAAGCTCATGATAAACAGAATCATCGATCTGCTTCATTGTAATAGATCTTGATCTTGCATCAAAATATCCTGAATAGTTGACGGATGGATCAACAACAAGCTTAAATCCCAGCTGCTGATATGCTGCAATTACACGATTGTCCATCTTGCCTGCAACACTTGCTACATTTTCCTCGTGTTTGCTCTGGTTCTGTGAAGAGTTTGCTGCTGCAGTTACCTGGGCAGCAGAAGTACCAGAAGAAGTAGTGCTTACAGCGGTCTCATTGTCAATTGATACCTGCTGTGTAGTTGTTGTCTGAACAGTTGTTGTGATCTTGGATGTAACAACTTTCTTTTTGGATTTCTTGGTGTATTTCGCTGTTGCTTTGGTAACAACGGTTGTCTTGGTATCTACTGTTGTATTACCGGATTTATTTGTTTTATTGGTTACTTTTGTTTTGGTTTTCAGTTTCTTGGTATAGCTCTTCTTGGAAGCCTTTTTTAATTTAACAGTCTTCCTAGTTGTCTTGGTACTGGAGGTAGTCTTCACAGTAGTCTTCGGCTGGGAAGCCAGTGGAGTTTCATCTTCTATGATGGAAGTCTCCATGATCGGATCTGTATAACTGGGGAATTCAGGTGTTTCTCCTGCTCCTGAGAATAATGAAACGCCGCCGATCACTGCTGCCAATGCTATAGCAGCACAACTGGAAACAACTTTTTTATTTGCGAGCCACTCTGTTAATTTCTTTCCTTTCATAAATAACACACCTTTCTTGAACCATAATGTAACTGACTTGCCGCTATCTGGAAACTATCAGTCCCATCAGTTTGTGGAAATAAAAAAACCGTTTATCAGATTAAATAAACGGTCGCCACAAACAGAAGAACCACGTCTCCTGTCATATTACATTACCTAATCAATATCAATGCGGCAACCGGCTGTCATAGTCTTGAGACCTTAGACCCTTGGCTTTGCGTCCCTGTCTTTCAACAGGTTTGCCTTTTATTCACTTCTTATAATAAAGCAAACTGTCACTTTTGTCAACGGAATTCCCTTGTTAAAACTTACAAAAATCCGTCTAAAAAGTACGAAAACAAAAAATCTGTAAAAATATCTGAGCCGATTGTAACGCATGATAATCATTCTCAAATATTTTCACAGATTCCTTTTCGATGTCTGGAGGACAGCAGACACGCATTACAGTTTGCGCGTAGACTCCCGCTCTATAAGAGTTCCGCCCAGTATTTGCCGTTTCACTACCTTTTTCCGGTCTATCAGATCAAACAAGGTACGGACGCTCTGCAGGGCAGTTTCCACTCTTGGATATTTCAATGTGGTGATGGATGGATGATAATATTCCGCAATGTCCTGACCATCTGCTCCTGCCACACAATAATCCTCCGGTACTCTTTTACCGCTGTCAATAATTGCTTTGCAGGCTCCTACAGCCAAAGTATCTGAAATAGCATAAATACAGGAAAAATCTACTCCTGATTCCAAAAGCTCACGGGTACTGTTATAACCATTCTCAATAGTATGAAATTCTATTCCCCGGCTTTAAACGGACTATAAGCTTCTCATCGTACTCCAGTCCATTTTTCTCCAATGCCCTTTTATAGCCATTCAGATGGCACCTTCCCAGACCTTCATCTCCGGAAGTAATGAACGCAACTCTTTTATGTCCACAGCTGCACAGATAATCAACCATATTCTGGCTCTCGATCTCTGTATCAATTGTTACAAGAGCGCTTCGAGTATAAGATCCAGTATCCTCCGGAATTGTTTTTCCGGAACTGGCGATCACATACGGAACCCTCACCATTCTCAGCTTTGACTCATCATAATCATACATACCACCAAGAAATATGATTCCCTTGACCTTTTTCTCTTTTTCCAGTTGAAGCGCAAGCTCAACTTCATCTTTCATCATCTGCTACATTCTGCAATACCAGGCAGTATTTTCTTTCACGAACCTTTTTCTCCAACACATGCAGCATAACACCCCAGAATGGGTTGCTGATTTCTTTTACCATAACTGCGATCGTATTTGAATCAGCTCGTTTCAGGTTTCTGGCACTGTTATTCGGTACATAATTATACTCTTTGATAATATCCAGAAATCTTCTGTTTCGTTTCAGGATTAATGTCCGGGTGATTTGTTAATAGCCCTGGACACCGTGCTGACTCCTACGCCACACAGTTTCGCAACCTCTTTAATTGTTATCTGCTCCATAACTGCCCTCCTCATGCAACAATGTGTTCATTATATATGTACTGGCATATCATGGCAAATGATTTTCAATAAAATTTGTAAAAAAATTATTTATCAGCAAATATGCTTGTCGTTATAGGCGATATTTCCTTTTCCGTATTTGTAGAGAACAGCTGGTTCTGAAGACATATGGCTGAAGTCAATAGGCTCCGGTTTTGCAGTTCCTTCTACGATTTTATCAGCACATGTGATAAGATCGTGAAGAATTGCTTTTCCGATCGGACGTAAAAAATGTCCTGGGAAAATAAGCTCAAAATCTTCTTTATCTAACTTCTTTAATCCCTCTGCATATTCCTTTACTGTTGAGGAATAGGTATCAAAAATCAGGATCGGAGTTGACACTACACTGTCTCCGGCAAACAGAAATTTATTTTTTCTATCCAGGAAAACTACACTTCCAGGAGTATGTCCTGGTGTGAATAACACTTCCAGACTTCTGCCGCCCAGATCAAAGATCTGATGCTCGCTCAGCGGCAGCATCTGGAAATCTCCAGGCTCACGACCTTCAATTATGTACTCTGTTCCATAAAATCCCGGTTCCTTCTTTGTTTTTTCCACATATTTCTTCCAGCCGCTTCTAAGTTTTTCTGTATCTGCCATTTTGAAATCTTTTCACTCAGATATGCCTTTCCGAACTCGTGATTGCCGCCCACATGATCCAGATGTCCATGTGTATTTAATACAACATATGGCAAATCAGTCAGGGTTTCGATCACCTTTTTCAGATTTCCAAAACCTGAACCGGTATCGATCACAGCTGCACTTTTTTCACCTTTTACCAGATAAATAATGTCTGCTCCGAACTCATCGATTGCCCAGACATCCTCTGCTACCAGCTGAACTGTATAGCCTTCAATTCTCTGTAAATTAATATTGTCCATTTTCTGCCGTTCTCCTTTTCAATTACATTTTTACTGCACCTGCGGTAAGTCCGCTGGTGATATATTTCTGTGCTGCAATATAAATGATTATGATTGGAACCATAGACAGAGTCATTCCGGCAAGCATCAGATTCCACTCAGATCCGGAGGTACTCTTAAACATATAAATAGCAACTGTCAGGGTTCTCAAACCACTGTCTGAAACATACAGGTTTGGCATAAGGAAATCATTCCATGTCCACAGGAAAAAACAGTACCAGAAGAGTTATGCTTGTGGAGCGTACCAATGGGAAAATTACCTGCCACATGCAGCGGAACATGCCACAGCCGTCAATTGCCGCTGCCTCTTCCAGTTCCTTTGGAATTGATTTCAGGAAACCAACATAGGTAAAAATACCAAATGCTCCGTGGAAGCCGGCATACAGGAAAATAAGTACGGTCAGGTTATTCAAAAGGTTTGTGTTGGTCAGCTGTACAGAAAGCGCGATCATAATGGAATGGAACGGAATGATCTGTCCAAGGGTGAAAATCAGATACAAAACATTTCCAAGCTTTCCAGGGATGTGCGCAATTCCATATGCAGCCATAAAGGAAATGATGGTACATACCAGCATGGTTCCCAGGGTTACATATGCTGAGTTTCCGACTACTCTCCAGAATTTCAGACGTTCTATAGCTTCGGTAAAGTTACCGGTATAGAGGTAATGGGGAAAAGAAAGGAAGTTCTGGATCATATCGTTATGTGTCTTGAATGCGTTCATCACAAGCAGGATGATCGGCATAAGGAACAGGACACCAAAGAAAAACATAATAATGGTTGGAAGCCATACTTTCTTTTTCATTAGTATTCTACCTCCTTCTTACGAGTGCAGTACAACTGGATCAGAGTAACCGCTGCTACTGTAAGGAACAGGATTACAGATTTCGCTGAGCCATAGCCCAGGTTGTACTTGGTGAAAGCTTCCTGGTAAATATTCATGGCAACTGGCATTGTGGAACCGTAAGGACCACCGCCTGTCATTGCGTTCGGAATATCGAATGACTTAAATGCTCCTGAAATAGAAACAAACAGATTGATCGTGACAGTTGGCATAAGCAACGGAAGCTCGATTTTCAGAACCTTTTTTCAGACCGCTGCAGCCATCCAGCTCAGCAGACTCCATAACATCCTTCGGAATAGTCTGAAGACCTGCGGTATAAATGATCATCAAGAAACCAATGTTCTGCCAGATGGAAACCACAATGATCGTCACAGTTGCCATTGACGGAGTTCCGAACCAGCTTATATTTGCCAGCCAGTCCCATCCCAATGCTCCGCCAAGTGCAGGCATTGCATTTGTAAAAATAAACACCCAGATAAAGGATACCAATACAGCACTGACAATGTTAGGAATGAAGAACATAGCTCTGACCACGCCTTTAGCCTTAATGTTCTCATTCAGGAAATAAGCAAGAATAAATCCAAAAACATTGCTACCAATAATGGTGAACGCACCAACAAAAAGGTTAAATCCAAAGGAAGTCCAGAATTTTGTATCGGAAAACAGTTTTACATAATTGTCAAATCCCACAAAAGCTTTTTTCCCGGACATCAGGTTCCATTTCAGGAATGAATATGGAATGGTTCCGCCAAACAGAGGTGCCAGCATTGCAAAGGAATACAAAAGCAAAGCAGGCAGAATCAGCAGAAGATAAAATTTCTTGTTTTTCTTATATAAAGATGACATATTATCCTCTCTTTCTTTTTCTAAAAGGCTCATCTGCTTATACAGATATCACGATAAATCTTCCATTAAAAAGATTCCCGGGGGTGCTCCCCCCGGGAATCGCAGGTCAGCATTTCCTCTTATTTACTGATCCAGATATTCAAGATATGCTGCGTCAAGCTCGGAAATTACCTCATCCTTGTCAGCAGCGTCTGCCATGTAGCCCTGGAAGATATCTCCGGAGATAACATCAAATCCGTTTACATACTGCTGATATACCCACGGAATTACGTTTCCGCTGTTTGCATATTCCAGATAATCGTTTGTAGATGCAGAATCATAATTAACTGTGAAATCCTGGGAAGCCGGTGCAGAACCTGGTTTCTCGGTTACAATTGCAATGTATCCATCAGAAAGGGAAGCATCACTTAAGAAGTCAATAACCTCTTTGCAAGCATCCAGATGCTCTGTCTGGGAGCTTACTCCATATACGATTCCTACGTCAACTGCTGCTTTGTTTCTCTCAGCGTCGTTGGACACTGGTAATGCGAAGTATCCGATTTCCGGCGGGTTATCCATTTTTGCTACTACGTTCTGGCTGAACTCACCGCTGATCAGCATAGCTGCTTCAGAGTTTGCAAGTGCGTTGAAACCGGATGTGGAGTCACAATCCATCATATTGCTTCCACAATGAGCTTTGATAATATCTGCTGTTGCAAATACATCATCGATACCGTCTACATTGAAGGTTCTCTCGCCGGAATTTAACTGATCCAGAAAGCCTTCCATGTCATCCTGTACTACGTTTGACATCATTACACTGAACATGTGTTTCAGAGTCCAGGAATCTTTGAATGTGGAAGCGATTGGTGTTACGCCGGACTCTTCCAGCTTCTCGCATGCTGCTTCAAATTCATCTCTTGTTTTCGGAACCTCTTCGATTCCGGCATCCTTAAACATCTGCTTGTTGTAGAATACACCAAGGTACTCAACATTTGCAGGATATCCGTAGATTTTTCCATCATAGGTAGCAGCTTCAAGAGCGGTCGGGTAAACCTTCTCAGTAAAATCCATTCCGCTTAAATCCTGAATTCTTCCTGCCTCTGCAAAATCCTGCACCTGTGTCCATGGTGTAAGGATGTAGATATCCGGCCAGTCATTTGTTGCAGCTGCAGTTCCAAGGAAATCAGAGTAATCTCCGGACTGCATTGTGATATCCAGCTCGATATCATCATGTTTGCTGTTGAAGGACTCCATGGTACGATCCAGCTGATCGCCCCACTCACCATTCCATACAGTCATAGTGACCTTGGTCTTCTCTCCATCAGCCCAGCAAAGGTTTGTTCCAAGGGACATAACCATTGTTCCAGCTAATACTGCTGCCAACATTTTTTTCTTCATTTCTTATACCTCCTAGTATAATTTTATTTTCCGCCAACTGATTTTTTCAGTGGCTGGGTTCCGTTTTGGTAACGTTTCCGGTATTGTTACCGGTAACGTTTCCGGTGATATTTGAATCATAGCATAGTCGACTGACATTTTCAATGATTTTTTTGCGACTCTTTATCACTTTCGTATGTATTCACAATATTTTTTGTGCATTTTTGTATGAATTGCACAGTATTTGCAGGAGTTGACAATCCACCTTTACTGCCTGCAAATACTGTGACAAAGTGACTGTATTTACGGTCTTACTGCTGTTCCATCCGGAAGCCTTGGCAGCATCCAATCCCATGTGACAACCTCTTCGCTGCACGGATACTCAGCTGCTGCTTTTTCATCAATATCCACACCAATTCCTGGTTTCCCATTCAGATACAGATATCCGTCCCGCATTTCCGGAATTCCGGTAAAAATCTGATGTAAGGCAATTGCGCCTGCATCTTCAGACAAGGTATTGGTGTCAGCCCATTCCTGGATTCCAAAATTCGGAGAAGCCATATCCAGGTGGATATTTACTGCGTGACCAATCGGAGTAAGGTCTATTGGTCCATGCCATGCAGTTCTTATTCCAAATGCATCACAAAGAGCAATCAGTTTACGTGCCGGTGTAATTCCTCCAATCTGGCTTAAATGGATTCTTATATAATCAATTTCTCTTTCTGTGATAAGATTCAGCCATTCGTTTGGATTGTTAAACAGCTCTCCCATAGCCAGCGGGGTGGTGCAATGCTGCCTGATCTGCTTAAACCATCCGCTCTGTTCCGGAGAAAGACAGTCCTCAAGAAAGAACAGACGGAATTTCTCCATATCTTTTGCAAATATTACCGCATCCGAAGGTCTCAGCCTCTCATGTACATCGTGACAAAGCTCCAGTTCCCATCCATAGGTTTCCCTGAGACGCTCAAACAGCTGTATTGTTTTTGCCATGTATGCTTTTGGATCATAATAGCAGCCTTCAAAGGATCCTTCCGGTGGCTGGTAAGGCATATCCTTTCCGCCATAGCCTCCAACCTGCGCACGGATACAGCGATATCCTCTTTCTTTTAACGCTCCTACTTTTTGCACACAATCCTCTATTGTGGTGCCTTCAGCATGCGTATAGCATGGCACTCCGGTTCTGCATTTTCCACCCAGTAAGTCATACAAGGGCATACCGGCCATTTTGCCTTTAATATCCCATAATGCCATATCCACACCTGACAGGGCATTATTTAAAACAGGTCCGTTTCTCCAGTAGCTCATTCCTTTTATAGACTGCCAGATATCTTCAATATCAGAAACATCTCTGCCAATCAGGTACGGCTTCAGATATTTTTCCACAGCGGCAACCACTGCCAGATGTCTGTGGGCAAAAGTTGCGCAGCCCACGCCATATAATCCTGGCTCACTTGTTTCCACTTTTACTGTCACCAGATTGATTTTCTGCGGCGCACAGCAAATTACTTTTACATCTCTGATCGTTACTCTCATTTTTCTCCTCCCCAGGCATTTTTATCATTTTCTACTTTTTCCGGCATTCCCGGCAGGATCAGTCCTCCGTCAACCCGCAATACTTCTCCGGTTATATAAGCTGCATTCTCACTTGCAAGGAATACTACCGCTCTTCCTATATCTTTCGGTGTTCCATTTCTGCCCATTGGAATTCTTTCTCCCAGACTTTCCCAGAAGCCTTCCAGCTCTGTCCTGCCTTCTGCTTTTATTTCCTCTGGCGTACGGATACAGATAGCTCCCGGAGCCACACAGTTCACACGGATCCCATATGGTGCAAGATCCAGTGCCATAGACTGTGAAGCCCGGTTCACTGCTGCCTTTATGCCGCCGTAAACACAATCTCCCGGATATGCTCTTTCTGCTCTTGAAGAGGTTATGTTGATAATGCATCCTTTAACCTCATGAGCCTTCATATATCTGGCCGCCTTACTGGAAAGTACAAGGTAATTCAAAAGATCCAGATTCAGCATTTTCTGGGTTTCCTCCATTTCAAGGTCCAGAATGGACTGAAACACGGTAACTCCGGCATTATTTACAAGCAGATCCAGTCCGCCCAGTTCCCTGACAGCCTGGTCAAAAAATTTCTCCCCTTCTCCTGCCTGTGCCATATCAGCCTTTGCATACCAGGCAAAGGAACCCATATTTCTTATTTCTTCAGCAGCTTCCTTTGCCTCATCTTCCCGTGTCCGATAGGAAAAGGCAATATCATATCCGGCTGCTGCCAGTTCTCTGATAATTCCACGTCCGATTCCACGACTGGCACCTGTAACGATTGCTTTTTTTCTCATCACAGTTTTCCTCTCTTATTCTATTTTCCCAGACAATACCTGCACAGGTACGGGAACTTCCACAAGCACCCGCTGATTTCCCAGTTCTCCCTCTGATTGCCTGTCAAAAATATATATTTTTCCTGTTTTCTGATCTGCTGCAAGCAAATGCTTTTCACTGCTGTCCAGACAAATACTTCGAAACCAGCCTTCCGGAACTACAACTTTTTGTCTCAAACTTAACATTCCATTTTCTTCAATTGTAAATCCAAAGATTTCTCCGGTTCCTCTCACAGATGCGTAAAGCATTTTTCCCTCTGCAATACACAATTCAGCCGCAAGCACACCCTCTGGCAAATTTTCTTCCAGAGATATGGTCTGGCACAGATTCCCATTGCAGTAAACAGAAATTGTAATATCCAGCTCATTTAATACATAGAGATATGTTTTTCCATTTTTCTCCAGTATTTCCATATGTCTTGGACCGGCTCCAGGTCTGACATCTATGGTTTCTTTTTGCAGAAGCTTTCCCTTATCTGTGTCAAAAGAATAAATCTTATCACACCCTAAGTCAGCTGCATACAGATCTCCCCTATGAAGGAAGCAGGAGTGAATATGAGATGCTTCCTGCCGTTCCGGATCCAGCCCTTTTCCTGTAAAAGAAATTTCCTGTAAAAGCTTCGGGCTGCCGGCTTCTGAAATGTCGATCACCTTTAAATCTCCACTTCCGTAATCAGATACAAAAAAGCCTTTGTCCTTTTTCATCCTTTTCAATATGACAGGATGCTTTTCCAGGCATCTGAAGACCTGCCTTTTTCTCTGCTGTAAGCCTTTCTTCCTGAACTCCTACTTCATATTCCACAATTTCCGCAGCATCTTCACTTTCACTTACCGCAAAAAGCCGGTTCTTCACCAGACAAACCCAGGAAGGATTCTGCATTTGTATGATAAAAGAAGTTCCTGCAACACCTCCCAGGGTCTCATTATACGGAATCAGATAGATACCTTTTCCAAGCTCCTGCTTCTCCAATACAGCAGGGGCATCATGCTGTGTATAGGTTCCGACAAGCAAAATATCCATGCTTTCTTCCATCTCCTTTGTTTATTCCTTTTACTGGAATTTCAGTTCATCTGACAATTCCACAACCATGTGTAATTCACCAGGTGACATCACCTTTTCTCCATGAATTACCACATTGTCAAAATAAAAGCCATGAGGTCTGCACACTTCATTTTTCATCTCAAAGCCACGTATAATGGATACTGGAAAAGTGCCTTCTGTAATTTCAATATTTTTAAAGAAAATATCATTTACCATGCCTCTTTCCCTGTCTCGTGAATACTTGGAATCAAGAGTTTTAATATCAATAAATTTTTCCTGGGCATCTTCAATTCGGATGTTTTCATAAACAATATCATGTACATGGGCACGGTCAGCGTTATGAATTGTCAGTACGCCACCTGACTGATTGCCCTCATACTGGCAATGTACAACATCACAATTTCTGAAAACAACATCTGTAATTTCGTCACACCTGGTTTCATATCCGATTTCAAGTGTGTTTCCAAATTCTGCATTCCAGAACAGGCAATCCTCAACAAGGATATGTCTCACATCTGTGCAGCCTGACGGATCCTGGAATTCCACAGCCTTAATAGATATACAATCATCATTTGCCCTTATAAAGCAATTACGAAGCACTACATTCTCACATCCGACTATATCGACGCCATCTCCTGTGATCACTTTTCCCAGAACATTTACGTCTTCAATCAGAACATTTTTACATGCAACCGGAACAATATGCCAGGAACCACCATCCAGAAGTGTGATTCCGCGTATTTCAATGTTCTCACCCAGTACAGGAACGATCAGTTGCTCTGCTCCATTTTCGTCCCATGCATGCCAGTTTCCTCCATACAGGATTCCATTTCCCAGAATACGGACTCTGTCTGCCATTCTGGAATAGATTCTTCCGCTTACAACTGCTCCGTACTCTATATAAACAGTTTCGTCAGAATTAAGCTGAAGGCATCCCACATTGTAGGCTTTTCCGCTTTCAAATACATAAGTGGCATTCTCAGGCTTCGGTATGTATTTTCCAGGAAGAACATAAAGTGGTGACTCCAGTTTATCGTCCAGTTCAAGAGTAATTCTCTTTCCGGCAGGAAGGCTTATGCTGATTTTGTTTCCCTCTTCTTTGAATGGTATCTGTACAGCTGTGGGACGGATAACCGCCTTCTGAAATGGTTCGTTTACTGTAACTTCTACCTCTGCCTTTTCATTTTCATCTAAGAAAGAAACAAAATCAAAAAATTCCGTATGATATACTCGCTGTTCCTTTCCGTTTATCTTAACCTGATACAGCTCTGATACCGGAATATCTTCCACTGATTTCAGTTCATACAGTGGTTTCTCGCTTATCTTTCGCGGTACAAATTCCTGTTTTTTCATCATTATGTTTCTCCTTTATATTTAATTTATTTTTAAAATTCATAATTATGTTTACAAACATTACTATACAATGTTTTTCTTTTTTAGTAAAGTGTTTTATTTGACAAGATACTTTGCTTTTTTTTGATGCATTTTGTATAAGTCCCTCTGTTTTTTCAATTACTGTTTGACTTATTTGTTTGATATATATATACTATAGGTTACTAAACAACCTTATTTTGAAAGGAAACATTATGGAAAAACTTCCTGCATACAAGAAATGTTATAACAAATTAAAATCCGATATAGATAATAACGTTTATCCCATAGGTTCCTATCTTCCCACAGAAGATGAGCTTGGAAAAATGTTTTCGGTAAGCCGTACGACGGTCCGGCATGCCATTGACCTTTTGGTTAAAGACAAACGCATAAAGGTAAAGCAGGGTGCCGGCACACAGGTGATCAATCCCAAAGAACGGGAGCTTACCAACTTCTCAAAATTTCATAACGTAATAGACATAAACACTCTGTTTCCAGATAATGCCGCCCTGACCATCAGCGGAACCTGGATTGACCGTATTCCTGCAAACAGCCAGGTCGCCAGTGCGTTGGACCTTAATGAAGGAACAGAAGTCTTCCGCCTTCAAAGAGTGGTTTCCTCCAATGAACAGCCTGTGATAATTCAGACAAATTATATCCGTATTGATTTTTTCCCGGATTTAGATACCTACCGCGAACAGCTTGTAGATCTCTATTACTTTATTCAGAAGCACTACGGAATTAAATTTGAAACTGGCGAAGAACACATCAACATCAGCTCAGCTGATTTCCTTGATGCACAGATTCTCAACATTGAACCGGGATCTCCTATTTTTTTCAACACCAGAACAGCACACTGTTCACTGGGTCCTATGGAATACCTGGAAGCCAGGATCCGTCCTGATCTGTGCCATTTCGTGGTTCGTATGAAGGAACCACCAGCATGGTACGATCTTCCCGAATTTCAAAAATCCCTGGAACGTGTTTGAAAATGAATGATCAACTTATAAAAAGGAGCGGCGCTATGTCTAAACGCATTTCGGCCCTTCTGCTTTGCTTATTTCTATTTTGCCTGCTAATAGTTTTCCCAGCTGCAGGCTGCGGTCAGAACAGCAGCTCCGGTTCCGGCGAAGAACCGCCTGTTTTTTCCCCGCTGAAGGTTCTGGTTCCGGAAGCTCCGGGAACAGACACCATAGGATATTCACCTCTGATACTGGATATTTCAAATATCAGTCAGGGATATCTGACTGCTGTCAGTGACAGCAATGGTACCACCAAAAACATCCAGCTTTCCGCGGATGACGGCGTTGTTTATTCTTATTTTGTAAGCTCCGGCGAAAGTGCTGTCATTCCGTTTACCAGTGGAAGCGGCACCTACCAGGTATCCTGTTATGAGCAGGTAAACGGCAGTCAGTATGCCGCACTTTTTGCCCAGGCTCTGGAGGTTTCCCTGGAGAATGAATTTCTCCCGTTTTTGTATCCGAACCAGTATGTAAATTTTACCCCGGACTCAGAAGCTTGCAAGCTGGCTCTTTCTCTTCTGGCAGAGGATGCCACGGAACAGGAAAGCATTGACACCGTTTTCCAGTATGTAACCCAGCATGTCACCTACGACGAGGACAAAGCAGCCACCGTTGAGACAGGATATCTTCCTGACATAGACGAAACCCTCTCTACCGGAAAGGGAATCTGTTTTGATTATGCTGCCCTGATGACGGCAATGCTGCGAAGCAGGGATATTCCCTGTAAGCTTCAGATCGGATATGCAGGTGACATCAAGCATGCCTGGATCGATGTTTACATACGTGGAAAAGGATGGGTGGAACAGGCGATTACCTATGACGGGGAGAAATGGAACCGCATGGATCCAACCTTTACCGCTAACAGTGAAGATGAAGAGCTTATCAATTCCTATATCGGTGACAGCGCAAATTATACGCTGCAGTTTACCCGATAGCACAACGAAAAACGCCTCGCAGGTTCATGGATTTTTTCAGGATCTGCCTGATGTTTTTTCAGAGAGGACTTTATATGATTACCAAATTAAACAATCGGGAGCTGTTCCAATTCTGTGAACAGTTTTCCATCATATTACGTTCCGGAATGTCCGCCATTGAGGGACTTGCCATCTTAAATGACGACAGCCAGACAGAACGGGGCAAAGAAATTTTGACCTTTCTTTATAAAGACATGGAGGAATCCGGCTCCCTGGCGCACGCCATGGAGCAATCCGGTGCTTTTCCTGCTTCTGCTGCTGCTTATGTACGCACCGGCGAAGAGACAGGCTGTCTGGATGAGGTTATGAAGGGTCTGTCTGCTTTCTATGCGAAGGAGATTCAGATCACAGACCAGATTCAGAGTGCAGTCGCCTATCCCCTTGTTATGCTGGGCATGATGACTGCGGTTATTGTAATTCTTCTTGTAAAGGTTCTCCCGGTTTTCCGCCAGGTTTTCCGCCAGCTTGGACTGGAAATGAGCGGAATCTCCGGTGCCCTTCTTGGAATCGGCGAAACACTTAGCCGCTATTCTACTGCCTTCCTTGTTCTTTTGGCCGCGATGATCGGCTTTATCCTTTTCCTGGTTCTTCACCCAAAGGGGCAGGAACTGATCCGCAAAATCGTCTGCCGTTTTCCAGGCATGAAGGAAATTCCGGTAAATCTGGATTACAGTCGTCTTTGCCAATGTATTTCCCTGGGAATCCGAAGCGGACTTTCCCCTGAGCTTTGTGTGGAACTGGCAGGCGCTGTTGTCTCCCAGACTGAGACCAGGGAAAAGCTTGCTTCCATTCAGAAGCAGCTCGCTGAAGGTTATGGATTTATAGAAGCCATCACGGAATCCGGACTTTTTAAGGCTATGGAGCTTCGTCTGATCTCCCTTGGTTTTCAGGCTGGTGCATCTGACGAAGTAATGGAAAAACTGGCTGAGCAGTATGAAGAGAAATCCACAGACTCTGTTTCCCATATTGTGTCAATTTTGGAGCCTACTATTGTGATCGTCCTTTCAATTCTTGTAGGACTGGTCCTTCTTTCTGTTATGATGCCGCTGCTGGGACTGTTATCTGAAATGATCGCATAACAGCTGTAAGGGAGAGTGAAAATGGATATATTTGAAACCAGACTCATTCGTGTCAGGCGGATTTTCCGCTTTATTGTTCCAATCCTGTTCGCTGCAGTCCTCTGCCTGATCTTCTATCTTGGAATTGCACGTACACAGACTGATTCCCTGAAAAAAGAACAGGTTACTTTAACGCAGGCACTTGAAGGAGGTGCCATCCGCACCTACGCCCTCACAGGCCAATACCCTCAGAGCCTGGATGAATTGCTTTCAGATTACCATATTACCTATGATTCTGAGAAATTTGTGGTAGAATATGTTCCAAACGGATCCAATCTTCTGCCATCGATCAGCGTACTTCCGGTAAATGCCAGAAAAGGAGGTGCCAGATGAATTCCAGATTTACCCGGAAGAACCACAGCATTGATTCACTGGCAGCCCTGCTGCTTTTTGCAATGTATGTGCTGTTTCTTCTATTTCTGATGCTTTTTTGGTGCCGGGAACTATCAGGCCTCTGTAAAAAGCCTGGACACTAATAACAATCTTTATACGGCAGCCTCTTACATCACTACCAAGTTTCGTCAGCACGATATTCCCGGAATGACCTCCCTTACAGAGCTTCAGGGAACACAGGTTCTTTGCTTTCAGGAAGCTATTGAGGGGAAAGATTACTGCACTTACATTTATTTTGATGGCAGTCATTTAAAAGAGCTTTTTACAGCATCGGATTCCCAGGCCGATCTTTCTATGGGGACCAACCTTGCACAGCTTCAGGATTTCCAGATTGACGCTTTAGAAAACACTTTTTACAGAATCACATTAACGGACACAGATGGACATTGTTCCAGTTTTCTGCTTCATCCAGGGGTTCCTGCCTGATTCGCAGGCTCCTGAATTTGGGGCAGGTCACTTCTGAATGATGTGCTGAAAGGAAGTTTTTATGAAAAAAATCACTACCCATTCCAAATCCGGGCTCTTTCTTATGGAAATGATATTTGTCCTTCTTTTTCTTGGGCTGACCTGCGGTGTCTGCGTAAGACTGTTTGCGGCTTCCTACATGGCAAGGGTACATGCCCGGGAGGACTCTCATATCCAGGAGCTTATCACCAGTGCCGGTGAAATTCTGGAAGGAACTGACGGCACTGTCCAAAATTTTCTGGCACTGATGCCAGATGGAGTTGCAGATCAGGACAGTATTTGCTATTATTTTGACAAGCACTGGCAGAATACTTCCGAAGAAAGCGCGGTTTATAAAATGAGGCTTGTCTGCTCTGCTTCTGACAAGGTCAAAGAAATTCAGGTCACTTTTGAAAAACTCCAGAATGCAAATGAGGAAACCAGTCTTTATACACAAACAATTCGCTTTCCAGTTTTTTCCACAAAGGAGGAAACAGATTCATGAAAGAAAAGAATCATCTTTTTTCCGCAACTGGAATTCCTTCCCTTTTTCTAATCTTCGGAGTACTTATGCTGGTGATCCTGTCCTTGCTTGGCTATGGTACTTCCAGACAGGATCTGCGCTCCAGCAGTCTTTCTCTGGAGCAGACCTCAGCCTATTATAATTCCTGCAGTGAGGCAGCTGATTTTTATTCAGATCTGGTTCAGACACTGGAAGGATTTCAGGCACAGGCAAAATCAGAAAGTGCATATTACCAGCTCGTCTCCGATCATCTGAACTCACAGGAGAATGTAAAATGGGATTCAGAGGAACATACTGCTGAATATGTGAAAGCATTTTCCGACACCCAGAGTCTGGCTGTGAAAGTTTCTGTATTCTGGACTGATCGTACGGCTGATTCCACAGCCTCTGATACCGCTGCTTCTGATACCGTTGCTTCTGATACCGCAGCTTCTGATACCGTTGCCTCTGATACCATTAATGCAGGATTGGACATGACCAGCAGCAATATCGCCGGGATCCTCTCCTGGAATACGGTTGTAACTGCAGACTGGAATCCGGACAACAGCCAGTCTGTCTACAAAGGAGAATAATTTTATGGAAGAAAAAGTAAAGGCTTTTCTGGAGCTTGCCACTCAGAAAAAAGCCTCTGATATATTTATTATTGCCGGTCGTCCCCTTTCTGTAAAAATTGACGGAAAGCTCTGTACACTGGATGGTTTTGAAGAACGGCTCATGCCTCCGGAGACAGATGAATTTATCCGGATCATTTACAAGCTTGCTCACGACCGGAATATAGAACCTATGCTGGAAACCGGTGACGATGACTTTTCCATGGCTATCCCGGGTCTCTCAAGATTTCGTGTAAATACATACCGGCAGCGTGGTTCTCTTGCCGCTGTCATCCGTATTATTGCATTTAATCTGCCGGATCCGCAGGATCTGCACATTCCTCCGGCTGTTATGGAAGCAGCTGACCTTACCAAGGGAATGGTTCTGATCACAGGTCCTGCCGGAAGCGGAAAATCTACCACCATGGCTTGTATCATCGACAAAATCAATCACAGCCGCGAAGGGCATATCATCACGCTGGAAGACCCTTTGGAATACCTGCACAGACATGACAAATGCATTGTCAGCCAGCGCGAGATCTGCACGGATACTGCCAATTATCTGGTTTCCCTGCGTGCCACCCTGCGTCAGAGCCCGGATGTGATCCTTCTTGGAGAAATGCGTGACCACGAGACTATCCAGACTGCCATGACTGCTGCTGAGACCGGACATCTGATTCTTTCCAGCCTTCATACTACCGGAGCCGCCAATACCATCAGCCGTATTATGGATGTTTTCGAGCCCAGCCAGCAGCATCAGATTGCCATTCAGCTTTCCATGGTTCTGCAGACTGTTATTTCCCAACAGCTGGTGCCGGATGTGAACGGACACAATATTCCGGTTTTTGAGATCATGAGGCTTACCCCTGCCATTCGAAATATGATCCGCGACAACAAGATTTATCAGATTGACGGTGTGATTGCCTCTTCCTCCCAGGCAGACATGAAATCCATGGATAACAGCCTGCTGGAGCTTTATCGAAACCGCCAGATCACAAGAGAGACTGCACTTAAATATTCATCTAATCCGGAAATGTTAAAACGGAAGCTCATGTAATGGGCTTCCGTTTTTTTAATATCCGAAGGTTGTCCTGCTGCAAAAAACCTTATAGTTTTTACTATGTGCAGACTATCTTCTATTCCACAATGCTTTACTGTAAATTCTATTTCTTTTCTGCAATTGATTTCCTACTTTCTTGTAACTGCCGCCGATGCTTTATACTTTCCCTTTACAACACCATTGGGCTCTTTTACATAAGCACGCACATAATAACGGTACTTCTTTCCTTTTTTTCACCTTCGTGTCTGTCCAGGTAGAAGTTTTCCCCTTCTTAATAGTAGCTGCCAGCTTATATTTTCCGCTTCCGGTTTTTTTGTAAATGTAATAGCCATCACACTTCTTCTGTGCCTTCCACTTTAATTTCAGACCTTTCTTCGTATTGGAAACCGATGAGACGGTCTGCCTGGAGGGTGCTGATTTATACGTTCCACTGGACTTGTAACTGCTTGCCACTGTTTTCTTGTTCACAGTACAATACGCCCTTACTGTATACTCGTAAATGGTAGCTGATTTTATCTTTGTATCTTTGTAGGATGTAGTGGATGCTTTCTTTATGTTTGCAAGCTTCGTCCATTTTCCTGAAGCCGTTTTTCTGTAAACCACATAGCCTGCTGCACCGGAAATCTTATTCCAGTTTACTGTATTGTAAAGTCCTGAAGAAACCTTCACCGACACAGACGGAGTGGCAAGCACGGTCTTCGCAGCAGTTTCCGCAGTATAATCGGAATATTTTGCAGTACCATTTACCATACTGTACGCACGGATCTTGTATGTATACGTAATTCCCGGCTGAACTTTCGTATCTGTCCAGGAAGTATCTGACCAGGAGGCTGTCTCCACCTTCTGATACTCTCCGCCGGAGGTTCTTCTATAGATCTGATATCCGGAAACTCCAGCTGCTTTACTCCAGGTCAGACTGATCTGGTTATAGGCGTGAGCTGCAGCCTGAAAGGAAGCAGGTCTGGTTACATTCACTGCACTGCTCAAGGTTCTTGTATGAGCTTTAATTCTTGCACAGGCACTTGGACTTGTTTTGGAAAAATTCGCTCCATCCATTTTTCTCATGGTAACAGAAGCTCTGATCCGCCTCCAGACCAGCTTGAAACTCCACCCAGTCATAAGCACTGTTAGTCTCGCACAAGTATTCCACTGTGTCGGAACCGATATTGGTGAGCACTACCGAATAAAGGGTTCCACTCATCAGATTTACCTCTGGCACTTCCACTGTGGAAATACCGGCATGTTCCTGATAAAAAGTTACCGGATTGGCATAGGCCGGAGTTCCGCTTACCGGATTGCTCTTATCCTTCAGATTTGTATAAATCTGAATGCTGTAGCTTCCTCCGTCAGAGTAAGTAGCCAGAACTACTTCTCCAAGGGCTTCTCCGTTCCCATTTCCGGCTTTTGCCTGAAAAACATTGGCAATGGAGGAAATCCCACTGCTGCCGGAAGGATACAGCTTCAGCTTGCTCAGTGCACTGGAGCCATCATAGAAATAGTTGTTACGGTACTTCGGACTGGTGGTGGCTTCTGCTGCTACAATATTATAATTACATTTATTCTCATAGGAAATATAAAAATAACCAGCTTCTCCCCAGTCATCTCCCCAGCTGTTTCTGGCAATCCATGCCCCGTTTAAAGTAAACATTGCTGGCAGAATTGAAATTTTCCCTGGAATAATTGTCATCCCATCCAATCAGGGTTATTGCATGATTCACGCCTGCACTTCCCGGGTAGCTGTATGCATACGTATACGGATTATAATAGGTATCATACATTCCAAAGGACATGGAAACAGATCCATATTCTGATATCAGACTTTTAATGTTATTTACAGAATAAGAGGAAAACGCTGCATTTTCCAGATATGCTGTGGTCTGGTATGCCATTTGGGAGGACGGCACCTTGTCAGAGTCCAGAGTATGATCTGCATTTGTCTCATAAGGAACCTGGGATTCCAAAGCCATACCGCTCCACGTACTCAGAAAAATGGCAGCCAGGGTCTGATTTCCTCCATCTCTGTAGGAATGGAGAACCTCGTTTTTGTCATTAGCTGTATTTCCAAGGGAATCGTTCATTCGGTGGGCAAAGAAATATGCCAGATGTTCTTCTGACAGATCAAACAGTCCAGCTCCTGCCTGCAAAAATGAGATTTCCAGGTTGGCAGCCAATGTGTATGCCCAGCACATATTGGAAGGCTTTTGATTCCTTACCGGGATGGAAATACTGCTTCGGGGATCGTATTTCGCAGGATAAGACGCAGCTCTGGCAGCACCTACGCTTCCTGTATCACCATTCCCATTGCCAGATGGCGGGTCTACATAGCTTATGGGCTGCAGCTCACGGATCGGCTCCAACTGAGCCTCAATCTCCGCATCGGTCAGATCGTCTTCACTTTTCTCTTCTTCGGCAGAATCCGGATCCATGCTGCCAAAGCCAGAATCTTGTTCCTGAAGTTCATCAGTACCACCATCTGAGAAACCGTCTGACAGGTCTTCCGATTGGGAGGGATTTCCATCTGTCATGCCTGTGAAGCTGGCATTGCCTGACTGACCGGCATCGTCTTCCGTACTTCCATTGCCAGCCTGGCTGTCATCGCCTTCTGCACTTCCATTGCCAGCCTGGCTGTCATCAGCTAAAGTGCTTCCGCTCCCTGACTGATCATCACCTGCTGAAAAATCATCCTGCACATAAAACTCTTCCGCAGTCATCGCATCCGACGACACAGCTGATACAGCGTCTCCTGCGCTTTCCATTTCCGCACTTTCCGTCCAGACCATACTCTGCCCGGCAATATCTGCTGCCTGAATGGGCAAGCCTGTAAAAATCAGGGACTGGGCAAGTAACAGACTTACAGCTGCTTTTTTCAATAATTTCTTATATTTCATATTTACTCCTGTCGTTCTGAGCTTCCTGTTTCGGAGTATTTTTCACACAGGCTCCAGAGCGTATTAAAAAAATCACCAGAACAGAATTTTCGTTCAAACAGATATTTTTCACTTATTTATGAGTTTTTTAGATATTTTTCCAGAAAATGTATTAATTTCTCCATTTCTTCCTGAGTCCCTACCGTGATCCGCAAATGATTGTCAATCCTCGGCTTCGGGAAGTATCTTACATAAATATGCTCCTGACGAAGGGCCTCAAAAATTTCTTTGGCCGGACAGCTTTTGTGAGAAGCAAAGATAAAGTTGGTCTTAGAATCCGGGAATGTGAAACCAAGGGCAGCCAGTTCTTTCTTCGCCCATTCTCTGGTAGCAATAATCTTCTCACAGGTTTCTGTAAAATATGCTTTATCCTGGATAGCTGCCACACCGGTTGCAAGAGTGGTACGATCCATAGTGTAGGAATTGAAGGAATATTTTACATCGTTCAGAAAACTGATCAGCTGTGGATGGCCGCACGCAAAGCCGATACGCATTCCAGCCATGGAACGGGATTTGGAGAAGGTCTGAACTACCAGGAGATTGTCATATTTCTCTATAAGCTCCAGTGCTGATTTCGCTCCGAAATCTACATATGCTTCATCTACGATCACAATGACGTCCCGGTTGTGTAAGAGAATCTCCTCGATGTCACCGAGGGGCAGCTCCACTCCTGTAGGTGCATTGGGGTTCGGAAAAATAATTCCACCGTTTTCTCCGAAGTAATCTTCTTTGCGGATACAGAAGTTCTCATCGAGAGCTTTACATTCATATGGGATTCTGAAAAGATCCGCCCATACGTCATAGAAAGAATAGGTGATATCTGGAAAAAGGATCGGTTTATCTGAGTTAAAGAAGGTGAGGAAGCTCATGGCAAGTACATCATCTGAGCCAACACCTACAAAAACCTGCTCGTCTTTCAGTCCATAGCTCCGGGCAATTGCATGTATCAGGTCGCCAGCTGTAGGGTCCGGATAAAGGCGGAGGGTATCTGGCTGAATCCCGTGTAATGCTTTCTCCACGCCTGGTGCAGGGGGATATGGGTTCTCGTTTGTGTTCAGCTTGATCATGTCCGGCTGGTTGGGCTGCTCGCCGGGTGTATAAGGTACTACTTTACGAATGTTTGCTTCCCATGTATTCATTTCGGTCCATCCTCGCTTCTTCGTATTTTTATTATAATTTCCTTTTGAAAAAATCTGTAGTATGCATGTTTCTGCATAGTTATTAGTATTTTACTTTTTTCCTTGGAGTTTGTCAAATTTCGTTGTGGGGTGTTGCGGTACTTCTGTCTGCGGTTATATTGCTATTTTGTGGATTGGTCGTTATTCCGGACGCGATTTCACAATGTATATTCACCGCCGCGCGTCGCAACGTTCCGGCAAGCTAATGACTAACTACGACTAAGACGCTCAGGAGAGCCTTCGCGCCTAAGTCTCCGTAAGTCATGGATCTCGCCTCCACTAAAACCGCTCCTGAAATGCGCGGCTTGCGAATATACATTGCAAAATCGCTGGTTACTGGAAAGGGAAGAAAGAAACAGTAACGACAACAACGGGGGTGGGGTGAAGTAGTTGGTATCCCGCAACTATATTGTTTTTTCTAATCTATCGTTGTCAAGAAAGTATAGGGAAACCAATCACTCCCCCTCCCCCTTCGTTAAAAGTTCTTACTAACCAGCAAGTCCCAGCCAGTACACAGCATTTGGGCAATGTGTATTACTCCAGCGAGCCATTTCAGGCGCGTTCTTAGCGTAAGCGAAATCCAGCGCTTACGAAGACTTATGCGTGAGGGCTCTCCCGAACGCATTAGTCGCAGTTAGCGATTAGTTCGCTGGAGCGTTGCGCCGGCGAGTGAGTAATACACATTGTCCAAATGCGTCCCTCCTGAAGAACTTTTCAACACATTAAATAGCAAGTTAAGGTATTTTCTTGTATGTGAAAATAGGCTATAATATAAATAATTCAAGCAAAGTAAACGAGGTGTACTATGGGGAAAATATATAATGGCATTGGACCAGGGAACTACCAGTTCCAGATGTATTTTATTTGATAAGAAGGGCAATATGTGCAGTGTTGCCCAGAAGGAATACAAACAGTATTATCCGAAGCCTGGCTGGGTGGAGCATGACCCAAAGGAAATCTGGTCCTCTCAGATTTCCGTGGCTACTGAGGCCATGAGCAAGATCGGCGTGGATGCAGAGGACATTCATGCCATCGGAATCACCAACCAGCGTGAGACAACCATTGTATGGGACAAAAAGACAGGAGAGCCTGTCTATCCGGCAATTGTGTGGCAGTGCCGCAGAACAGCCGATATGATTGAGAAGATGGAAAAAGATGGTATGTCAGAGCTGGTGCGAAAGAAGACCGGACTGATTCCGGACGCTTATTTTTCCGGAACCAAGCTGAAATGGATCCTGGATCATGTGGAGGGAGCAAGAGAACGTGCCCAAAATGGAGAACTGCTTTTGGGAACTGTGGACACCTGGCTGATCTGGAAGCTGACAAAGGGAAAAGTGCATGTGACTGATTACACCAATGCTTCCAGAACCATGCTTTTTGATATTCACCAGAGAAAATGGGACAAAGAGATTCTGGAGTATCTGAATATTCCCGAATGCATGCTGCCGGAGGTAAAGCCGAGCAGCTGCATTTACGGCTATACCAACGAGAATCTGATCGGCGGCAGAATTCCCATCGCAGGCGCAGCAGGAGACCAGCAGGCAGCACTTTTCGGCCAGTGCTGTTTCGAATCCGGTGATGTGAAAAATACATATGGAACCGGATGTTTCATGCTTATGCACACCGGAGATACAGCCGTAGAATCAAAGAACGGACTTCTTACCACCATTGCTGTAAAAGCCGACGGAACGCCCGGTTACGCTCTTGAGGGAAGCGTTTTTGTGGCTGGTGCGGCAATCCAGTGGCTGCGCGATGAGGTTGGAATCCTGGAAAGCTCCCCGGATTCCGAGAAATACTGTCTGTCTGTGCCAGACACAAACGGCGTCTATGTAGTGCCTGCTTTTACCGGACTTGGCGCGCCCTATTGGGATCAGTACGCAAGAGGAGCCATTCTGGGCCTTACCAGGGGCGCAGGAAAAGCCCATCTTGTGCGGGCTACTGTAGAGTCCCTTGCCTACCAGGTGCATGACGTGCTGGAAGCCATGGAAAAGGATTCCGGCCTTGATCTTAGCGCCCTCCGCGTAGACGGCGGCGCCAGCGCCAACAACTTCCTCATGCAGTTCCAGGCCGACCTCTTGGACACCCAGGTAGTCCGCCCAAGCTGCATCGAAACTACCGCCCTTGGCGCATCCTATCTTGCCGGCCTTGCCACCGGCTTCTGGAAAGACGCATCCGAAGTAAAACAAAACTGGCAGATCGGCCAGAAATTTGCCCCTCACATGACCGCCGAAGAACGCAGCAAGAAGCTGAAAGGCTGGAAGAAAGCTGTGAGATGCACCTTTGAGTGGGCGAAGGAAGATGAGACGAATATGTAAGCATCTTAGAAACACTCACTCTTCGTGCAAGCGAGAAGAGGATGAGAAGATAGAAGATAACAGAAGATTGCGCTGCTATACTGCAGGCATATCTGCAGTCCTAAACAAAAATGGCGGATCCATTTAATGGAATCCGCCAAAATAATTTTGTAAAGTGTCCAATATTAGAAATTATGAGACACCTGTTTTCTTTTGTGTATTTCGATTTTTGGCCGCCAAACGAAAGGCTTTCTCCATTGCTGGGGTAAGGGCAGGAGAATCTTCATCAAAAACAATATCCTTTTTGGCAGCAGCTTCTATTTGTTGAATTTGTTCTTTGGTGGGTTGCTGATTTCTATTCAAAGTAACTGTCTTGATCAAAGTAAATACTCCTTTCTTGAAAGACAGGCCACAGAGCAGCAGTGCTCCATGGCCAAAATAGTTTTCTTTATTATACATGTTAAACCCAACTTTAAGTCAAGAAAAATTTCCGGTGCTCCTGTTAAATGTAAAAGTAACTTCCTGATTATAAGACTTAATTCGCCTTTTTATACTTAATATAATTCACTACCATCATAGCCAGCTTAAATGTCAACGCATCCTCAAAGGTCCGGATATCCAATCCAAATTTCTTCTGTAGCTTTTCAAAACGGTACACCAGCGTGTTACGATGCACATAAAGCTGGCGGGAGGTTTCAGAAAGGTTCAGGTTATTTTCAAAGAAGGTCCGGATGGTGGTAAGAGTCTCATCATCAATGGAATCCAGAGTCTCTTCCTTGAAAAACTCATCGATAAACATCTCGCAGATCTCTACCGGCAGCTGGTAAATCAGTCGTCCGATTCCCAGGCGGTTGTATCCGAAAACATTCTTGCCCGTGTAAAAAATCTTGCCCACTTCCAGCGCAGTGCGGGCCTCCTTATAGGCATCCGGAAGCTGCTTCAGGTCATCCGCAATATTGCTGTAAGAAACCCAGGCAGAAGTCATGGTCTCAGTATTCAGCATGTCTACCAGCATATGAGCAATGTCGTCCAGATCAGAATAATCTTCAGAAGGCTGCAGCTCCCGAAGGACAATAATTCCGGAGTCGTCAATAGCTGTGATAAAGTCACGGGTTTTGGCAGCAAAAATATTGCGGATGGTAGCAAGCGCATTCTCATCCTTGCTCTGTTTGGTCTCTACAAGGAAAACGGCACGTCTCACAGTTGTAGCAATGTGAAGCTTCTTGGCACGGTTAAAAGCGTCCACTTCAGAGTAGGAGCCAAGAAGAAGATTCTGCATAAAAACATTCTTATCACTTTTCTCCGTATAAGCGGTGAGCAGACTCTCAATCTGGCAGACAGCCAGTTCCCCGATAGTGGAAGCGGCCTCCGCATTTCCCCACACGATCAGAATATACTGAAGCTGGTGGTTTTCCATAACCTTGTAAAGGCGGCAGTTCATATTGGAAATACACAAAGCTTCCTCATCCTTAAATTCGTCCAGTTTCTCGGTGGAAGGCAGGGCTCTGTCGCAGGTGCTGATATAAATCGTGTTGTCTAAATGAACAAGGCAGAAGTCCAGATGACTGATGTTCTTCCAGTCTTCCAGACATTTCTGGAGAATCTGAAGTAATTTCATAAGGTTGTCTCCTTTGTGAAAAAAATAATAAAAATCCGTCCTAGATACTCACAGTATAACACAAAAAAGCCCCAGGGGAAAACCCCTGAGGCCCAATTTCATTCTTCTAAAAATTAGTTGCAGATAACAAGCTCTGTCTCTTTGTCGAAGAAGTGAGATTTCTCCATATCGAATGCGAATTTGATTGTATCGCCTGTCTTGGAGTTTGTACGAGGATCAACTCGTGCTGTAACCTGAGTTCCGTTTACATCGAAGTACAGGAATACTTCAGCACCAAGAAGCTCATAAACTTTAACTGTAGATGTCATTGGAACGCTTGGAGAAGCTTCGATGAACATCTGGGAATCATGAATATCCTCTGGACGGATACCAAGAACAACTGTCTTGCCAACATAACCGCCGTCTTTCAGCACTTTCGCTTTCGCTGCCGGGATAACGATGTCATACTCACCAACTTTAGCAATAAGGTCGCCGCCTTTTTCAGCAATCTGAGCGTCAAGGAAGTTCATCTGCGGGGATCCCATGAATCCAGCTACGAACAGGTTGCCTGGCTGCTCATAAAGGTGCTGTGGTGTATCAACCTGCTGAACAACACCATCTTTCATAACAACGATTCTGGTACCAAGGGTCATAGCCTCTGTCTGGTCATGTGTTACATAGATGATTGTTGCGCCCAGTCTCTGATGGATCTTGGAAATCTCGATACGCATCTGAACACGAAGCTTAGCATCCAGGTTGGAAAGAGGCTCATCCATAAGGAATACCTTAGGATTACGAACGATAGCACGTCCCATAGCAACACGCTGTCTCTGTCCACCGGAAAGAGCCTTCGGTTTACGATCAAGAAGTTTCTCAAGGTCAAGGATTCTGGCTGCTTCTCTAACAGCTTTGTCAATCTGATCTTTCGGAACTTTACGAAGTTTCAGACCAAATGCCATGTTATCATATACTGTCATATGAGGATACAGAGCGTAGTTCTGGAAAACCATTGCGATATCACGGTCTTTCGGCTCTACATCGTTCATAACCTTGTCACCGATCTTTAATGTACCACCGCTGATCTCCTCAAGACCTGCGATCATACGAAGTGTTGTAGATTTTCCACATCCGGATGGTCCAACGAAGATGATGAACTCTTTGTCTTCGATTTCAAGGTTGAAATCTTTAACTGCCTGGAAACCATTCGGGTAAGTTTTGTTAATGTGCTGTAATGATAAGCTTGCCATGATTTTTCCTCCAAATTTCTCAATTAATTATTATAATCAAAATTGTTTCGATGCTTTTTTCATCTGATGTTAGTATAGCGAAAACCACCCAAAAGGGCTAGGGCAGAATCGTACAAACTTTTAAACAGTTTCTTGTCAATCTGACGAAAAAGCAGTAGCCTTTGGCGCCCGCTTCTCATTTATGAACATTCCTTGTAGTAATTTTGCATGAAAAAGCTGTTGAAACCAGTCGCATTTGCACAAAAACAGGTAGTAGATGTTCAGTCCGCAGCCATGCAGAGTCTCGTAATTTCCCTGACCTTTGGCAATGATCACGTCAGCATTATATAGAAGTTCTCTGGCGTGGGTACTGATCCCGTGAAGCCAGGTACCGCCTACGTCGTTTCCGTTTCCAAGTACAGGCACAACATCAGTAAGACCGCAAAATTCAGCGTCCTCCATGGTTGCGTCATTTCCAGCGGGCAGTCCGCGTACTAATGCTGTGATCCGTATATTTGGAAATATCTTTTTCAGAATCTGGATGGCAATTTTGTCCAGAACGATCTCACCGCAGTTATCGGTAATATATACAACATTCTCTGCCTTTTTCATATCCTGGCAGAATTGACGATATTCCTGTTCGTCAAGATCATCCTTGTTTTCACTTTTAATAAGAGAAAGTGCAGTTTCCTTGCTGACTTCCGGAAGCGCCGCAAAGTCGATATAGTTGCCGGTGCGGGCATAAATAAGTGCGGCTTTTAAGGGATCTTCTGAATAACGGATAGTGGAACGAAGCTCAGCTTCCAAATCCAGCATAAGCTGGTCATATTCTTTGTTGATCCGGGTGAAATCTTCCATAGGAACGCCCCAGAAGGAATAGTAGAATTTCTTCAGTTCTGTGGAGATGCTTGGAACGCAGTCGTCATCCTTTGGATGTTCAAAACGCTGGCGGATTGCTTCCATATATTGTTTTTTTCTGTCTTCGTCGTTAAAATGACGAATTTTTGCTTCCTGTTTGCGTATCTGACAGGCCATACATTTTGAATTTAATTTCATTCGTACCTCCTGAAAATAAGTTGCTGGCTAATTTTTCAATAACATTATTGAAAGATGCCAGGGCAAAAGATATTTTGACATTCACATCATTGAAAGAAACTATAATTAATGAAATGAGTGTCAAAAGGTCTTTTGGCACTCATTTGATACCCGGATTGCTACGCAGCTGCGCTGCTCCCGCAATCCTTCAAATATTCGAAATCCGCTGATTTACTGCGTAAATCGCTGCTTTCTCATCCAAGTTCAAAAGCCTTATTGTGCAAGCACGAACAGCTTTTTGACCTGTTGACACTGGTATCATAATTACTTACATTATAGCAGAAATTGTCTGACAGAACCAGAGAATGTTTGAAAAATAAAGTCACTGTTCACTGGTAACGTTCCGC
>ENA-OQDT01000403-OQDT01000403.1-human-gut-metagenome-genome-assembly--contig:-NODE-403-length-28029-cov-7.705684_pt1 | contig 28029 bp, 28 predicted proteins | sample MGYA00242786_ERZ504617 | MGnify/ENA primary metagenome ERZ504617 (study PRJEB26092, sample SAMD00036337) | human gut metagenome | host: Homo sapiens | study: EMG produced TPA metagenomics assembly of...
TGGATATTATCTTCACAGTTGCTTCCTGCCTTTCTGACTTGTACTGGCATAAATAAGTCCTATTTGTTCCTTCCTATTCTATTATAACTCTTTTTAGGTCCAATAAAACTCCCTTTTATGTTTTTTTTGTAAAAAATTTGCGCGCCTAACTCATCACTGGAAGTAACGAGAATGCGGCGCGCAGTTATTCAACATATTAAGGTAGCTATTTCGCTCTTCCTTTGGTATCTGAAGTGCATCCATAGCCTGCTCTATGGTCCATCCCATACTTTCCATCAATTTATAAAAAAATTATAACAAGCACATATAGCTTCGCACAAAGCATAGCATTATTTGCATAGTTTTTCCAGACGGTACATATCCTTCCGCCTGCTCTTTAATAATGGTAACTCTTCTCTTACCTGCTCTTCATAGTCAAGGTCCAGTTCTGTCAGAAGTACGCCTTCTTTTTCATCCAGCATATCTATGACTCTGCCCCATGGATCTGTGACAATGGAATGTCCCCAGGAAATATATCCTGCGGATTCATCGCGCATTGGGGCGCAGCCTATCATGTAGATCTGGTTGTCCAGTGCTCTGGTTCGGAAGGACAGTTCCCAGTGTGCAGGACCTGTCGTCATATTGAAAGCCGCTGGAACGAAGATTGCCTTTGCACCATCATTTACCATCATCCGCGCAAGCTCAGGGAACCGAATATCAAAACATAGCATGACTCCCATCCTGCCAAACTCGGTATCAAAAACTGTATCATGATCTCCCGCCGTCAAAGTATCGGATTCCTTAAATGTCTGTCCACCTGTGACATCAATATCAAACAAATGCACCTTTCTGTGCTTGCCAATCTGTTTTCCCTGCCTGTCAAAAATATAAGATGTATTGTAAACCTTTCCCTCAGCATCCTTCTCCGGCATTGAACCGCCGATAAGATAGATTCCATATTGTTTTGCGTATTCCGAGAGCTGCTGCCATACAGGCCCACCCTCTTCTTCTGCATAGACCGGGAAATTCTGCGTCTGATATGGACAGCAGAACATCTCCGGAAGGATAACAAAATCCGGTTTCTCATCTTTTATCTTTTCAAGATATATTCCCGCTGTCCTGACATTCTGCATTTTGTCAGTCACTGTTGGCATCTGTATTGCTGCTACTTTTATTTTTGCCATTTTCTGTCCCTCTTTTACCTTTTTTGACATGTACATTTAAATGGTAGCATAAGCACCAATATCTGTACATAAATTTTCTATAAATATACTCTCTTCCCTCAAACTATGTTTTATTTATAGGGCAATTCCTTTAATATGGTAAAATTTTAAACATTCCATTGACAGTGTGTTTTGGGAATGATAGAACTGAAAAAAGCGACGAAGGCGTCAGTTTTTTTGTAAACTGCGCCTTTTTTCATTATTTAAAAGAAAAGGAGTGTTTCTCTATGAAAAAGATGTGTTATTTATTAACAATGGGATTACTCGCAGGAAGCCTTACTGTTCCTGTATTTGCAGCTTCTGATGCAGAGACAGATAAGAAATGGACTATCGCAACTGATACTGTATTCAAACCTTTTGAATACACAGATGACAGCGGTAATTTCGTAGGTATCGACGTAGACGTACTTGATGCGATCGCAAAAGATCAGGGCTTTGAATATGAACTCAAGAGTCTTGGATGGGACGCTTCTATCGCTGCATGCCAGACTGGACAGGCTGACGGTATGATCGCCGGCGCATCTATTACAGATGAAAGAAAAGAAAGCGGTGAATACAACGAGATCATTGCCAAATACCTCGGAGAAGACGCAGTTCCGACAGAAGAAGCTGCTGATGACGCTGAGGCAGATACAACAGAGGCTCCTGCTGAAGAGGAAGCTGCTGAATAATCAGAATATATATTACACGAATTACAGGGCTGCTGCATTTTGTGGCAGCTTTGTTTTTGAAAGGAGTTTTCCATGATCCAGATCATAACAAGATATGGAAATCTGCTGCTCCTTGCAATGGGACAGACCCTGCTTCTTGCTTTATGCGGTCTGTTTTTTGCCTGTATTCTGGGTATGTTTTTTGGTTTATTAAGTGTACTTAAGAATAAAGCCTGCAGAATCATATCTTCTATTTTTGTTGATGTTATCCGAGGCGTTCCTATGATCGTCCTCGCGTATTTTATTTATTTCGGTGTTCCTTACTGTCTGAACAATATGATGGGATTCAGTTTTACCCTGACAGCACTTCAGGCCGGAACTGGTCAACACTGCAAAGAACGTTGTTGCCAATTCTTTCATGTCCTTCCAGACATGGGGTATTGTTGCGATCATGTACCTGATCGTCATCACAATCCTGTCCAAAATCGCAAAAGTCTTAGAAAGGAGATTAAACCGTGGCCGTAAATAAAGACAACGTCAAAATCCACGTATCACATTTGAAAAAAAACTTCGGCTCTCTGGAAGTCCTGAAGGATATCTCCACAGACATTCATGAAGGTGAAGTAGTCGTTATCATCGGACCTTCCGGAAGCGGTAAATCTACTTTCCTGCGCTGCATGAACAAGCTCGAAGAGATTACCGCCGGAGAAGTGATCGTAGATGGACACAATCTTACAGACAAACATATTGATATCAATAAAGTCCGTGAAAATGTAGGAATGGTATTCCAGCATTTCAATCTTTTCCCGCATATGAATGTCACACAGAACCTGATGCTCGCTCCGGTAGAACTGAAAAAAGCTACCAAGGATGAAGCCAGACAGCGCGCCATCCACATGCTGGAAAAAGTCGGCATGGCCGACAAAGCTGACACATATCCAGAGCAGCTTTCCGGTGGGCAGAAGCAGCGTGTAGCGATCGCACGTGCCCTCTGCATGACTCCTGATATCATGCTTTTTGATGAGCCAACCAGTGCTCTCGACCCGGAAATGGTTGGTGAAGTTCTTCAGGTTATGAAGCAGCTCGCCGCCGATGGCATGACAATGGTGATCGTAACCCATGAAATGGGCTTCGCCCGCGAAGTTGCCCGACCGGGTTATCTTCATGGATGGCGGTTACATCGTAGAGGAAGGCTCCCCACAGGAAGTTCTCCTGAATCCACAGGAAGCACGAACAATTGATTTCCTGAATAAAGTATTGTAATAAAAAATAGACGTCTGTCTCTTATACGAGATAAACGTCTATTTTTTATTAATCGTTTTTACTCTTTCACCGCACCGGAAGTCATTCCACCAACGATGTATTTCTGGCCGATCATGTAAACAATGATAACCGGAATACAGGTAAGTACGATATCTGCGAAGATGTAGTTCCAGTAGCTCTTGTTCTTTCCGAAGAACTGGTATACTGCCATGGTCATCGGGAAGAGTTTGCTCTTGCTGGACAGGTACAGAGGTGTAAGGAAATCGCTCCATACTGTCATGAACTGCAGGATAAAGCAGGTTACAAGTGTTGGTTTCATAAGCGGCATGATGATCTTGAAGAACAGGCTCAGAGGTCCTGCACCATCAATAACCGCTGCCTCGTCCAATTCAACCGGAATGGATATTACGAAGTTTCGGATCGTAAATACACAGAACGGTATCATCGCACTCGTAAATACCATGACAATACCAACTCGTGTATCGTTCAGGTTTAAAGTACTCAAAACTCTTACCAGAGTTACATAGTTGACCGGGAAGAACAGTCCGCAGAGAACGAAGTAATACAGAAATGTATTTAACTTTGTTCTGTTACGGCACATTACAAATGCTGCCATCGCACACAGTACAACACCAAGTGTAGTTGCTACCAGAGCATACAGTAAACTGTTTGCAAATCCCTGGATCAGATTACCTTTTTTGATAACCTCTGCGTAGTTTGAGAATACCCATTTGGTCGGAAGCGCAAGACTCATTCTTGCGGCCTCTCCTTTATCCTTGAAGGAATTGATAAGTACCATGTAAAATGGAAGTACAACTGTCAGGCACAGAAGGATGCAGACAATATGCTTCAACACGTTTTGAACTTTTTGCTTTTTCATTACTGCTGTACCTCCTGTTTACTCATTTTCTTAACAATACCTACACCGATGATCGCCGTAATGATAAGAAGGATCGTATTCAATGCAGAAGACATTCCATACTGACCTCTGGAGTAAAGCTGGAATGCATAAGTTGTAAGAACCTCTGTTGCATGTCCAGGACCGCCGTTTGTAAGAACGTAAACGATATCGAATACTTTCAGACCATATGTAATACCAAATACAAGGTTGATCATGATAGAACCTGTAAGCATTGGAAGTGTTACATAGCGAAGTCTCTGCCAGAAGTTTGCACCGTCGATCTCAGCAGCTTCATAGTAGGATTTCGGAATCGTATTCAGACCTGCGAGGAAAATAGTCATAACATAACCAATACCTCTCCAGGCATCTACACCGTAAATGGATTTCCATACAATACCCAGATCAGAAAGCCATTTCTGTTTCAGGATTCCGAGATGCAGTGCATCCAGGATCGTATTCAGAAGTCCTGTATTGTAATTGAGGATAGATTTAAAAATCAGACCGATAATTACAAATGGAAGAATAGATGGCAGATATAACAGAGTTCTGTAAAGTCCTTTTCCTCTTAAGCCTTCCTGAAGCATGATTGCGATCATAAGTGCCGGGATCAGTTTTACAATGTTAGAAATGATCGTAAATTTAAGTGTATTCCCAATTCCACTTAAATAGCCTTTGTTTGATGTCAGAATTTCTTTAAAGTTCTGCAGTCCTACAAAATGTGTACCATTCAGGACACTTCTGGAATTCCAGTCTGTAAAGGAATATCCTACACCCATTGCACTTGGAAGCAGGAAAAAGATTACATACAATACCAGCGGCAGTACCAGAAACCACCAGGGATATATTTTTTTCTTATTCACTGAAGTTACCTCCTGTTCTCTTAGCAGCCAGATTAATCAAGTCACAAGGATAATCTTCTTATTTACTCCTTTAGCAGACAGTGCGAAGGATTTTACTCCCTCGCACTGAAGAATTACCCTTATTTCACAACGTTTTTATCTGAAATTTATTCCCAGTTTTCATCTCCGACAGTTTTTGCTGCTTCTGCACGGTTGGTATCCATGTTTGCAAGAACATCGTTTGCTTCCATTTCACCCTGGCAGAATGCGATCATATCCTGTCCAAACTGCATCCAGTAGTCGTTTGTATATTTTGTACCATTCTGAAGTACAGATACACTCATTTTATCTTTGTCTACAGTCTCAAGGAATTCTTCCTCTTCTGGCAGCCAGTGCTGTTCCAGATTGTCATCGTTTACATCAAGGTTTGTGTAAGCCGGTGAGTTGTCAAGGATTTCCTGAAGGCTTTCTGTTGTTGTTACGAAGTTGAAGAATTCTCTTACAAGGTCTTCATGCTCTGTTCCTTTGTATCCGAACATTGTCGGGCCAGCCGGGCTGGTTGGATACCAGGTATTGTCTCCAAGAGGAATCAGGAACATTCCATATTCATCTTCGGAACCTGTGTCATCTTTGATCTGTTTGATGTAACTGGAGTTTGCCATTGCCATTGCACATGTTCTGTCGCCAAATTCATTTGACATGTTTGTGCTGTCTGTTCCGATCCAGTCCTCTCCGAAGTAGCCTGCATCAGAGAGTTCTTTGAACTCGTTCAGAACTTCAAGCATTTTTTCATTATCAGCAAATGTTGCCTGGTTTGTATTCAGAGCATCGTACAGTCCTGGTGTTGCTTCTTCATAAACTCCACCGATCTGGAAGAATGCGAGCTGATGCTGCCATCCGTCTGCTCCTGGCATGAACCATGGAGTGATTCCTGTATCTGCGATCTTTGCGCAGAGGTCTTTGAGTTCTGCATATGTGGTTGGAACTTCCCAGCCATTTTCTTCAAACAGAGTTTTGTTGTAAAGCATTACGTACTCCGGAGAATTGTTCCAAACCTGAAGTCCGTATAATTTATCGTTGTATGTGCAGGATGCTTTTCTTGTTTCCGGCATAAGGTTTTCCCAGTCAGCTCCTGTAAAATCGATACAGTATTTCTCCGGGTCAACGATGGTTGATTCAATTGCAAATGGATTGGACTGGATCCAGAAAACATCCGCACAGGAATCTGTTGCCAGTTTTGACTGAAGAAGATCAGAATACTGATCTGCCGGGATTGTCTGAAGGTCAACGGTTACATCGTATGTATCCTCGAAACGCTCCAGTGTCTCATCATAACGGTTATCCATCCAGCCTGCGGATACCAGAATGCTTAATTCCTCTCCTGCAAAATCTTTGGTATCATCTGCTGCAAATACATTCACGCTAAGACCTGCTGTCATAGATGCTACCATTGCTGTTGCACATGCAACTGCCCAAAATCTCTTTCTCAACATAAAAAACTTCCTCCTTTTAATTTGTTTTTGTCACGTCCTTGATGAAATAAGTTTATCAGTAACTGTGTTTTTTATCCATGGACAAAGCCATTCTGTATTTGTACTTTTTTCACATTTTTGTATGCTATTTTCACATCATTCTACTAGGTTACACAATTTATAATGTATATTTTTGACTATTTTTACCAGTTTCGCTTTTTGTCATTTGTACTTTTTACATAAACATGTTATAATTTCGACGAAATACTTTTGACATGTCCTGAAAAACCATTGGTACTTTTTTTACAGGAGGCGTATATATGAAACAACGCAGCTTACAGTCTAAACTTTTTATCGCCTATCTCGGAATGGCAAGTCTGATCCTGTTTGCTTTTGCAGCATTTTTTTATCTCTTTGTATCAGGACGACTGAAGGAAAGTCAGATCAGTGCCATGAACACCCTGAATTCCAGTTTCAAAACACAGGTAGACTCTGCTATCCTTGACCTGGACACAGTATCCGTCAATATCAACTACAGTAATATGTCCAAGAGTATCCTCGATCAGAAATTTGATCTCAATATCTCTGACAGTATGCTCTCCGATATGTCTGATCTTTTTATTTCTCTCAGCGGAACTGAATTAAAAGCTGATCAGGTGAATCTGTACGATTTTTCCGGATATGTACTTCAGGCAGGACTTTCCACCATGGTAAAAAAAACCGGACGATTCTCGCACCGAATGGCTGCAGAAAGCCCGGGAAGCAGATGGCAGAAAAGTAATCACCAATCCCTATCTTACCTATGAATATTCCAAGTCGGCGAAATATTCTCAGTGGATGATCTCTGTCTACCGCTCTTTCACAAATCAGTACCGCCGCAGTGTAGGCGTAATTGAAACAGCCAAACAGTGCAAATCCATTTTTAAAAGTATCATTTCCTACGAGAAGAAAAATCATGATGATGCAGCCAGTGTATATATATTTAATCAGGATGGTGATCTGATCTATCCTTACGATATTTCAGACAGTGAAAGTTCCAAACTCCAGGACTATTACACATTGACAGATTCATCTCAGACTTCTTCCAGGCTTACCAGCCCTCTGACAGGCAAGGACGAATATGCGGCAAGAATTGACTCCGGCTACACTGGATTTACTTACCTCACGGTTCAGTCAAAATCAGCCATACTTGCACCGGTATATCAGATGCTCCAGATCCTTCTGGCAGTTGTTGCTGCTTTTCTTCTGGCTTCTGTTATTGTTTCATACAGGCTGTCCCGTTCTGTTGTCAAACCGGTCAAGCATCTGAAACATATCATTCAGCGAATGGAGCTGGACACTCTTGGTCAGGAAAAGGTCACTTCCTATCCTGTCTCTGTCAATGAACTTGAGGAACTTTACCAGGCATTTCAGTTTATGAGCGATAATCTGAAGGATTCCATGGTAAAACTCACACAGGCAAAAGAACAGGAAATGCACGCTCGAAATATGGCTCTGCAGACACAGATCAACCCGCATTTTTATTACAACTCACTGTCAAGTATCATGGTTCTTGCGGAAAACGGTGATAATGACACAGTTGCCAAAATGTGCCGGAATCTTTCTCTGATCATGCGCTATATTACAGATACAGGCAGCACGACCGTATCTCTTGCCGATGAGCTGGATTATGTTCAGAAATATCTGTACTGTATGAAAGTCCGTTATCAGTCCAGTCTGAACTACAATATTGATGTAGATGAAAGCCTTCTTTCTGAGGAGGTTCCCAAGCTGCTGATCCAGCCACTCGTAGAAAATGCTATCAAATATGGTTCCAACTGTGCACCACCATGGATGATCTCCGTCAGCAGTGTTATCGCGGAAAACTACTGGAAGATCACCGTCACAGATAACGGTCCCGGATTTTCTGAGGAAGCATGTCAGAAGATCGCACAGAATCTTGCCAAAGCAGACCAGAATCCAGGTCTTCCTGAACTCAAGATCAACGGTCTGGGAACTGTAAATGTTTATCTCAGATGGAAGATTTTCTGCAACGGCAAAATCATTTTTGAATATGGAAACACCGAGGACGGACACGGAATTGTATCCATAGGACGTTATATATCAGAGGATCAAGAAACAACTCAGCATTAATAAGAGAAAGGAACTATCATGAAATACACAGTAGTCGTTGCGGAGGACGAAGAACTTCTTTTAAATAACCTTGTCCAGAAAATCCAGAAAGCGGACCCGGATTTTCAGGTTACAGGTACTGCCCAGACAGGCGAGCAGGCATTTGCACTGGTAGAAAAGCTTACTCCTGATCTTGTCATAACGGATATCCGTATGCCTGTTATGGATGGGATGGCCTTGCTTACCAAAGTAAGAAGTCAGTTCCCTTTCACTAAATTTATTATCACAAGCGGATTTTCAGACTTTGAATATGCCAAGAAAGCTATTACTCTCAAAGTCTCTGACTACCTGCTGAAACCAGTGGATCCCGATGAGCTCCATGATGCCCTGCAAAAGATCAAACATGAATTTCAGATCGCCAAGAAGGATTACGAAGCTGTCTTTAATGCAGGAACCGCTTCCATGACTCCCTCTCAAATTGCTTCTGTTCTGCGGGATTTTATTATAAAAAACTACAGTGACGATATCAATCTGAACCTGATCGCAGACAATATGAATTACAGTCCCGGTTACCTGACAAAGATCTTCTGCCAGGCATATGACTGTACCCCGACCAAATATCTGACCAATCTGAGGATGCATCATGCACAGAAGCTGCTTCTCAATGAGCCTTCGCTTTCTGTCCGTCAGATCGGAGAGATGTGCGGTTACCATGACCAGGGATATTTCAGCCGTATCTTCAAGAAACATACCGGCAAGAGCCCGCTGGAATATCGCGATGAAAAAGAGGAAGCCATCAAATGATGACTTCCTCATAAGAAATATCTTCCATACCATCAAAGCTTCCCTGTCTTTCTTCTACAGTCAGTTCACCTTTCTGGTCATTCCAGATCAGTTTTGTGGTTGCGTATGCACCCTTCTCAAAATTATAGTTATTTCCCTCATCTTCATAAAGAGTAAATTCTGCATCTGCTCCCGGGTAAACCATCAGTTTCACCGGTCCTTCCGGTTTCTGAGATGCATAAGTAAGTCCGTCTGCAACCGGAAGAATGCTTCCTGCTTTTACAAAGATCGGCATCTGGTCGATCGGCGCATCTACCGTTACATACTGACCGCCTTCATATTTCTTGCCGGTCCAGTAATCATACCAGTCAGCTCCCTGTGGGAGATAACATTCCCATGTTTTTTCACGGTCAAGTTCTGTGCTTTCCGGGCCGTAGTACATTGGCTCTGTAACTGCACAGATCAGAAGTGACGGTCCGAACATAAACTCATTCTCAATCTTTCTTGCAGTCTTATCCTGCGGGAAATCAAACAGAAGGCTTCTCATGATCGTATAGTCGTTGAAGTGAACAGCTCCTGCAAGAGAATAGATATACGGCATCAGATGGTATCTCAGCTTAATAGATTTCTCAATTGCATCATAGAACATCGTTCCTTTGTCACCGAAGTTCCAGATTTCTCTCGGAGTATCTGTTCCGTGAGAGCGGAACATCGGAAGGAAAGTTCCCATCTCAAGCCATCTGGTATAAAGCTCGCAGTATCCTTTGTCCTTCACACCTTCATTGTATTTGCCCTGCCAGAACCACTTCGGCTCCGGATCTGTGTTGCAGCCACAGCCACGATTCTGCCATTTATCAGCAACTGTAAAGAACGCACCGATATCCAGTGTCCAGTACGGATAACCACTCAGTCCCATATTCAGGCCTTCTACGATCTGGATCTTGAAGTTGTCCCAGGAAGCGCAGGTATCGCCGGACCACAGCATGGCTGCGTATTTCTGCCCGGATGCATAACCGGAACGGGTCAGGTTGAGGACACGTTTGTCTTCAGTGTCTTTTCTCTGGTTTTCATAAATACCCTTTGCATGCATCAGTGCAAACGCATTGGCAACAGCCGGATCCAGATATTTCTTGTGCTCGCCGCCGACAAGTTCATATCTCTCCCATGGCTCTCTCTTCACGCCGCCATTCCAGTCAGGACCGGAGAAAGGCTCTGTGGAATCGCACCACCAGGATTCAAATCCTTCATCAAAAAGTCCTTCTTTTGCCTGTTTCCAGTACATTTCACGGGCTTTTTCATCAAAAGCATTGTAGGTTGCATAGTCATAAAGCAGATAGCCTGCGTCAAAAAATTCCTGATGGTTTTTGCCGCCCGCATTCATGTTCGGCCATACAGAGACCATGCTGTGTGCATGCATTTTGTTGATTTCTTCCATGCATTCTTTGTTGTCACCGTAGCGTTCTTTGTCGAGGATCTTTTCTCCCCAGTTGCCTGGTTCCCAGGTATTCCAGTCCTGAACAACACAATCGATTGGAACACCGATCTCTCTGTAATGACGCACGATCTCAGCCAGTTCTTTTGCTGTGTAATACTGCTCTTTGGACTGGATGTAACCATACGCCCACTTCGGCAGCATCTGTGCTTTACCTGTCAGATAACGGTAGTCATGAATGATCCCATCCATTGTATTTCCACCGAGGAAATAATAATCGATCTGGTCTACCGTATCCAGGAACAGATAGGATTCTCTGCCTTCATCGTTAAAAGTCATCAGTGAACAGCAGTCAAACAGGACTCCATATCCTTCGGTAGATACAAACATCGGCATCGGGATACGCATGTTATGCTGATACAGATACTGTGTATGTTCACGATAGTTGTAGATTCCTTCTTCTGCCTGTCCAAGTCCATGGATCTCCTCGTCTTCTTTCCAGTCAAAGAAAACTCTTGCACGGTATCCGTCTCTGACTTTTTCTGCCTTGAGGTTCTGGATAAAGTTTCTTTCACCGTCTACTGTCTTTACACGGTTGATGATCGGTTTTTCGCCGCCTGTATTGTAGTGTACGACATCAATCCTGGTGAGATCCGCTTTGTTCTGCTCCAGCCACACGCTTCCATCTGCATGTTTCCAGGTGATCCCTCCTGTTTTGAGATTCAATTCTGCCTGCACTGCTGATGTTTTTACTGTAACTGCTCCGTCTGCTTCTGCTGCTTCAAATGGAACCTGCGGATACTCTTTTTTCTCGATGATCAGAGATTCCTGCTCTGTTTTTACTTCATCTTTTGCGATCATGCAGCGGATGATCTCATCTGTTACCGGTATCAGGCGATATTTCATGCCTGCTGCTGAACATTCTACATATCTGTCTGTTTTTGTCATTTCCCCAAATCTCCTTTTGTAAGTTTTTGTTCCCCATAAAATATAATAAAAAACGCCGTATCAGGATATAACATTGCTGTTTTTATCCTAACACGGCTGTTTATGATCGGTCTATGGCTTATCTGATTCTGATTTTTAACTATTTTTACTCTTTTCATCCTTGGGTGTTTTGCCCACATGTTTCTTATACAGGCGATAGAAATTTGAAATATTATTAAACCCACATTCCATGGCGATTTCCGTAACATTTTTCTTTCCTTCACGAAGAAGTTCACGTGCATGATTGATACGCATTCGTGTCACATAATCGCTGAAACTGATATTTGTCACCTTGCGAAAATAGGATGAAAAATAATTGGCACTCATATACACAGATGACGCAACCTCTTCCAGTGTGATCTTCTCGCAGTAATGAGCATCGATGTAATCAAACGCCTGCTCCAGACGCTTCATGGCGTTCTTTTTCTCCTTGAGCATCTCTCCGGATTTGGTTTCATCCTGATAAGTACGTATGAGCATGGTGAGGATCCGCAATACATTGGCCTTGATCATAAGAGGATAACCTTCTTTCTGATCATTCCACTCTTTATAAATTTCCCAGATGCCTGCACGGATATCTGCATTTATTTCATCTTCCCTGCCGACACGGTTCTTGAAATTACTTCCCCGCTCTACAAAAGGCTTCAGATATTCCGTGTCAAATACGCTGATCTTCTCTGCAATAAATTCCGGCGAAAAGATCATGACCAGAAGCTTCATATCATCCCCGATAAGATTCCACCCATGAGGTTCTACGTTGTTAAAGATGATCACATCATCCTTCTCCATCGTATACTCCTGTCCGTTGACAAAATAATTCCCCTTCCCCTCAAGCACACAGGTGATCTCAAAGTAACTGTGCCAGTGCCAGGTCCCCGGCCTGCTGTTCTTCGGGGTCAGCACTACCTCTGAAATCTGAAAAGGAAAATCTTTATCAAGTGGAATATTATCTCGTTCAAGCCTCATCGCCTGCCTCCTGTAAAGTAACGTTAATTCTGTCAAATCTGATAACACAAAATTCGATTCTTTAACGTTCTCAGTATAGCAGATTTTATTCTTTCACGCAATCCAGGATGAATGCTTCCAGTTTGCCCGTTCATCTTCATGTTTTCCATGAACGGCGATCCTGAAATAGTCGTTTCCTTCTATCCCCTTTTCATATAGTAATTATTCTCGATCTTAAAAAAAAGGCTGTTTCAGCATATCAAGATATCAAAACCTACCAAGTGATTTCAGCTTTCAAAAATAAAATTCTCTGTCTATCGGCGCATCCATAAGATAGTCTGTTGCAAACCAGCCGGATTCTGCACATTTCTCTCTTGAAGGCCGCTTTCCTATGATCTTCATAAACTTTTCCCCTGTTCATCGTCCTGCCACAGAGCCTGCGATCTGCTCTGCCGCTGTAAGAAATTCCTGTATGTCCTTCTCTTTTGTAAAGTAAGATATGCTTATGCGGATCGTTCCGTTCTTTTGTGTTCCCATAGCTTCATGGATCAGTGGAGAACAGTGAAGTCCCGCACGTACCGTGATTCCATACCCACTTTCCAGGATATATGCCGCATCGGAAGCTGTCAGGCCTTTGAAGTTCAGACTCATGACAGGTCCCCTGCATTCCTTAGAATTTCCGTATACCTGGATTCCCGGGATCTTCTCCAGAGCTTCATACAGTTTCTCCATAAGTGCCATTTCTTTTTTATGGATCATGTCAACTCCTGTTTCACGTACAAAATTCACTCCAGCCAGCAATGCCGTGATTCCCGGAAGGTTCTGTGTGCCAACTTCATATTCATAATCTTCATCTTCATAGGTCAGCTGCTTACTGTTACGTCCTGTTCCCCCATATTTCAACGGCTTCAGTGAAATACCTTCTCTGATATAAAATCCACCACTGCCCTGCATACCCATAAGACTTTTGTGACCTGTAAAAATAACCGCATCTGCTTTCCACTGATCTGCATATACCGGAATACAGCCTGCGCTCTGGGAAACATCCACTATCAGACAAAGGTTGTTTTTCTTTGCGAACCTGCTGATCATGTCCATGTCCTGCACATATCCCGTTACATTCGAGCAATGATTGACCACAAGTGCTGCTGCCTGCCGTCCGTCCTGCCGCTCTTCTTCCAGCGCCTGTTCCAGCAGTTCCTCTGTCACTGCGCCAATCGCGGTGCAGGAGATGATTTTTACCGGATGCTCTTTTAATGCCGACTGATTCATAAGCGGACGCAGGACACTGTTATGCTCTGTCTGTGTCACGAGAATGCTGTTTCCTGCTTTTCCATAATCGAGTCCACACAGGACAGTATTCAAACTTTCTGTTGCCCCTGATGTAAAAAAAATCCTCTCACTCTCTGCTATCCCCAGCAGTTCCCCCATAGCTTCACGACAGAGTACTTCCACATCTTTTTTTAAAATCGCGCTTCCTCCCCTGAATTGTGAAGCAGGCGTGTCCATAAGACACGCCTGTACAGCTTCATTCACGCAGGAAGGTTTCGGCCATGATGTAGCCGCGTTATTCAGATAAACCATTCGGAATCATCCTTCCAGTACGTTAAAGTTCATAACCTTTGCAATCTTTTTGATAAGTTTTGTGTAATCACCAAAGATAAGTACCTGATGATGACCAAAGCCTGCCAGGTTGTGCATATATTCTCTTGCGTCATCCATCTGGATGTAGTAGTACGGGCTGCAGTATGTATCTGCATATTCGGAACGGATAACTTTACCTTTCTTGATGCAGATGGTATCGCCTGCCGGGTTGAAACGGCCAAGTGTTACATAGTCATCATCGTTCTCTGTGAAGTCAACCTGCAGTTTTCCACCAAATCCCTGACCAGTGAATGCCCACAGTTTGTATTCCAGTGGTTTTGTTCCATAACCATTCATGCAAAGTGCCGGTACTGCATGGTGGATACGAAGCAGTTCGTCTGTCTCATGGTTCGGGTTACCCATGAATGCCGGACGGTTTGCAGCGTACTGCATGATCAGCATAGCCATAAGTGCGTTCAGGTCTTCCTCACATCCGCTTGGGATTCCTTCGTCTTTCATGATGGAATGGCACATACATGGTGTAAATTTACGGTTCTGCGGGATCTCTGTTGTGCAGAGCTCATGACATGCAGTTGAGAATGCGTTGCAGTCATAGATATCCATCATTTTCTTAGCTGCCAGATAATATTTCACATCGTTGAGGAACCAGTCTGTATTTACCTGTGTATCTGTAGAACCTGCAATGATCTTGTCGGCGATCGGTTTTGCTTCTTCGTCTGTGATCTCATCCATATATTTGAAGATAGATGTGAATGGAAGTTTTACTACTTCAAATCCATAACGCTGACGGAGAACTTCCGGATCACGGATCAGGCTCTGGATACCGAATGTTGGCAAAGATCCTGCTGTAAGTACAAGTGCTCTTGTGTTGCGAACGGCTTTTCTTACCCAGAGGATATGTGCGATCTCGTTTACATCCTGAAGATCCATTGCTACATAAGCTTCTACTCCGATAGAACGGCAGTAAGCTGCAAAGTCGATTCCTTCGTTTCCGTTCTGCCAGATGATTACCGGTTTGTTGTAGCGTTCCAGTTTTGGAATTCTCCATCCCATGCACAGGAAGCAATCAATCTCATCAAGATTTTCGCCGATTTTTTCAAACAGATCTTTCTTTACTACGAAAGATTCATCATAACGAACATCCATCGGCTCTGTGAACTGAACTTCATCAATCACACCTTTCAGAGCTTCTACAGATTCTTTAAATGTCTCATCTGCTGCCTTTGTTTCTGCCTCAACAGTCATGTCTTCTTTGTGACCTGCACGACATGGGCCTTCCCAGAAGTGTGTATGTGTCAGACATCCGATCAGTGGTCTTACTACGAGTTTTACATCCATTGCTTTCTGTTTCATGATTAAAAAACCTCTCTTTCATTTGTTCACCTTATATAGTTGCATCCCTTAATATGTCTCTAATTATACTTTCTAAATGAGAATATTCCTCTTTTTTCTTCCGCACAATCTATACTTTCTTATGATTTTTTGTGTAAATTATATAAATTACGCCTTTATAAGCATATCGTTTTCGTATGTTTTAACAGGTTGCATGCAGCAAAAAAAAGAGCCGTCAGGTCGTGACATTACCTGGCGGCTCCCGTTTATTTAAATTTGGGATTCAACTATATTAATATAAGGGTTTATCTTCCGAGAGATTCTACATAAGTTCCTTTTACATCGCTCCAGTTTTTGTCTGCATAGTCAAGAAGGTATGCAGCCTGTTCCAGAGACATTTCCGGGAACAGAAGGAATAAGCTGTGAGAACCATATTTCTTAACGATACGGTCTACGTTCTTGATCCAGTCTTCGAATTCTCCTGAGTAAACTTTTACCCAGATGGATTTTCCTGCTGCAATTGCTTTGTCGTAGATCACATCCCAGTCCGGAAGTGTTCCGTCCGGGCCTGCATCTCCACTTGTCCACTGCAGAGCGTCAATTCCATCGATTTCCATCAGTGCATCCATGTGTTTGATCGCAGCCGGTCCATCAAGATGATACAGGACATGGTCTACTTTCTCACTCTGCTCACGTAAGGATGGCTGAATGTATTTTCTGAAGTCTTCCGGTGACATCATTGCAGAGAAATCGCACTGTAATTTTACAGTTCTTCCAGGTCCCCAGATCTGGAATACAGTGTAAGCGTTTCCGCCGTTTTCGTCTTTGATGATATCATAGAAACGGTCATAGTATTCATAGTAAACATCGGTTACTTCCTGGATTCTCTCACCGATCATATCCGGCTCATCCAGCAGGTCAAACAGGATATCCTGTGCACCGCGGAGGGAAGCAAGTACGTCGATGTTTTCCATAAGGTCAGGCATATCTACAACAAAATCGTCTCCTGCCAGTTCCTTACAGTCTTTTGCAAGCTGGATGTGTTTTTTGAACCATTTGTTTTCCGGGTCAAAAGTAAGTTTCGGTACACCTTCCCAGCTGTCCAGACATTTGTTGAACCATACAGTATCTTCTTTGAATCCGATCTCAGATCCGAGGTAAGATGCTACGGATCCTGGACCAAAGTCGATGTTCAGGTTCGGGAAACTCTCTCCAAGGAATGCATGTGTATCGCAGAAGTAACGATAACGGTCTACGATCCTCTGTGCATTCTGGTATTTGTCTTCCATGTCTTTCCATTTCAGTTCTTCCGGCATGTTGTAATATTTACCCTGGCAGATCTGATCCAGATAACCACCCTCAACAGGTGTTCCGTCTGAGTACTGCTCCACTTCCGGTCTTCTGGCGATAACACACATCAGCGGTCTTCCGGTGTTTTTGTGCTGCCAGTAATTAGCAAATTTTTCTTTGGTTGCTTCCCAGTTAAGCTTGTAGCCTTCTCCCGGTTTCGGAAGCTGGATCTTGCTTAAATCTACGGAGCCTTTTTCGAATTTAGGTGTTTCAGAAACTTTTTCTTCTGCCTTCGGAGCTTCTTCTTTGGCTTCTTCCTGTACCGGTTCTGCACCTTCTACCGGAATATCATCAAATTCACCGGCTGCTGCTTTTGCACAGAATCCGGATTCTGCATATTTCTTAGCCTGCTCTGCTGCGGAAGCTGCATCTTCTGTATAAGCATCTGCACCGATCTCATCAGCGAATTCCTGGCTGATCGGAGCACCTCCAACCATGATCTTGACACGGTTACGGAATGGCTGTTTCAGAAGTGCTGCAACAGTGTCACGAAGTGACGGCATTGTTGTTGTAAGAAGAGCAGAAAGAGCTACAATACTTGCTTCTTTGTGTGAATTTACTTCATCAATGAATGTCTGGATCGGTACATCAACGCCAAGGTCGATAACTTCGAATCCGGCACTCTCAAACATCATACCTACAAGGTTTTTACCGATATCGTGAAGGTCACCTGCTACAGTACCAAGGATAATGGTTCCTGCGCTTCCTGCTTCACCTGTTGCAAGATATGGTTTCAGAACATCCACGCCGGCTTTCATAGCACGTGCTGCTGCAAGCATCTGTGGAACGAAGATGATCTCTTTCTTGAAGTTATCACCTACGACAGCCATAGCTCCGATCATTGCGTCATTTAAGATAGCAGTCGGGTCACAGCCTGCATCAAGTGCTTCCTGAACGGCCTGTCCGATTTCTTTGTTCTTACCATCCTGAGTTAATTTGAATACTTTCTGCATCTTCTCATCAAGTGGAGAAGCCGGTGCAGGCTGTACTTCTTCAGCGGCTTTGTTTCCAAATTTATCAATATACTGCAAGCAGTATTCATCACGCTCTAACAATGCATTTGTTGCATAGATCATACCGATCATGTTCTTGTTGGTCGGGTCAACGATCGCACTGTCCATACCAGCATTCATAGCCAGTACCATAAATGCCTGGTTGATATTTTTTCTCACCGGAAGTCCGAAAGAAATATTGGAAAGTCCACTTGTGATGTGGATGTCCGGATATTCAGATTTAATTCTTCTGCAGCAGTCTGCAAATACAGTTAATGCAGTCTGATCTGTTCCTAAAGTTACAACCAGTGGGTCAATATGTAAACGGCTTGGTGCAATGCCGTACTGTTTTGCTTTTTCCATAATTCCGAAGAAAATTTTCATACGTCGCTCTACGGAATCCGGAATACCATCATTATCGCACAGAAGTGCTACGCATTCCCAGTCTGTGTCCGCAATTACCGGGAAAATGGTATCGATTTTATCACCTTCAAGAGATACAGAGTTGATAAGACCTGGTCTCTTGCAGAATGGGATCGCTGCTACGCAGGATTTTGCACTCGGGCTGTCCACACAGATCGATGTATCTGTTACTTCCTGTACAAGATCGATCATCCATTTCAGTGTTTCTACTTCTACGTCCTCTTCTACAGACGCACATACGTCCAGAAATGTAGCACCCGCTTCTGCCTGCATTCTGGCTCTTTCTCTGATCAGATCCGCATCCTTCTCAGAGATTGCCTTGGCAACTGACGGAATAGATCCGTTCAGTTTCTCTCCTATTATGATCATTATTTTGTTCCCTCCTGATGTGCCATTGTCAAACACCTTCTCATTTGACAGATCATGTCCGCTTATATGATCTGTCCCGCACTTTTATTTTATAATATCCAAAGGGTTATAACTTCTACTATCTTTTGATTGATGTATACTATCTTACTGTGATTCCATTACCGTTCGCAGTAAAATATTGTATTTCCGTGTTTACAATGCTATATTGAAAAAAAGATTTTCGGCAACGCGGATAGAAAGGCACAGAAAAATGAATACTTATCAAATTACTGTTTTACCATATGATCGGATTTTAAATGCAGATGAAGGCGAAAACCTGCTCCACGTTCTCCAGCAGAATTCACTCGCCCCGGATGCTCCCTGCGGCGGAAATGGAAAATGTGGTAAATGTATCGTTTATATAAATGACAGGGAAACTCTGGCATGCCAGACTGTGATACGGGACAATATCACAGTCCGCATTCCTGAGAAATCTGACATGCAGATCCTGAAACATGGCACTTCTGTTTCTGTACAGCCGGACGGCCGTGACAGATATATCCTTGCATACGATATCGGAAGCACGACTGTTGTCTGTTATCTTCTGGACGGTATCTCCGGTGAGGAACTTGCCAAAGAAAGTATATTGAACCCTCAGACTGCTTACGGTGCGGATGTAATATCCCGGATCGAATATGTTCTGAAAAATCACTCTTCAGAGCTCCAGGACTGCATTACACATATCCTCGCAAGCCTTGCCGCAAAAGCAGCCGCCAAAGCCGGTATCCCGCTTTCGGAGATCACTCTCGCCTGTGTTGTCGGTAATACTGCCATGCATCATCTTTTCCTTGGCATCGATCCTTCGCCGCTGACCGTGCCGCCTTATATGCCAAAGGTTTCCAATGCCATGGAGATTCCTGCTGCTCCGCTGCTTCCCATTCATCCAGAGGGGCGTATCCGCATCCTTCCAAATATAGCCGGTTTTGTCGGTGCCGATACCGTTGCATGTATGACTTCTGTTCATTTTGACCAGCTTGATGAACTGACTCTTATGATCGACATTGGTACAAATGGGGAAATGGTCCTGGGGGACCGCCATCGTCAGATTGCCTGTTCCACTGCTGCCGGGCCTGCTTTTGAAGGAGCCAGAATCTCTTGCGGCATGCGGGGAATTCCCGGAGCCATCGATCATGTTTCTGTAAAAAATGGAGAAGTCTGTTATCATACCATCGGAAATGCTGAGGTCAGGGGATTGTGCGGATCAGGACTGCTGGATCTGACCGCCGCTCTTCTGGACACTGGATTCTTAAGTGAAGCTGGTCTGATGCAGGCTCCGGAATATCGAATCAGTACTTCTGCAGTCACTCTGACCCAGAAAGATATCTCCGAAGTTCAATTTGCCAAATCTGCCATCCGCTCCGGTATTGAACTTCTTGCAAGGCGGATGCAGGTATCTGTAGGAGATATCCGTAAAGTATATCTTGCCGGAGCTTTTGGAAATTACATGAACCCGGTCTCTGCATGCCGGATCGGTATGATACCTCCTGTGCTTCTTGATCGCATTGAAACGATTGGGAACGCCGCCGGAGAAGGTGCAAAGCTCTGTGCCTTAAATCACCGTGAATTTGCTTACAGCCAGTTTCTTGCTGCCAAGACAGAATTTCTGGAACTGGCATCCTGTCCGGAATTTCAGGACTGTTATATTGATCATTTAATGTTTGGAGAAGAATAGAAATGAATTACGAAGAACTTAAAAACCTGGCTTTAGAATCAGGATTTACGCATGCAGCACCGCTGGATACTGCAACCATCGAATTAAAACAGGACGTCCGGGACATGTGTGCCCAGGGATGCCAGCAGTATGCCAAACGCTGGAGCTGTCCTCCTGGGTGTGGAACTCTGGATCAGCTTCGTGGAAGTATTTATTGTTATAAAGAGGGAATTCTTGTACAGACTGTTACAAAATTAGAAGATGAATTTGACTGGGATGGCATGATAAAGGCGCAGAATCTTCACCAGGAACATTTCCTTGCGTTCCTCGAGAAACTCCACGCCTCTCATTTTTCTTTCCTGCCACTCGGAACCGGATGCTGCATGCTCTGCAAAACCTGCACTTACCCGGATGCACCCTGCCGCTTCCCGCGAAAAAGGATTTCTTCGATGGAAGCATGTGGTATGTTGGTATCGGAAGTATGTCAGAAGAATAACCTGAAATACTATTATGGTCCGAATACGCTTGCGTATGTGGCATGTGTGCTGATGTGAGATTTATTGTAACTGTGAGGGTACTGAACAGTTACGATTTATTTACATTTTCTCCGGCACAATCTCCAGCCAGTATCCATCTGGATCAGTGATGAAATAAATTCCCATTGCCGGATTCTCGAAGCAGATGCATCCCATCTCTTCGTGTTTCTTGTGGGAGGCTTCCATATCGTCTGTCGTAAATGCAAGATGGATCTCATTGTCTCCCAGATCATAATGATCCTTCTCCCAATCTCTCAGCCAGGTAAGCTCCAGGTGAATTAAAAACTCTATCCTCACATGACTGAAGTCACGTGCTTCCAGACGCTTTAGGCGTCAGACTAAATATCGGCAGATACGCCTGTAACTTAGGTGCACAATTACGTGCATTTTCCATGCCGGATACGGCAGGTTCCCACATAACAGGTAGTCCGCTGTATATCTGCCTGCATTTATGCTGCTCTTAAGTTCATTTCTGAACTGAGTTTTCTCAGATCTGCATAAACACATGAGGTTCTACGCTTTACTGCAGGGACTTTTGCCTCCAGCAAAGACCTTTCCGTTACCGGAAGGGATTTTAAAAGTTCTCTGATAAAGTATCTTGCTCCAATATTGTACGATGCTGATAAGTCACAATTATATCGTTTTCCTGTCTGGAATACACACAGGCTGTGGTTTCCTGGATCACGGATAACTGTTCCAGTTCCATCATACGCAAGCCTGCTGGTATTCCACGCACAGATCCTCGATATCCGCATTCCATTTCTGTGTGCCTGATGTTCACAGCGTTTCTGGATATCCCGTTTTCTCCACAAATGCAGTTTCTGCTTCTTTCTCCCAGATATCTTTCCTTTTGTCTCAAGATATTCGAAAACAATTATATCTGCATGGTTCTCTTTTGCATATTTTGTGACTGCTCCTGCAATTTTTCTGTCCAGTTCGATATTCAGGCGTTTTACATAAGCCCATCTGCTCTTTACCTGTGCAGATCCATGTTCTCTCTGGAATCTCTTTATCCGTCCCAGCACACGGTACATCCGGTCTTTTTCACTGGGAAAGTTGATAAACTTTCTTCCCAGGACAGTTCCGTCTGACCGCATAATGGTACAGACTGCATCGGTGTTAATCCCCAGATCCACACTGCAGATGATCTGTTCTTTGATTGGTGTTTTTGTGAGTATCACATCTTCTGTATAAGAAAAACGCAAAAAATATTTCCTGCGTCTTTTCTCCAGTGTCGGGGCGGATGCCTTTTTCCCGGCCCAGTTCTTTCTCAGATACTCCATGTCGGTATGGCTTAACCATACACGGAACCATTTCCAGTCATGCCCGTCATATAGTTTCAGATAAGCAGCATCCTTCCCGGCTTCATCCTCCCGGTACATTACATCACGGTAAAAGACTGGCATGGCATGGCTCTCATATACAAGTCTCGGTTTCCCTTCTATCTGACTTGTTTTTTTTCCACAAACCCAGTCGGGTTTTGTAAGAGGATACACTTCCCAGCGCATGCTGGATGGCAGCCCTTCTCAGGTAAGAAGGCATCTTTGGAAAGTGAAGATCAAAGCTAAAACGGGCCTGATTCTTTTTGGTTGTATGTATCAGATGTTCTGCTTCATTGAAACGTTTCTTTGTTTCCGGGATCCTTTCCAGTTCTTCCCATACCTGTGCATAGATCTCTGTCAGATAGCTGACTGCAGACCTATAGACATCCAGTGTCTGACGGATCGGGATATTCTGTTTTCGTAATTCCACTCCATAGCTGGATGTTATCTTCACAGTTGCTTCCTGCCTTTCTAACTTGTACTGGGCATAAATAAGTCCTATTTGTTCTTTTCTATCCTATTATAACTCTTTTTAGGTCCAATAAAACTCCCTTTTATATTTTTTGCAAAAAATTTGCGCATCGCATTCTCATCACTGAAGTAACGAGAATGCGATGCGCAGTTATTCAACCACTGTTTTAAAATCATATAATTTATCAATATACAGATGAATGATTGTCTGGCAATGCTGTTTCAGTACTTCTCTGGGAGAGCCTGTAACAAATCCGGTAATTGCATAATATTGTACCAGAATGTCTTTCATAACCTTCCATGCCAGATCAAACGTAATACTGAATTTTGCACTGGTTCCACTGAGTACAAACGAATCTGATAAATCACGCTCTCTGGCTTCTGCCAGCAAATCCAGGGAGTTTTGAAATGACTCAAATCTTCTTATAAATTTCTCGTCCGTATTGTTTAATGTCCTCCAGCAATAACTGATTTTTACAGGTATCAAGATCAACAAGATCAATTGTATACAATGTTGGAATATCTTCCAGAGCTTCCTCCAGTTCAAAAATATCACTTGATGCCACGCCTGACACTGCAATATCAATATCACTGCGTTCTGTTGCAGTGCCTTTTGCTCTGGATCCAAACAGGATTATTTTCTGTGCGCCATAGTTTCTGCATCTTTGTGTAATTTCTGCTATAACTTCATCGATTTGCATAATCTTCTCCTTATCTTTTCTCAATTATAACAGATTTCCAGTTATTTCTGAAATAGAATTATCTCACAGGTATTATTTCTCAGCAATAATCTTAATATCCCCATCTTCACTCTTAAGTTCCAGGGAATCCTGTGGTTTATTTTCTGTGATGAGTACTTGCTCACCGTCCTCATCTGTCATTACTTTTCCCAGCTTTTCCGGTATATCAATATCGCTTGCCTCTGCCTCTATGGAAAGATCTTCAGCCACTTCTTTTGGAATGCCAAGTTTGATGTTTCCCAGGGTACTTGTAATCTTGTTTTTGCCCTGGAATACAGTGTTTTCAGCTTTTACATCTCCATCATCCATTCTGATCTGGCTGTTTTTTACAGAAGTGTTTTTGAGATGCAGATCGCCAAGTTCCGTCTCCATTTCAAGGGAATTCAATGCACTGTCTTTAATTTTCACATCACCATCAGAACAGGAGATCACTGCCTTTTTTACTCCCAGAGATTCAATGTCAAGATCGCCATATCCCATCTTGCAGGAAAAACTACTCAAGTCGTTTTTTTTCGGAATATAGATTGTCACCTTATTAGAGTTCTCGATCACATGGCTCTGGCCAAGCATCTCCTGAAGAAAGTTAATATCAATGTGGATATATGAATACGACTCATGCCCCTGCTTCTCCACAATATTCAATGTATCATCCTGTACCTGATAGGAAAGCGGAAGCATTCCGTCATTCGTTTCAATATTATAAGAAATATAAAAATTTTTATCATCGGATTCCTTTACATCCAGATCCAGATTCCGAAGATCGATATTCACGGCAGAAAACGCATCGAGCTTTGTCTTGCTCAAGATCGCATGACTGTCGCTTGAATCCATCGTTGCAGTTCCGCTGATTCTGTTCAGGTCTGCTGATTTTATATAATTTCTACCGCCTGATGCAACGCCAACACCAAAGAACAGAATACCCACTGCACAAAAGATACCACCGACTGCCAGTAAACGCTTATTTGTTTTTTTCATGATTTTTACCCCTCTTTCCAGCTAATACCTGGGCCAGCTTGACAAGAAGCATGCCTGTCCATTTACAAAGATAGATTCCGAGGATATACAGAAGGATCGCACATCCGATTCCAAAGAGTCCGCAGCCAGTCACTGTCAGTGCGCCTGATAACGAATACGGGAAGGAAACAAGTCCTCTCAGCAACAGTTTACCACCAATCAGTAACACGCCGAATGCAGCAATAAAATCACTGAAGATCACACAGACAACACAAATCGCAACTGCAAAAAGTACTGCAAGCAATGCGATAAAAAGCGGCACTGTCACAGGCGTTGACAGGATTGCAAGGACCGAGAGCGTGATAATTCCTTTTTTACTCTTTTTCTCCTCAATATCTGTGTCCTGTTCCTGTAACTTTCTATCCAGAAGATTACACATCAGATCCGCAGCCGCTTCCTTCGGAGTTCCCAGTTCCTCCATCAGTTTCTGCTGACCTTCTTCGTCCGTATCACTGAAATATTCATTAAAATATTCAATTGCATCTTCATAATCCTGCTTCGGAAGTTTGCGAAGATATTTCTGCAATTTCGCCATATATTCTTCTCTCCTGCCGTAAGAGAAATTTGTGAAGCAGTTTCATCTGAAATCCACATCTTCCGTACATTCTCATCTGGAAGCCCTGGAGAAGAACGGTTATATCCGCAGAGATGCGACCAAACCAAGAGCAATTGAGATCATTGATGACAATTTTAACCTTGTCCGCAGAGAGGTTGTTAATGTTCCTCTCATCGGCACCGTAGCAGCAGGTCAGCCGATCCTCGCAGTCGAGAATATCGAGACGTATTTTCCTGTTCCGGCAGAATTCATGCCGAATGAGCAGAGTTTTATGCTCCGCGTCAAGGGTGACAGTATGATCAATGCCGGGATCTTCGACGGAGATCAGGTTCTTGTGAAACAGCAGGCGTCTGCAGAGAACGGAGATATCGTTGTTGCACTCGTTGAGGACTCCGCCACTGTAAAGACTTTCTATAAGGAAGACGGCTACTATCGTCTTCAGCCGGAGAACGATTCCATGGATCCGATTCTGGTTCAGGATAATCTTCAGATTCTCGGCAAAGTCTTTGGTGTATTCCGCTTCTTTCAGTAAGGATCGATCTTTCCTGTGCTTTGAATAATTTTATGCATAACTAAAGCTCCGGACTGTTTTTGATCCGGAGCTTTAGTATTTGCTTTATTTGTTTACATAATATATTTATGGTAAATTATTTCAAAAACTCTTCCACATCGACTTCTTTTCCATCTCTCCAGATTCTCTCCAGATCATAGAAAAGACGGTTTTCTTCATCGAAAACATGGATGATCACATCGCCGTAATCCATCAGGATCCAGTTGGAACCACGGGTTCCTTCTACCTGTTTGGGCTCATAACCGGCTCTTCCGAGCTGTTCTTCTACATTATCGACGATTGCCTGTACCTGATTCAGGTTGTTTCCGCTTGCGATAATGAAATAATCAGCAATTACAGATACTTCGTGAATGTCGATTACTTTGATGTCAATTGCTTTTTTGTCATCGATCGCCTTGCAGGCGATACGTACCATTTCCTGTTCTTTATTCATAGTTATCTCATCCTTTCCGGTCAGACAGAAAATCAGATGTTATCTGCTCTCCTGCCGTTCCTTATGTAAGGTGTCATAATAAGCGAATGCATCTTTTGTTGCAGAATCGACATCATCCGGATTTTTGTCAAGATAAGTCAGGGTATCCCGGAGAATTGCATACATACATTCATTCAGATCCTCGAAAGCAAGCTTACGGACTTCAGTCAGGTTCGGTGCTTTATTTCTCGCCGGTTCAATATAATCTGCAATATAAACAATCTTTTCGAGGGTACTCATCTCTGGCTTACCGGTAGTATGGAATGTGATGGAAGAAAGAATTTCTTCATCAGTGATTCCGTATTTTGCACGTGCAACATAAGCTCCGAGTTTGGCATGAAGAAGAAAAGGATGTTCCTTTTCAAATGGAGTAACCGGGATATTGTGTTCTGCACACATTTTTAGTTTCTTTTTATTTGGAATGCATTTTGCGCTGTCATGGAGCAGCCCTGCAGCCTGGGCATCTTTGAGGTCATATCCGTGGACCATTGCCAGCGAGGCGCAGGTAAACATAACACCGAGCGTATGCTCAAAACGATCTTCATCGAGATATTTGGAAAGTTTTTTCTGCATTTTTATAAAATCGTAATCAGCCATTCGTTTCGGATGCTCCTTCCGTAATATGATAAATATGGTGCTCATTGATATAGTCGGCAACTGCGTCTGGTACATAATAACGAAGGCTTTTGCCCTCCTGATGCCATTGGCGCAGCAGCTGACTGGAAATATCAATATTCATGGTGTCCAGCCGTACAAAATGACCATGATAAAGCTGTGTCAGACGTTCCATTTCTTCAGACAGCTCTTTTACGGGTGTATGGTCTCTCGTGGCAACTACGATCGTACATGCAGCACAGATTCTCTCGGGCTTCATCCAGGTGGTGAAACTGTATAGGGAATCTGCACCGATGATAAAGTAGTAATCGGTATCAGGGTTCTGCTTTCTGAGATTCTCAAGTGTGTGATACGTGTAAGATAAACCATGGTCATGCATCTCAATCAGAGAAAGCTCAAAATGGGGATTTCCGGTAATCGCCCGCTCTACCATGGCAACTCTCTGCTCATCGGTTGCACGGCCGGCGCGGTTACGTTTATGAGGCGGATTGCCAGCGGGCATAAACCATATTTTATCCAGCCCAAGCTGTTCATATGTTTTTTCTCCCAGAATCAGATGGCCTATATGGATCGGATCAAAAGTTCCGCCCATGATCCCGATTTTTTTTACGTCTGGTATCCATGCTGGTTTTACTTCCTTCCTGAATATATTTTGGACAATATATGCCGGTTTATGGAAGAATGATTTTCTTTTTGTCTTTTTTACCTTCGCGGTAAAGAACGATTTTTCTTCCGATTACCTGAACAACTTCAGAATGTGTTCTTTCTGCAAGGACTTCTGCCATCTGGCGAGGATCGTCCAGACAGTTCTGGAGAACGCTGATCTTGATCAGTTCACGGGCTGCAAGAGCTTCGTCAACGGAAGCGGTATTTTCCGGTGTCACACTTCCCTTTCCGAGCTGCATGATCGGATCCATCTTCATCGCAAGGCTTTTCAGATATGCTCTCTGTTTACTTGTCATATTTTTACGACCTTTCTGTTATTTGTAATAATCAAAGTCAAAACCGTACATGCGGACAGTATTGCCTTCTTCGATTCCTGCTTTTTCGAGTTCTTCAAGAATACCGCCTTCTTTGAGGAAACGCTGAAAGAAAGCAAAACCTTTTTCGGAGTCCAGATTGGTATAGCCAAGCATTTTTTCAATCTTCGGACCTTCCACAACAAAAATTTCAGGATCTTCAGGAAGCCTTTCGACTGTAAATGGAAGGTTCTCTGTAAACAATTCGTCTTCAGGGAAGAATTCCTGTTCGAATACGATACGCTCGGCAGGAACACTCTGAAGAAGCTCTTTGATCGCAAAGAGAAGTTCTTTGATGCCCTGTCCGGTTACTGCAGAGATCGGGTAGACTTTGATTCCTTTTGGTTCAAATTCTGCTCTTAATTT
>ENA-OQDT01000404-OQDT01000404.1-human-gut-metagenome-genome-assembly--contig:-NODE-404-length-27862-cov-4.028340_pt1 | contig 27862 bp, 34 predicted proteins | sample MGYA00242786_ERZ504617 | MGnify/ENA primary metagenome ERZ504617 (study PRJEB26092, sample SAMD00036337) | human gut metagenome | host: Homo sapiens | study: EMG produced TPA metagenomics assembly of...
TGGAGCTGCTTCAGAGAGAGCCGGGACTGTTTGTTGTGACTGTCCATGCGACGAAAAACTTCTTCCTGGGTGCAGAGAACGGCAAGGCGGCTGCTTTCCTTTACACCAGCCGCGAGTATGCAGATGAGTTCGTGAAAGGGCTGGAGATGGTCGGTGTAGAGACGAAGGTACTGGAGATCCGCCCATTACAGCGTATTTCCTTTTTCAACGACCTCTACCGCAGCGGTTTTGAGGCAGTTGTGATCGACAAGGGACAGGAAAATCATATGTCCATGTCGCTGTTCAGCATCATCGAGAAACCAAAGGATACATCCGAGATCGTGATGAACCCGTCCCTGGTCCGTTCTGCAAATCAGTTCTATCAGGCACTGGTACAGCACCAGGCATTCCCACAGATGCAGGATCTGATGTGCAAAGAGCTTTACGGTGCGCGTCTGCTGGTTCCGGTTGCTGACCCGCAGAAGACGACGGCAGTGCCGGTTCTGACCACCGGAAAGGGTGTACGCTATTACCCGGCATTTACGGATTTAGTAGAATTTGGCAAATTTGACCGTAAACATCAGTTTGGAGCGATGGAAGTCCGCTTCCGCGATCTGAAAAAATATCTGGATTACGTGAATGGAATCGTGGTAAATCCGTTTGGATTTGCACTCCGTCTGGACGGCGAGAAGCTGGATCGGATTGAGAAAGAGAATATGAAGCCGAAAGTTGTAAAATAAATGCTGCTGTGACCGTGACCGGTAATGAATAGATGTCAGCATAATAAACTGTGATAAAAAGGCTGTCTCCCATCCAGAATGATATCATATAGATACATCTGCCGCAGAGACAGCCTTTTTGATTATTCGGTTCTCCTGTTTTTTTCATATAAATGTAGTAATCCCTTCATCAACAGCGCCCCATCATACGTGATCGTATGCGAACAGAGCGGCAGGACAATCTTGGAGATGCCGCCGGTGGCGATGATGGAAGTTTTCTCTCCGAGTTCTTCCTCGATGCGATCCAGCATACCGTCGATCATCGCGGCATTGCCAAATATGACGCCGCTTCTCATGCAGTCTATGGTATTTTTGCCAATGACACGGCGCGGCGTATCGAGGCTGATGCGCGGCAGCTGGGCAGTGCTGGCGCTCATGCTGTCGAGGGAAACGCGAAGTCCCGGCAGGATCGCGCCGCCGACATAGCGTCCGTTTTTGTCGATGACAGACATGGTCGTAGCGGTTGCCCATTTCGATGATGATGATTGGCGGTTCATGCTCTGCAAGGGCACCGACTGCGTTTACGATCATATCGCTGCCGACGGATTTCGGGTTGTCCATCAGGATGTTTAAGCCGGTTTTCATGCCGGAACCGACCAGCATTGCGTTTAGTCCCGTTATTTTACGGATGGCGGCAAGAATCGTCCGGTTAAGCGGCGGAACGACCGAGGAGACGATCGCACCATCAAGCTGATCTGGGGCGATATGGTAAATTTCAAGAATACTTTTCAGCGCCACGGCATATTCCAGATTCGGTTTTCCGATGGTGGTCGTGATGCGTTCTACAAAATACGTTTTTTTTGCGTCGATCACGCCGATAATAATGTTGGTGTTTCCAACGTCAATTGCTAAAATCATAATTATTTATCTCCAATTTCTTAATCGTCCTGTTCCCTTAACAGACAGAATCCTGCATCAGCGAAAGAATTTTATCCAGGATCCTAAAAGCTGCGTCTTCTTTACTCATAAGCGGAAGAGAGATTTCCTCATCCTGTGTGATCAATGTCAGTACATTGGTATCTCCCTGAAATCCGGCGCCCTCCACTTTCACATTGTTGGCAGCCACCATATCCAGATTTTTCTTTGCCAGCTTGGCTCTGGAATTGTCGATCACATTCTGTGTCTCCATGGAAAATCCGCAGAGAAACTGTCCATGCTGTTTGTGTTCCCCAAGAAACTTCAGGATATCATCTGTTCTTTCCAGTTCTATGGACATCTGTCCATCACTTTTCTTAACTTTTTCTTCACTGATCCTGGCAGGGCGGTAATCTGCCACAGCAGCAGCTTTAATAATGATGTCCTGTTCGTTGCTGACAGAAGTTACAGCTTCATACATGTCTCTTGCAGTCACAACAGGTATCAGATTTACAAACATGGGAGGTTCAATTGAAGTACGTCCGCTGACCAGCGTGACATCTGCACCGCGGAGCATGGCAGCTTTCGCAATAGCATAGCCCATTTTTCCTGAAGAATGATTGGTAAGATAACGAACAGGATCAACAGATTCCTGTGTAGGACCTGCAGTTACAAGGATTTTCTTTCCTTTCAGATCTTTCTCACAGGCAGCTTCGCGCTCAATATAGGCAAGTAATGTCTCAGGTTCCGGCATTTTTCCCGCTCCTGTGTCACCACATGCCAGATATCCGCACGCCGGAGCGATCACTTCATATCCGTAATGCTCCAGAATCTTTAAATTATCCTGTACTACAGGATTCTCAAACATATTGGTATTCATGGCCGGGGAAATGAATTTTTTACATTTGCATGCCATGATCGTGGTAGTAAGCATGTCATCTGCGATCCCATGTGCCAGTTTACCGATCACATTAGCACTTGCCGGTGCGATCATCACTACATCTGCTTTCTTTGCAATCGATACATGCTCTACCTGAAACTGAAAATTCCGGTCAAAGGTATCCACCAGACATTTATTTCCTGTGAGAGTTTCAAAAGTGATCGGATTGATAAAATTCGTGGCATTCTCTGTCATCAGCACATGAACATCTGCATGGCGTTTCTTCAGCGCGCTTGCCAGATATGCAATCTTATACGCCGCAATGCTGCCTGTCACTCCCAGTAATACTGTTTTTCCTTCCAGTGTCATTTTCCTTTACCTCTTTCTCCGAACCATATTATTTCTGGCTGTTTCTACGTCTTTATACTTACATGTCAAAATCTATCATAATTCATCTTTGATAACAGGATTCTGACTTTTACAATTCTATTTATTATAGACTAATTATTATCAAAAATGCAATAAGTGATTTGTTTTATTTGCGAAACAATCAGAACGTTACTGTTCACAGTAACGTAGCCAAAATTCATTCCAGATTGCCTGCGGCAATGGAATTTTGGCTTGTATGTCTCGGGATTTTGGCATATTCATGCCAAAACACCTCGCGGGATAGAGGTATGTGAACAGTAACGGTGAACCTCAGCAAGATTACACTTAACCGTTGTTTATAAAGATTTCCTGCATTATAATAATAATCAGTCAGATATCCATAATTTGCGCTGGACTCTACCTGACTTAACTGACAGACCGGATTACTATAATATACTGATATCAACATATAAATCCGGTGTATGACTTTGTGGAGGAATATAGGAATATATGAAGAATTATCAGATCACGCAATGGTGCGCAGCTTTTATCAGACAGCAGGTACAGGAAGGAGACTTCTGTATTGATGCTACAATGGGAAACGGAAATGATACGCTTCTGCTTTCGCAGCTATGCGGAGAATCAGGAAAGGTTCTTGCCTTTGATATTCAGGAGCAGGCACTGACTGCAACCCAAAAGAGACTGAACGCCGGACATGTTCCGGAAAATTACCGACTGCTTCTGGAATCTCACGCAAATATGGCAGAATATGCCACACCAGACAGTGTAAGCTGCATTGTATTTAATTTTGGTTATCTTCCCGGAGGAGATCATTCACTTGCAACCAGAGGTAAAACCAGCATTCAGGCATTGACCCAGGCTTTAACCCTTCTGAAAAAAGGCGGAATGATTTCTCTTTGCATCTACAGTGGCGGCGATTCCGGATTTGAAGAGCGGGATCAGATCCTTGACTGGCTGAAAAACCTTGATCCCCATCAATATCTGGTAATCAAAAGCGAATATTATAATCGCCCCAACAACCCACCGATACCAGTGCTGATAATTAAAAATTAACTGTATCTGTTCCAAAAAGCAGCAGAAAAGATTTTTCATATCTCTCCTGCTGCTTCTTGTTATGCCTTTTCTTCAATTTTTGTTTGTTCTCCGGGCACTTATACTTCGATTTCTGTTTTACTTAATCTGTAATGGTAATCTTCTCAATAACCGGCTGCTGATCTGACGGGATTGTTCCATTGTCGTCTGTCGGTTTTGCATCCTCGCAGATCTTATCAACAATATCCATGCCTTCTGTCACATGGCCAAATCCTGCATAATCTCCGTCCAGAAATGTACTGTCTGCCTGAACAATAAAGAACTGCGAGCTTGCGCTGTCCGGATCACTGGCTCTTGCCATGGAAATAGTCCCTCTTGTGTGGGAAATATCATTGTCTACTCCATTGTTGCTGAACTCACCCTTAATATTCTCTTCAGATCCACCTGTTCCGTCTCCGTTGGGATCACCACCCTGGATCATGAATCCATCCATGATACGGTGGAATGTCAGTCCGTCATAAAAACCTTCCTGTGCAAGTTTCACGAAATTTGTCACTGTGATCGGTGCTGTATCTGCATCCAGTTCCACATCAATCGTACCGTAATCCTTTACTTCAATCTCTGCGTGATGAATTCCTGTCAGTTCTTTGGAAGTATCCAAAAGCACACTGGTTGTACTGCTGTCTGAAGAATCTTTATTTTCAGAATCTGTATCAGCAGAATCACTCTTTTCATCAGAACCATCAGAAAATCCGGCTTTTTCTGCCTCTTCTTCACTTGCTACATTATCACTGTCAGAAGAAGCAGCTTTTGTCTCCGTCTCTTCCTGAGAAGAAGTCTCCTCTTTCGCTGTTTCCTCTGTTTTTGTACTCTCTTCTGTTTTATCACTGCTGCCACATCCTGCCAGTAAACCTGCTGACATAGCTGTAACACAAAGTGCTGCCAGTAATTTTCTTTTCATTTTCCTTTACCTCCGAAATCATTTACAACAATCTGATTATAACCTATCTCAGAAAAAAAACAACTCTTTTCACAAAATGTTCAGATTGTGGATGTTTCCTGTGTTTACTTCTTTCTGATTGCCTGTTAAAATATATATGGCTGTTCAGTTCTGTACCTTCCCTTTTTGCAGTGAAACCGGAACAACAGACTGATGAACAGTCAGAATATATCTGCAAAAGAAAGCGAGGATCCAAAATTGGAAAAAATACAAGTTTTACCATTGACCATATCAAATTACAGCCTGGAATTTATGTTTCACGTAAGGATCCGGTTGGCGGCAGTATGATCACTACCTTCGATATCCGTATGACTTCTCCTAACGAAGAACCTGTGATGAATACCGCTGAGCTTCACACGATCGAGCATCTGGCAGCAACATTCCTGAGAAATCATAAAGAGTTCGGCTCTAAAATGATCTACTGGGGACCGATGGGATGCCGTACAGGTAATTATCTTCTTTTAAATGGCGATTATGAGTCCAAGGATATCGTTCCGCTTATGATCGAGACTTTTGAATTTATACGTGATTTTGAAGGTGAAGTTCCGGGAGCATCTGCAAAAGACTGCGGAAATTATCTGGATATGAATCTGCCTATGGCAAAATATCTGGCAGGAAAATTTCTGGATGAAGTTCTTTATGATATCAAGCCAGACAGACTTATTTATCCACAGTAACATTCTACAGTATTACAGCAATCCTCATAAACAACACACCGAAAAAGATTTCTATCGTATTTTTCAGACAAAAAAAAGCAGAAGCTGACAGGTCATTATCCCCCGCAGCTTCTGCTTTTACTTATACATTTCTGTCAACATTTTTCCAAAAAAGCCTTTATTGTACCTCTCATAGAAATATATTTAAAGAGGACTGATACAAATTTTTATATCATCAGATTATTCTGCACTTTCATCATAAGACGTATCTGCTGATGTATCTGCTGCAGTCTCACCTGCGTCTGCTGATGTATCTGCTGCAGTCTCACCTGCGTCTGCTGCCGGAGCTGTTGTTGTCACAAAATCTCCGCTTGCATAACAGGTCTGTCCATTATAATCCACACGAATCCATCCATTCTCGCATACACCTGTACTGTTCAGCTGAGTTCCGGCTGCCACACTTGAAATCAGATCTGCATCTGAACTTGCATCAGAACGAAGATTTAATTCTGATGACGCATAATAGGTACCGGATTTCACTTCTACTTTTACACCACTGGCTGTCTGCTCTGCTGCCGGCGTTGGTGTTGCTTCCGGTGTCGGTGTTGCCTCTGAAGCCTCAGGAGTAGGTGTGACTTCCGGTGTTGGTGTTACTTTAACGATCATAACGCTGGAATCAATAGTAGGATCAAATCCGCATCCCTGAGCAGCAAATGCAAGTCCCAGTACAAGAACCAGCCAAAGTGATTTCTTCATAAGTAGTTTCCTCCTTTATCAAACACGCTCTGTCCCCTCGTGTTTTCTGTGTTCGCTTTATGTATTAATATACACGATTCTTACAGATAATTCAAGTATGCGTTTTGTCCTGCTTTGTCTGCTTTCTTCCATTTGCGCGGAATTGCTGCAGGGTTACTGTTCACTCCGTTCTCAGTAACGCTGTAGGTTCTGTGTTTATCTACAACAATTCATAAAGGACTTCCACCTCGCCGCCACAGATCATTCCCAGATTCGCACCGCCCTGGTTAGACAGATTATATTTTCTGATTTCACCATGCTGCGCTTCTGGTGCATATTTCAAAGCCTGAAATTCTACATTTCCGCCTCCGATGCTTCCATATGAATTCCCGTCTTTATCAATAAACATTTTACTTCCTGTCCCTCTTGGAGAAGAACCACTCTTGGATATGATCGTGATCATAATTCCATTTTCTTTTTTCCTGACAGCATCCTCCACAGCTCCATCAATATAAGAAACATCATACCTGTTCTTTTCCTGAACGATCTCCGCAGCAATACTTACAGCAATCTCTGCCGGCATATGTCCTCCGATCGGCAATCCAATCGGTGCATGGATACTGTTGAGCTGTTCTTCGCTGAAACCTTCTCCGAGTAATTTTTCTCTGGTCAGTTTTATCTTATTTTTACTGCCGATCATTCCCAGATAAGTATAAGGGCGTCTCAGGATCTGTCTGGCACAGGCACTGTCTCCGAGATGACCTCTTGTCACGATCACATAATAAGCATTTTCATAGGCCGGTATTTTGTCTGAAAGTTTATCATAGCTGCCTTTGATCAGCCGATCGGCATCCGGAAATCTCTCTGAAGTCACAAAATCTTCTCTGTCATCCATAACAGTCACATGAAATCCCAGCATTTTTCCGATTTTTGCAACAGGCTGCGAAACATGTCCGCCTCCAAAAATGATAAGCTGCGGATTTTTCACATAAATTTCCACAAAGAAATCTACATCTCCCATATGAACAACTTTTGTCTCCTGGCACTCCGCCAGATCAGCTTCATATTTTTTCCAGAAATCTGCTGTATTTTCATCGGATGATAAACAATGGTTTTCTTTTATCAGACATTTTTCGCCCTTATGATTCCCGTTTAAAACCATTGCTGTTTTTACTTTTCCTGTTTCTTCCAAAATTTGATAAATTTTTCTGTACATAACTCTCTCCTGTTTCGATATAAAATACCTTTTGACCATGACATCATTATATATTATAATTGACAGAAAAAGGGGGATTATTATGAAAAAAAACTTTTTTCTACACAGTCTGCCCTTCAGACTGCTTGTCGGCGTGGCTTTTGGAATCTGTATCGGACTTCTTCTTAATATAATAGATGAATCTGCCATTACGACTGCAGTACTGAATGTGGTTGTAACATCGAAGTATATTCTTGGTCAGCTGATCAGCTTTTCTGTTCCGCTGATCATCATTGGATTTATCGCACCATCTATTACCAGACTCGGAAACAATGCTTCCAGAATGTTAGGTGTTGCAGTCAGTATTGCTTATGCTTCCTCACTGGGAGCTGCTTTATTCTCTGCATTATCCGGATACCTGCTGATCCCACATTTGTCCTTCAGCTCCACTGCCAGTCATCTCAAAGCTTTGCCGGATGTAGTTTTTGAACTTTCCATTCCACAGATAATGCCTGTCATGAGTGCACTTGTACTGGCCATTATGCTGGGACTTGCATCTGCATGGACAAAAGCCAGTCTGATTTCTTCTTTTCTTGAAGAATTTCAGAAGATCATACTGGCTATTGTATCAAGAGTCATTATTCCGATTCTCCCATACTTCATCGGACTGACTTTCTGTTCACTGGCATACGAAGGAACAATCACCAGACAGCTTCCTGTATTCCTTCAGGTAATCGTCATTGTTCTGATTGGACATTTTATCTGGATAGCTCTTCTATATATACTTGCAGGAATTTATTCCAGAGAAAATCCTCTGAAAGTTGTGAAACATTATGGTCCCGCCTACCTCACAGCCATAGGTACCATGTCATCTGCTGCCACACTGCCAGTCGCCCTCCAATGCGCACACAGAGCAAAACCTCTCCGAAAGGATATGGTAGATTTTGGTATTCCACTGTTTGCCAATATTCATCTCTGTGGTTCTGTCCTCACAGAAGTATTCTTCTGTATGGCAATCTCCAAAATTCTCTATGGTGCAGTTCCTGCGCCGGGGGCCATGGTTCTTTTCTGTGTCCTGCTTGGAATTTTTGCCATTGGTGCTCCGGGTGTACCGGGAGGCACCGTTATGGCATCTCTCGGTATTATCACCGGTATCCTGAAATTCGGCGATTCTGCTACAGCTCTGATGCTGACTATCTTTGCCCTTCAGGACAGTTTTGGGACAGCCTGTAACGTAACAGGCGATGGTGCCCTGACTCTGATTCTTACCGGATATGCCAGATACCACAATATCAGAGAACAGAAATTGCAATAAAAGTTCAAAATACCATCATATCTGTCTTTTTTCTCAGATATGATGGCCTTCATTTTCTTACGGACGAATCACCTTATCTGCACCTGTCATACGCTCTGCAATCGTATACATATCGGTAACTTTTCCAACCATCAGTTTCTCCATCAGTCCATAATGCTTCAGGCAGGTACCGCAGGTCAGGATTTCCACGCCCTCTTCTTCCATCTTTTTCAGATCTTCCAGACTTTCAGAATCTTCTGTTGTAAGTTTTGCACCTCCATTATAGAAAAGGATTGTATCCGGATGTGTTTCCATCTGAGAAAGGGCATAGATAAATCCTTTGATCAAAATCTTTCCCAGTTCATCATCACCATTTCCCATAACATTTGAGGAGATTACCGCTACCGTCACTTTTTTATGCGGTGCTTCGCAGACAAATTCCTCTTCTTCCAAGGTACCACCTGTCTGTTCAGTCTTTACTGCCATCTTCACCTGATACTTTTTGTCTCCCAGTTTTTCAGATACAAACGTACAGCCTGTTTTATTTGCAAGTCTGCTCAGATTATTCACTGCGGTTTCATTATCGATCAGAATTTCAATCTCATCACCGACTGCCGCATTATCAATAACCTTCTTTGTCATCACTACCGGAATCGGGCACTGTTTTCCCATTGCATTTACTTCATGTTTCATTTTCTGTCACCTCTTGTTATTCTTTATATTCACTGCTTACTACTCTTCGCAATCTCCCTAGAGCGTGTCTGAAAAACATTTTAAATTGTTTATTTTAACCAAATTAATATTGAGGCGATACAAATAAATCCCAAGTAGGTTGCAGCTAATTTGTCATAACGTGTAGCGATTCGTCGGAATGCTTTTAATTTCAGAAAATACTTTTCTACTAAATGGCGTTCTTTGTATAACCACCAATCACAATGACGTTCAAATTTAGCTCCCTTTCGGGATGGAATGGTTGGCTCTCCACCGCGGGCGTACACATAATCAAGTAATTTATTACTGTCGTATCCTCGGTCAGCTAACACATTGCTTCCGTTTATTTCAATTTGATCGAGCAAAGGGATTGCATAATTGATATCATTACGCTGTCCCTCACTGATCATTAAATAAACTGGATATCCATAGGCATCTACTGCCGCATGGATTTTGGTGCTGGCTCCTCCACGGCTATGCCCGATTTCATTTGAAGGCCCCCTTTTTTTGCACCGGCACTATGCTGGTGCGCCTGGATAATAGAAGCATCAATGGATAATTCTTCCAATTCTGCTTCAAGACTTAAAATACGGAAAATATTATCAAGGATACCATCATCGATCCATTTTCGGAATCGGCTATAGACAGTTTTCCATGAACCATAACGTTCAGGAAGATCGCGCCAAGGTGCCCCACTACGTGCAAGCCATACAATTCCATTCATAATGATACGATTGTCTTTCCTTGGACGTCCTTGTTTTCCAGTATTTTCAGGAGGTAATAAAGGTTCAATGCGAAGCCATTCTTCATCAGTCAACTCATATCGTCTCAACATAGTGAACACCCCTTTTTCTTTATTTTATCATGAAAAAGGGAAATAAAACATGCGTTTTGTGCAATTTTTATTTTTCAGACACGCTCTAGGGGACTTACCTGATTACAGCAATTTCATAAAATATATATTTTACATCTGATTCTTACCGCGTTTAATATATTTTCCTGTTTTCTCCAGAATTACTTTTCCATCCTGCACCACATGAACTCCTCTTAAATATACGCTGTCAATATCTCCATGAAGCTTAAATCCCTCATATGGATTATTATCCGTATGATACAGATGTGTCTTTGCAGAGATAACGTTTTCCTTCTCAGGATCAAATACAACAATATCTGCATCACTTCCCTCACGTATCACGCCCTTATTGGGATACACTCCGTAAAGTTTAGCTGCATTCTCACTTAACAGACGGCACATCTGTTCCTGCGTGATCCTGCCTGTGCGTACACCGTATGTATAAAGCAGAGTTCCTCTCGTCTGTACTCCCGGCAGCCCTCCCGGAATCTTCGTGAAATCATCTTTACCAAGAGCTTTCTGCTCCATTGTAAAGCTACACTGGTCAGTTGCAACCGTCTGGATCTGATCATTCGCCAGTGCTTTCCACAGGCAGTCCTGATCTGCTTTCTTACGGATTGGAGGTGCACACACGTATTTGGCACCTTCAAAATCCGGTTTTGAATATACACTGTCATCCAGAAGCAGATACTGCGGACAGGTTTCCGCATATACCTTTTGTCCGTTCATTCTGGCACGCATAACTTCTTCAAATGCTTTCCGGTTGGTAAGATGTACTACCATTACAGGAGCATTTGCTGCATCTGCGATCACAAGAAGGCGGTGAACTGCCTCTGCCTCCATAATATCCGGACGCACCAGCGGGTGATTCTCAGGTCCCAGACGTCCCTCTTTTTTGGCTTCTGCGATCAACGCATCGATTGCCCCTGCATTCTCACAATGTACCCCTGCAAAACATCCGTATTCATTTAATTTCTTAATAATCTTATAAAGGTCACCGTCATCTACGATCATTGCCGGATAAGTCATGTAAAGCTTAAACTGGTAATCCCTTCATTGATCATATCTTGTATTTCTCTCTGAGTTTCCTCATTCCATTCCACAATAGACATATGGAAAGAATAATCACAGGAACATTTCCCATCTGCTTTCTCATGCCACTTCTCAAGGCCTTCCCTCAGCGTATGGCCACCTTTATCCTGAGACGCATAATCGATCACCAGAGTTGTACCTCCTGCAATGGCAGCTCTTGTTCCTGTTTCAAAATCATCTGCCGTCACTGTTCCTGCCACTTCCAGGTCAAAATGTGTATGTCCGTCTATAAATCCCGGAAAAGCAGCTTACCGTTTACATCAACTACCTGTGCATCCTCTGCTTCCAGATTCCGGCCTACTTTTACAATCTTCTCTCCATCTATAAGAACATCTTCTCTGACAGACATATCCCCCGATACTACTGTACCATTCTTCAGTAAAGTTTTCACTGTTCTGACACCCCTTTCTTTATTATAAGTTAGGGACAAAAAGTATTTTACCCCTAACTTATCGCAATTCTCATGTTTAAAATATACCACGATTCCTATATCACTTCAATGATTTATGATTATAATCACAAATTTTTTAAGGTATTCACATTTATTTTTTTAGGCTCTTTTTATTTCCCTTTTTTTTATGATAGAATATAAAAAATGTGCAGTTTCCATGTGTCTGCACTGAACGTTTTGACGGATAAATTTATCCGCTTTACTACATGCTCATAATCGAATGACTGTTACTGCTCAGACTATAGAAGCCCCTGCCTGATTCGGTTATGATCCGTTTAAAAGTTATATTAATAGGAGGAAATCAAATGGGACGACTTACTGTGTTAAAACAAATCGCTGCTGATCTTGCTTCCCAGTTCGGACCTGACTGTGAAGTAGTAATCCATGATCTGAAAACTTCGGAGCCGGAACATTCCATCGTCTACATCGTAAATGGTCATGTTACAAACAGAGATATCGGAGACGGACCATCCAATGCTGTTTTTGATGCGATCCGCAATCAGGAAAAAGGAGCAACCCCCGAAGACCATACCGGTTATCTGATGAAAACAGCAGACGGCAAGATCCTGAAGTGCAGCACTTCCTACATTCATGATGACGATGGTACCCTTCATTATGTTTTCGGAATCAATTATGACATTACCAAGCTTACTATGATCGAATCTGCCCTTCATTCTCTTGTCACTCCGGAAAATAAGGAAGAGAAGCCCAAAGAGATCACTCATAATGTCAATGATCTTCTTGATCATCTGATCGAAGAATCTGTAGCTCTGGTAGGCAAACCTGTTCCTTTAATGAATAAGGAGGATAAGGTTACTGCTATTCAGTTCTTAAATGATGCAGGTGCTTTCCTTATTACAAAATCCGGAGATAAGGTTGCAAATTATTTCGGAATCTCCAAATATACATTGTACAGTTATATTGATGTAAATAAGTAAAAACAGGAAAGAATGATATAAAAACAGACCTGCATGGTACTTTTCCATCAGGTCTGTTTTTCTTCTGTTTTTCTTTTTTCATCTAGCGCCGGTATATCGTTAAATATGCTCTCTCTTTCATCTCCTTCCTCGTAATTTTTTTCGATATTCCTTTATAGACTGATTATAACACAGAACAACAACATTTTTTCTCTTTCACGCGAACAGTAATTATATGGTGTGAATGGTATGGAAAAAGGTTGTCTTTAAATTTGAAATCTTTTATACTTGATATATATACAACATTTTGATGATAAATTTTATTAATCCTTATCAGACGGAGGTGCTGTTATGTCTGAACAGATTTTATCTGCTGTTCATGGTGTCACTACCATGCTCTTTGGAATTTACTGTTCTGCATTTTTTCTTGGGATCAAACCGATCAGAAAAAATATCCTGACTATGTTTCTGTTATTTTTAGGGCAGGGACTGTTATATGTAATTGATCTGGCATTATTTGGGGAAACTCTTGCAAATATGTCCTATCCTCTGATCGTACATTTTCCATTGGTTTTATTCCTCTCCGTTCATTATAAGTATCCTCTGATTTCTTCCGCTGTTTCTGTCTTTTCTGCCTATCTGTGTTGCCAGATAAGCAACTGGACCGGATTATTCGCTTTGGCAATAACAGGATTACAGTGGTGTTATTATTCTGTGCGGATCTTAACAACAACCTTAACTTTTGTCCTTCTTTATCGATATGTATTTCGATCTACAAAAACAATTTTTACAAAAATGCACGTGAGCTTTCCATCATCGGTTTCCTGCCATTTGTATATTACGTTTTTGATTATGCTTCCACCAAGTTTTCAACTTTACTTTATTCCGGAAATAAAGCAGTTGTTGAGTTCATGGGATTTGCATTCTGCATTGCCTACCTGGTATTTCTCATCATCTACTTTCAGGAATATGAGAATAAACAGGAGATAACGCAATACAGCAATCTTCGTGAAATGCAGCTTCAATCCATGCAAAACGAAATTGAACAGGTAAAGATCAGCAGCCAGAGACTGGCGATCCTGCGGCATGATATGCGCCACCATCTGAGTATTATTCTGACCCAGCTGCAAAACGGACATCCGGATAAAGCACAGGAATACATCCATGAAATTAATTCTGCATATGACGATACGATCATCGCCGCCTATTCCGGAAATGAAATGCTGAACTCTGTGCTTTCCATTTATCATTCCCGTTTCACAGACAGAGGATTGTCTCTTATATGCAATGTTTCTACAGGAAAAGAACTTCCATGCTCCGATCTGTCCCTCTGTACAATCCTGTCCAATGCGCTGGAAAACTCCATGCATGCACTGGAGCAGCTGGAATCACCTTCAAAATGGGCCCGGCTTACTCTTTCACAGAAAAAGAATCACATTCTGTTCCAACTGGAAAATCCCGTAGAAAAAAATTCCGGCATTTGTAGATGGAGTTCCGGTTTCTACCAGAAACGGGCATGGAATCGGTGTCAGGAGTATTATTTATTATGTGGAACAATTGCATGGACAGTGTCATTTTTCTATCGTGGACCATTGCTTTGTCCTGCGAATTATCATCTGACACAGGATTTCCACTGCCGGATACAATACATAACATTTATTCACTCACAGAAAGGTTTTGATAAAAATTATGAATATTGCAATTTGTGATGATGAAATACTCTTTACCCGGGAATTAAGTTCACTTCTGACTCACTGGGCGGAAAAAAATGATTTTTCACTTACCCTGTATCCATATTCCAACGGTGATGATCTGTTAACAGCTCTCCGGACAATTCCGGTAGATCTGATTTTTCTCGACATCATCATGCCATTATTAAACGGCATAGATACAGCAAGAGAAATACGCAGCATGGGACTGACTGTTCCTGTGATTTTTCTGACTTCTTCCAGAGAATTTGCCCTGGATTCCTATGATGTAAAAGCTTTTCATTATCTTTTAAAACCAGTAAATACTCTGAAACTTTTTTCTGTTATGGATGATTTTTTTAAAACTTATCATGTTCCGGCTGAAACTTTCGTCGCACATACTGCAGACGGATTCTGCTCAATTACGCTCAATGATGTAGATTATCTGGAAGCTCAGAATAAACAGGTTCTGGTCTGCCTTTCAAATGGAACTACTTTAAAAATCCGCGAATTATTTGTAAAGTGTGAAGGGGTCTTTACTCCGGAAAAAGGATTCTTTAAATGTCACCGAAGCTATATTGTAAACCTGTCCCACATAAAACAGTTCACAAGAACTATGGTCACTACCGGCATTTCCTCTGTCCCTATTTCCAGAAATAACTATTCTGCATTCAAAGATGCCTATTTTTCATATATGTTTGATTCCAACTCCGGTTAATCCGATAATTACAGCATTTGCGGGTTACTATCCCCTCCGTTCTCAGCAATACATTTCGCAGTTCACTGCTTTTCGTACACCCTCACATATTCTTATCGTTCCATTTCATGTGCCTGTTTGTAGATTTCACAGGCAGCATAATTCACACATCTGTCATGTGCACAATCCATAAATGTGAGGGTTCTTTTATCTCCTTCCATCGTATATTCGCAGCAGACAGTCTGCCCTCCATTACATGTTCTGCAAAATCCCGAAATAAACTCTTCTTCTATCTCCATTTTATCCTCCTCAATTTTCCTTATGTCTCATTATCGTTCCGAGAAACAAAAATACAGGCAACAATATATTCGTTACTGTTCACAAATATTTTTATTTATTCGTCCGTTTTTTGTTGCATTTTACAACAAACAGATTTATAATCAGTATAACATAGAAATGTGCGGAAACACTATAACAAACATAAAATAATCGTAACTGTTCAGTACCTTCACAGTTACGAGTCAAAATCCATTAAAAATCGCCTTCGGCGATGGGATTTTGACTTGTATGTCTCGGGAATTTTGGCATGTTCATGCCAAAACACCTCGCGGGATAGTAGACTGCTGAATAGTTACAAATAATCAAAAAAGAGGGAAAATGTCATGAACAGAGAACTTTATGATGAGGCAATACGCTCCAATATCCTGTCACGCAAACTAATCGAACAGTTGATGGAAAGTATGAATTACAGCAATATCTCTTTTATCAACTGGACTGTAGAGGTACTAAAGATTATTAGAACTCGTCTGGAACGCGGAGATAAAATCACAGACGAAGTATCCGGAATCACTTATGATATAAAATCTTTCCGAAATTTTGTAAGCACCAATTTTTCTTCCTATATTACAAGTCAGGTCTTTGATGCTCCTGATAAGGCAGCAAAAAGTATATTTTTCTCTGGAAGCCACCGAAGACGGACATGCCTACAATATGGTTATGGCAAATTCATCAAAGAACAAAACATATAAGTGGATTTCCAGTCTCAGCGAACGCTTTTCATTAGTGGAGATGATTGCTACCGGAATTGTATATCTTAAAGATAACAGGACAGATACATATCAGCCATTTATTTCCGGAAATGGTAAGTACTGCAGATATGACGTAGAAAAAGGACAGATTGTCGAATTATAAAATGCTGAGATTGATTTGCATCTTGTTATATTATGCATAATCTTAAGAATTGCATAATACAGAACAAACAACAATCATTGAGTCAGTACATACAAGAAAGAATCCTGCTTGCAGGATTCTCCGCCTGCGGCGGGTCGCTTCAGCGACATAATTCCTCTCCGTCGCAGTGCGATCCTGCCCGACATAAAAAATCCCCTGCCATTCAGCAGGGGATTTTAATTTAATCATATTCAGATTAGTTGTTGATAAGTTTGTCTTCACCATTCCAGCTGTAAAGTTTACGGATTTCTTCGCCAACTTTCTCAGACTGATGCTCAGAAGCTTTCTTTCTCATAGCTTTGAAGTGAACCTGTGCACCTGCATCAGACATATCAAGTAAGAAGTCTTTTGCAAATGTACCATCCTGGATATCAGAAAGAATTTTCTTCATAGCTTTCTTTGTATCTTCTGTGATGATCTTAGGTCCTGTGATGTAATCACCATATTCAGCAGTGTTGGAGATAGAATATCTCATTCCTGCGAATCCTGACTGATAGATCAGGTCTACGATCAGCTTCATTTCATGAATACATTCAAAGTATGCATTTCTTGGGTCATAACCAGCTTCAACAAGTGTTTCGAAACCAGCCTGCATAAGTGCGCAAACACCACCGCAAAGTACAGCCTGCTCACCAAAGAGGTCTGTCTCTGTCTCTACACGGAATGTAGTTTCAAGAAGACCAGCTCTTGCTCCGCCGATTCCAAGACCATATGCCAGTGCAAGATCCTGAGCTTTTCCTGTGTAATCCTGCTCTACAGCGATAAGACAAGGTGTTCCTTTTCCAGCCTGATACTCACTTCTTACTGTATGACCAGGTGCTTTAGGAGCGATCATTGTAACATCAACATTCTTTGGTGGTTTGATGCATCCGAAATGGATATTGAAACCATGAGCAAACATTAACATGTTGCCTTCTTCAAGGTTTGGCTCGATGGATTCTTTGTAAAGTTTAGCCTGTAATTCATCATTGATAAGAATCATGATGATATCTGCCTGTTTAGCTGCTTCAGCTGCTGTATATACCTTAAAGCCCTGCTCTTCAGCTCTCTTCCAGGATTTGCTGCCTTCATAAAGACCGATAATGACATCACATCCGGAATCCTTTAAGTTCAGAGCATGTGCATGTCCCTGGCTTCCGTATCCAATAATTGCAATTTTTTTACCATCCAGTAAGCTTAAATTACAATCTTCCTGATAAAAAATCTTGTTAGCCATTTTATTTTCCTCCTGCTAATCGTAAAAAAATTTATCGTTAAGGGATGCTCCCCTAGCAAACTATAATATGTACTGTTTCTGAGATATTTTTCAATTTCCTGCGTTCCGAAAAGCCTTCCTGTCTTTCATCAGAAATAGGTTACATCCTGCGAACCTCTTGATAAACCGGTCATTCCTGTACGTGCAAGTTCGAGAATCTCGTAATCACCCATCAGCTCAAGAAATGCTTCCAATTTATTATGGTTGCCTGTCATCTCCAATATCATGGAATCCACACTTACGTCTGCAACTTTCGCATGGAAAACATCCGCTATGGAAATGAGTCCCTGTCTCTGCTCCGGTTTCGCAGCCACCTTGATCATCATTAATTCATGGCATACGCTGTTGTCCGGCTCCAGGATCTTAATATCTCTTACATCTACAAGCTTGGCAAGCTGATTCGTGATCTGCTCCAGAATCAGTTCATCCCCGCTGCACACAACGGTAATTCTGGAAAAACGCTCGTCCGCTGTTACACCTCCGGTAATGCTGTCGATGTTATAGCCTCTGCGGCTGAATAATCCAGATACTCTGGTTGTTACACCTGCAGTATTATCTACTAACAGGGATAATACTCTCTTCTGCATGTCCCACCTGCTTTCAACGTGTACATTTTCACCACGTTAATATAATAAATAGCTCGTATGGTTACCATTATATCAATAATCGTGATTTTGTCAATAAATTTTTCGCACAAAAACAAATGTCTTTCTGTGACAGCTTTTGTAAAAACATCGAATTAACTGCCTATATCAGATATTTATTTCTGAACTCTTCGATCATTTTCGGTTTCAGATAAAATACGGTCTGGAAAAACTTTTCCATAGAACCATAAGTCTTTTTCACTGTTTCAAAAACAGCAGCCAGATACTCCTCTTTTACATTATATATAATCGGAAGCTTCTCGGTCATTTTCTCATCTGCCTCCGGCCAGGTCTGTACAAGTCTCTGCATATATACCAGTTTGGGCTCCATATAACGGTTTGTGCGCAGATAGTCTTCATATATCACATCTTCCTCCACCCCCAGCAGACTGAGCAGAAAAGCAGTCCCGATCCCTGTACGGTCCTTTCCAGTTCCGCAATGCCACAAAACAGCACCTTTTTCCTGCCTGAAAAGAATATCGATAAACTTCGCATACTGTTTCAACACCAACTGATCCATGCATAAATTCCTGTACTGTCTGATCATATATTCTTCCATATCATCCGGGAGTCCTGCAAGCATTTTCACAAACTGTTCTCTGTTGCTGATAACCTGCACATCCTCATCCACAACCGGTACATGGTAGTATTCTACTTCTGCTATAATAGTATCCGGTTTACATTTTCTCTCTTCTGCCGAACGCAGGTCGATCACCGTCTTCAGATTGTATTCTTCTCTGAGTCTGTTCTTATCGCTCTCTGAAATATGATAAAGTTCCCCGCTTCTCAGAAGCCTCCTCGGCAGGATGTGTCTGTCATCAGCTGTAACGATCGCACCCAGATCTCTGGTATTCGGCAGACTATGAAGAGATATCCTGCCGCCCTTCGGAAACCTGTTGCCATATCCGGGTTTAATATCTTAAGAATGCGGATACACTCATGAATCTCTTTTTCTGTCATATCGAACTTGTATCTCTTCTTACGTCTGGTAACAATTACAAGATAATTTACACTCAGCTGTCTGTCATCACCTTCATCTGCTCCCTCTTTTCGCATATATGCCCATACAATGTCTTTACATGGAAGATTGTTTATCATCATATGTCTGGTAAAAACCAGAAATCCATCTTCTATTCTTATCTTTCCATATTTCATGAACCACCACTCCACTGTCTGCAATTTTATTACTGTTCACTCTGCTCTTAGAGCGTGTCTGAAAAATCATTCCCGCAATCTGCAAGGCATACTGAACAGCAACCATTTTTTTTCCAGAATAACACAGAAATCGGAATTTGACAATTCCTGTCAAACGTTTATAATCATTGGTGTTATTGTGATATAGCAGTCACCTTATGAACCGTACTTTTTGTACAGAAATCATTTTTTTGAAAGGATTTATGAAAATGGAGAATCTTATTTTCTGTCTTAATGCTACAATCCCGATTTTTCTCACCCTGATGCTCGGGCTCTTTTTTCGGAAGATCGGACTCTTTGATGACACCTTTGTCAGCCGTCTGAATAAGTTCGTATTTAATGCAGCTCTGCCTGCGCTTTTGTTTCTGGATATTGCAAAGTCAGATTTCTACAGTGTATGGAATACGAAATTTGTATTGTTCTGCTTCTTTGTCACACTGATCAGTATCGGAATTTCCACAGGACTTTCCTATCTGCTGAAACCGCGAAATATCCAGGGCGAATTTATCCAGGCTTCTTACCGGAGCAGCGCTGCGATCCTTGGAATTGCAATTATCCAGAATCTTTACGGAAACGCAGGAATGGCACCACTTATGATCATCGGAAGTGTGCCGCTTTATAATGTGATGGCAGTTATAACACTGTCACTGTTCGCTCCCGGCGGCGGTAAACTTGATACCGCAAAACTTATCCGAACCCTGAAAGGAATCGCCACGAACCCTATTATCCTTGGTATCCTGACAGGTATGGTATGGTCGCTGCTTCATCTGCCAATGCCAACAATTCTGAATACTGCCGTAGATAATCTCGGAAAAACAGCGACTCCTCTTGGGCTGATGGCCATGGGTGGCGCACTGAAATTCGGCAAGGCATTCGCAAGGCCGAAACCACTGATCGCATGTAGCTTTCTGAAGCTTGTGGGATATGAAGCTGTATTTCTTCCACTGGCTGTGCTTCTGGGATTTTCCCATGATATGCTGGTTGCGATCATTATCATGCTTGGTTCTGCCACTACTGTAAGCTGTTATATCATGGCCAAAAACATGGATTATGACGGCGATTTTACTTCCGGTGTGGTTATGACTACCACTCTGTTAAGCTCCTTTACCATGACAATCTGGCTCTATATATGCAAAAGCCTGGGACTCATCTGATCCCAGGCTTTTTATGTTTATATCAGCTTCAGATATTCCAGTCCGTTTCTGATTCCATAATGGAACATATCCTGTGTAATATGATCAGCCAGAGCTTTTATTTTCTCTGAACCATTTCCCATGGCAACCTTCACGGCCGCATATTCAAACATGGCGAGATCATTATTGCTGTCTCCAAACACGATCGTATCCTCCCATGGAATATCAAAGAGTCTGCACACTGCCGAGATCCCCACTGCCTTGTTAAAGCCCTTTGGGACAAGTTCAATGGTGGTTCCCGCAATCCCTGAACCACTCTCATGACGGATAATGTCATAATACTCACTCAGTTCCCTACAGGCAGCTTCTGCATCACAGCCTTTTATCATTTTGGCACTGATCTTATTAATGCGCATACAATCTTCATTTCCCCTGATGGGACGCCATTTAGATCCTAAAGATTCTGTGATCAGATCCGTATACCAGTTCACATCTGTATTATATTCATCCTTATCATAATACATGAAATCTGCACCTTCCATAACCGGGACCAGACCATATCTGCGCAGGATTTCCACTGATTTTTTTGCAACTTCCGGGGGCATCTCTTTATTAAAAAGACGTTCTCCATCCTTTTCAATGGTAGCCCCGCAGGCACTGATCATACCGGTAAACGGAAGCTCTTCCAGATACCGGGAAACAAAGGCCCTGCTCCTGCCTGTGCAAAGCCATGCGTCATGACCGTTTTCTCTTAATTTCTTCAATGCCTCCTTTGTGCTCTGGGGTACACCCTTTTCCATATCGCAGAGTGTTCCGTCTGCATCAAAAAACACTGCTTTTCTGTTCACTTTCTTATCTCCTGATTTTTATATTTACGTTTATCTGCCAGTGTACCTGCAAACTATGCAAAAAACACTGTCGCTGCCTTAACCAGGCTCTCTGTATCTTTCGCACCTGTTGTTTCATATACAGAATGCATGGCAAGCTGTGCCAGACCGATATCCACTGTTTTCACAGGAACCTGGGTATTGGAAATATTTCCCAGCGTGGATCCGCCTGCCATATCCGAACGGTTCACAAAGGTCTGGTACGGCACCTTTGCCCTGTCACAGATATCCTTGAAAATTGCAGCGGACACTCCGTCTGTACAATATTTCTGGTTTGCATTGTACTTGATCACGATTCCCTCATTCAGCACCGGACGGTTTACCGGATCTGTCTTATCCGTATAGTTTGGATGGAGAGCATGAGCATTATCTGCAGAAATCATAAAACTGTCTGCAAGTGCCATATAATATTCCTCCTGGGTACGTCCCAGTCCCATATTGATCCGCATCAGAGTATCCTTCAGGAAAGCAGAAGCAGCGCCCTGTCTTGTACTGCTTCCCACTTCTTCATTATCCAGCACACAATGTACAGAAATGCTTTCTTCACGATTTCCCTGCAGGAATCCCTCCATAGAAGAGAATGCACACTGCAGATCATCCAGTCTGGGTGCAGAAACAAATTCCTCATTTACTCCCCACAGAGTACCCGGAGTTCTGTCATAAAGAAACAGATCATGTCCCAGAATATCTTCTGTCTTTACTTCTGCGGCCTCAGCCACAGTTTCCATAAATCTGCCCTTTCCTTCCTTATCGCTGAAAAGAGGCAGCATATCCTTCTGCACATTATATTTATATCCGTCATTTACTTCCCTGTTCATATGAATGGCAAGATTAGGAATAACCAGCAGATCTCTGTCCACAGCCACCATCTTCTCTCTGATTTTTCCATCCTGACGGACGATCAGCCTTCCTGCCACTGACAGAGGTCTGTCAAACCATGGAGACAGAATCATTCCACCGTAACGCTCCACATTCAGTTTGATATAAGCATTCTCCACCTCTATCTCAGGATTCTCCTTAATCTTAAGGGAAGGGGAATCACTGTGGCTTGCCATAATATGAAACTTCCACACAGGCTTCTGCGGAATGGAAAAAGCTATGATCGCAGAATGATTTCTGGTCACATAATAATTTCCGCCTTTTTTAAGCTTCCAGTGATCCTCCTCTTTCAATTCTTCAAAGCCTTCTTTGTCAAGCCTTTTGGTCATCTCCGTCACTGCCTGAAATGCAGTAGGGCTTTTCTCTATGAATTTCAGTAACTTCTTTGCTGTTTTTCTGTACATAGTTTGATTCTCCATTTGAATGATTAATCAAGCGGATATTCGCAATCCGCTTCGCTACTTGCTCATAACCGAATAACTGCTTCGCAGTTTATCAGAAGGAGCTTGCACTCCTCCTGATACAAGCAAGTCCCCACCCACTGCTTATTGCTTTTCGCAATTGAAGCAGGGGACTTACTTGATTCGGCTAAAATGCTACCTGATTTATACTGTTTTTTATTATAATCAGTCTGTCCTGGTAATAAAAACAGCAGTCATTATTTCCATAAGAAATATGTGCTGCTGTTTTTTATATCAGTCTTTAATGATCAGAGCCATAAAAACCAGATCTGTATTTCCTGTATTTGCAAGTGCATGTCCATGATTGTCCGGTGTGAATGTAATATCTCCTGCTTTTACCGGACGATAGGTACCGTTGTCATTGTATTCGCCCTGTCCCTGTAAAATATAGTAGGTTTCACTTTCTCCATGATGTTCATGATATCCCAGTGAACATCCCGGCTCCAGGGTTACCTGTGCATACAGTCCACATTTACCATTCAACTGTTCTGCATCAAGGATTTCTTTGATGATTACGTGACCATTTCCACCTGCCATGTGTTCTTCGCGTCTGATTTTCATAATTTTTTGCCCTCCTGTAGATGTTTTCTCTTTTATAGAATTTCCATTGAATATATCATAGCACTGTTTGTAAAAAATGGCAAAGTAAATATCAATGGAACATTCAACAAAATATCGTTACTGGTTACTGTTCACTTTATTTTGCAGTATTTTCAGATTTGTTCAGAAGGCTGTCCAGAAGCTGCGAAATGGTCTGATTTAACACAGGATGTCGCAGATACGGAGCAATCTGATTCATTGGTACAAGAACGAAATCGCGGTTGTGCAGATCAATATGAGGAATATGAAGATCTGGCATATCAATAATTTCCTGATCATAAAACAGGATATCCAGATCCAGTGTCCTTGGTCCCCAGTGGATGATACGTTCCCTGTTTGCCGCCTGTTCTAACTGATGCAGTCTCACAAGCAATTCTCCAGGAGTAAGAAGTGTCCGCATTTTCAGAACTCCATTTAAAAATTCATCCTGATCAGTAACTCCGTAAGGTTCTGTAATAAGATAATCGGAAATTGCCTCTATACGGCATCCTTTTGTCTCTGCCAGACCACGGATCCCATTGTCTATATACATCTTTTTATCACCCATATTAGAGCCAAAAGCAATGTAAGCAGTATGCCATTTCCGTGTAATTTCCACAGATACGGTTTTCAAAGGAAGACCAACCGGTGCCCAGGGCTTTTCAATCTTCAGAGTAATTTTTTCAAGTCCGGAAAGAGAGCAAAGAAGCATTTCTGCAAGATTCTCTGCAAGAGATTCCAGAAGTTTATAAGTATGTTTTCTGGTGAAATCAGTGATCATATGGCTGACTTCGCCATAGTTTATGGAAGCAGACAACTCATCGGTTAATCCCGCCAGACGTGTTCTGGTAAAAAGCGTGGCAGAAATAACAAATTTCTGTCCCAGAACATTTTCCTCGGGATATACACCATGGTTTGCAAAAACCTCCAGCTCTTTAATTTCTATTTTGTCTAATCTGGTCTCATCCATAACAGCAAATCCTTTCTGTATGTTATTTATATTTACCATCTGTTTTGTGCCAGTAATTTATCTGCGTCCCAGGATTGCTTCTGTCATCTGGATCACACGCTTGTTTTCTTTAACATCGTGGACACGGACAAAAGAGCATCCCTTCATTACGCCAATTACACTGGTAGCCAAAGTCCCCTCCACGCGCTGATCTACAGGAAGATCCAGTGCCAGTCCGATCATGGATTTGCGGGATGTACCAAGGAGAACCGGAAATCCCAGATTCTGAAAAAGCTCCAGGTGATTCATTGCTTCCAGATTCATTTCAAATGTTTTTCCAAAACCAATTCCCGGATCAAGCATGATTTTTTCATCTTTAATGCCAGCCTGTCTTGCAAGATTGACACATTCCTGTGTTTCGGCGAGCATATCAATGAGAAAGTTTTGATATTCTGTATTAGATTTGTTGTGCATCAGGCAACAGGCCACATCATATTTTGCGATCACAGCTGCCATTTTCGGATCATATTTTAATCCCCAGATATCGTTAACCAGGTCAGCTCCTGCCTGGATAGAGCTTTCAGCAACACTGCTCTTAAAAAGTATCTACAGAAACAGGAATGTCAAAATGTTTTTTGACCGCTTCAATAACAGGAAGAACTCTCAGTGCTTCCTCGTCAGCACTGACAGGAGTATGACCGGGACGTGTAGATTCGCCTCCGATATCAATAATATCTGCACCATCAGCAATCATTGCCTCTGTATGTTTCAAAGCTTCATCCATATGATTCCATTTGCCGCCGTCAGAAAAGGAATCAGGGGTAACATTCAAAATTCCCATTATGTAAGTATGATTCTTAGTATCAAAAAAACGGTTTCCAATTTTCATGAGCAGAACCCATCCTTTCTTTTGTGCTTATGAAGAAGATCAGTATTCAATTTTCATATTTTTTTATCATCAGACCAATAGCATTCGGAAGCAGCGGAACATAAAAAACAATTTCTGGACTGCTTATCCGCTTTATAAAGAAGTGCTGCCAGCGTACTGCAGGAATCTCCTTTTCGGTGATGTCCAATGGAAGACAGAATCAGTCTTTTTCCTGTTCTGTAAAGTGCAGATCTGTCAGAATTTCCCGTGCGATTTCTACTCCTGCAATATCATGGGGAATGTTGTACTGATATTGCTGTGCACGTCCTATATCATGAAGAAGTGCTGCTGCATAGATAAGCTCTTTGGGCAACTCCAGATGTTCCTCCAGTGCATAAATGTACATCAACCGTGCAACATCCAGAAAATGTTCAGGGGTATGACGGCAGAAGATCCGTTCACTTTCAAGTTCCTGTATTTTTTTATAATGTTCCTGATAAACCGGGTGCCTCCAGATCCGATTGACACGATCCATATCTGAAAAATTGTTATTCATCCTTTTACCATAGAAAGGAACATTTTCTGCAGTTCCTTATCTTCTGTAAACGCACCACGGGTTACAGTAGTGATTGTTTTGCTTCCTGGTTTTTTTATTCCGCGCATGGTCATACAGGTATGTTCCGCTTCCAGCATTACCATAATTCCTTTTGGATCCAGAGTACGCTCCAAAGCATCTGCAATCTGAACAGTAAGCCGTTCCTGGATCTGTGGCCTTCTGGAATAAACCTCTACTGTACGTGCCAGTTTGCTTAAACCGGTAACTTTGCCGTTGGGGATGTATGCAAGATGAGCTTTTCCATAAAAAGGCATCAGATGATGCTCACACATGGAGTAAAAGGTGATGTCTTTTTCCAGCACGATTTCATTATTTTCTACAGGAAACTGCTTTAACAGATGCTGATCCGCTTCATGACCAAGACCTCCGTAAATTTCTTCACACATGCGGGCAATCCTGTCAGGAGTATCAATCAGACCTTCCCGTGTGATATCTTCACCGATACCTTCCAGAAGCAGACGGACTGCCTGCTCAATTTTCACTTTGTCAACCATTAAAAAATAACCTCCTTTGTATTTTTGAAATGGAGATTATCCTTTTGACCAAATTAAAAAGGATATCTCCAATTGTGATAGAATGTATGTCGAAAACATTCCCTAACACAATATGAGATATCCTCTTATATTGTTTGCAACGGGTGCGGATAATATACCGTAAGACGCACTTTTCGTTTCAGTGACAACTCCCCATTCACCGAACACTTGACGCATAAAATCCTATTTTGCATATCATTCATTTCGGTATTCAGTATACCATGTAATACGATAATAGAAAAGGGTTTTTCTGACTTTTCAGAATGATTTTTCCCAGTCTACCAATTTCATGATTGTTTTTACCGCATTCACTATTCTTGGAGCAAAGTACGCCTTTGTAAGCCTTTTCTTCGAATATGCCCATATAAAATTCTTACTGGTACTTTCTATCAATAAATCTGTAAAATATCGTTCCCAACTGATATACTCTTTACTGTCTATATATTCTTCCGGATTCTGAAGTATTGTTTCTACTTTTACTTCCGGTATTTCCTTTGTTGAAAGTAACAACCACTCAAAAGATTCTGGTGCATAGAGTACAATGTTTCCCTGTGTTTTAATGCATTCACTGATATCTTTCATCTCTGAACCAAATGCAGCTCCATCTACGATGACCAAAATTGTACCCTCTTCATTCGGTCTCTGTTCCAACTGTCTAATGATATTTGACTTCCCACCAGCAGAAAAACAGTTCACACCCTTCTGTCTGGACATTTCTTTAAAAAATTCAAATCCAGAATTGGAATCCTCTGTTATTACAAGTTTCGGATTGATATTCTTTTCCTCTGATATTTCACCGTACAAATGATAAATCTCATTATATTTCTGTTTCGCATCATGAAATTTTCCAGATTTGCGAAATCCATATATTTCACTTACACTATATGGCAATGCCGGAAGCTTTTCTCTTGTGGCCAGTACAAAGTAATTATCAGATCCCTGCACAAGCTGTGCAAACTTCTTTGAAACGAGGAAGCGATTTCCTTCATCAATAAAAATAATGCTTCCTGTTGTTTCTTCTATCTTTCTTTCCCAATCCTCACTATCAATCACTTTACAGGGGCAGTCACAGGAAAGAAATACACCGCTGTCCGCACCATATCTTCCATAATCATGTATAAGATCAATTAAAACAGTCTTACCTGATCCACTGTCACCAGTAATGATTGTAATATTCCTATGAATTACAAAATCATATTTCACTTTTCTGGATTCTACAATGATTCTATGTGAACCTTTCATAATCACTACTCCTGTTTCATTTCATTTAAATACTTATTTGCTATAGGAACAAGTTCCTTCATTGAATGGACCGTTTCTCCTCCATTTTGGACTTTATCTCAAATTTTGTGTCTTTTCCAAAACTCATCATATGTCTGGAGATTATTGGTAACATCTTTTAACCTGCCTATTTCCAATATCCATTTTGC
>ENA-OQDT01000408-OQDT01000408.1-human-gut-metagenome-genome-assembly--contig:-NODE-408-length-27829-cov-4.624612_pt1 | contig 27829 bp, 23 predicted proteins | sample MGYA00242786_ERZ504617 | MGnify/ENA primary metagenome ERZ504617 (study PRJEB26092, sample SAMD00036337) | human gut metagenome | host: Homo sapiens | study: EMG produced TPA metagenomics assembly of...
AAAAGCCCCTCGCACTCTGCGACCGCTGCCCCTGCTTCGGTTCGCTGTTTCCGCCACTGGCGGCGCTCACCTTTGCAGCATCCAGTATTATCTGCGCTTTTGGCTTAGCATCTGCCGCACCTCGCTCACCGTATCGGCACTTAGAATTATGCGGTATTGCCAATAAAATAACGGATTACAGTAATATTGCGGCTTCGAGATGTTTGAAAGGATATGACGGGATGACAAAAATATTATTCGTATGCCACGGCACCATTTCAATCAGCTGAGATTTGCCTTGGAAAACCGCGATAAATCACGTTTCAAATGCCGATTACTACCAATTTACTACTTTTTTGAGTTCCAATATGATGATAAAACCAAAAAAGCAGTCCCGAAGCTGGCTGAAAAAAATCCTTCTTCGGGACCGTCTTTTGTTTATCTGCCGTTTCGTCCTTAATGCGTTTCTGTGGCAAATGAACACATTTGCTTCCACGCCGTTTTCTATCCTATGTGTGAGCCAAGTGAGGAGTACCATATATTCTGCATGATAAAATCCCGGCCTTTTGAGCCGGGATTTATTGCAAATACATTGCTTTTTGAATATAATACGCCATTTGACGCGGAAAAAAATGGAAGCGGCAAGTTCGACATCCATAAGCAGGATCGATACAATACAGGCAGAACAAATTATGGAGGACTGCCTATGACTATCCAATACTTCCATTCTGGTGACTACTATATAGGCGGCAGTCAGAGTGCTGCTGACTTTTCCTCTGTCGCCCATACCATCCCGGAGATCTTTTAGGCAGTACCAACAAAATCAGAGGCCCTTTTGTCCACTGCTGCTGCGCTCCGCAAGTTCCTTCTGGACTGTTGGCAGCTCTTTATCCAGATTATAGAAGTACATAGCAACGATGGACAGCGCCATTAACAAAGCCGGAAGAATTGTATAGAGAGAAACAATGGCTGTTTGAGCACTGGCACTTTGAACCTCAGCTCCTCCGACATAACCGCTGAGAGAAGTGACAATCCCGATGATACCGGCAGCCAAACCAACACCTACCTTACTGCAAAAGCCAGTGACACAGGTGTAAATTCCTTCTCCTCGTTTGTGATATTTCCATTCACCGTAGTCCATGCAATTCATTAAGACATTGGGCGCCAAAACGAAAAGGGGCATATAGGAGACCATGGAAAGGACAGAGGAGATCATCAGAAGCACAATATTGGTTTTTCCGAAGAGCGGAAGAATTTTCCCGATCACGCCAATGCCGAGTCCTCCGATCATCAGCTTTTTCATTCCCAGTTTCTTTGTGAGCGCTGGAAAGGCGGCAATTGCAACAGGCCCAGCAATTCCCCCAATCTGAACCAGCGACATCAGGCCGAGGTTCTGCACAATGTACTTGAAATAATAGGTTGTTGCACTGCCGAAATTGGTTGCAATATTTGTAAGAAGCAGTGCCAGCGCATAAATAAGCACATACTTATTGTGAAACAGGAGATAGACGCCTTCCTTCAAATTGATTGTTGTAGAGGCAGCTATTCCGCGGGTGCTTGTCTCCTTAATGGTGAACAACCTGACAAGTGCAAGTACCACACAGGGAGCGCAAATATAAATCGCCATCTGTCCCCATTTTTCATGTGAAGTGCCCACAGCCTCAATCAATAAAGGCAGCGCAATGCCCACGATGATGGCAATCACTGCACTAATCACGCTGGAAATGGAATTTACTTTCACGCGGTTTTCGTCTGTTTCAATAACGCGCGACAAATAGACGGTGCTGGCGCACGAATACAGGGTTTGGAACACCGAGAAGATCAGCGTGTACATCACAAAGACATAAACGGCCATCAATGTTTTGCCCATACGCGGCGTATTAAACAGAAATAGTGTGAAAAGCGCGAACAACGCGTAGGTTATATCATAGGGCCTCGCCCGTCCAAGCTTTGTATTCGTACGGTCTACTAAAAAAACCGCGACCAAATCGGTAATTCCGTCAAATAATTTAGATACCAGGAGCAGCGTTCCAACCAGTCCGGCGTTTAGCTGCAAGACGTCGGTTGCATAAAAAGTCGTATATGCGATCAGGGCAGAGACAACGGCGGATGCGATCCCCGGGGAACTCCAGAGTATGTAAAATTTTGCCTTTCATCTGTTGGGTTCCATATCTTGTTATGTTTCTTTCCAATGCTTCGTGTGAATTCTTCAGAGAACCGATTAAGTGAAAAACAGGTGCAGCACGTTGAAAAGATCCTCGCTCCATGTGCGATAGTCGTGCTGTCCACCCTCATGGGTGACAAATCGGCAGTTTTGGTTTTCGTGAAGTTGCTCAGGACAAGCTTTCAGCACACGGTCATAGGTTTCCTTATGGCTGGAATACATCTTATCGTCATCCCCGCACCCGTTGTACCAGAAAACCGGAGGTTCCTGCTCGATGGCGGAGCAGAGCTCTGCCAGCTTTTCCTCATCCAGCGCAACGGACAGCTCCTTTCCGTTGAAAGCACACCGTATCGCGCCGGCCGAGAAGCACCCAATAAAGGCAAAGCGATCATGACAATGGCACATAATGGAGTAAAGGCCGGTGATGGAGCCCTGGGACGCTCCCGCATAGGCGAAATGCTTTCTTGCGTTCCGATAGCTTTCCTCGTTGTCGCTTTCCGCGTAGGTGCTGTAGTGCTTTTGCAGATAGGGCATGATCTCGTTTCGCAGCTCCAGCCAGAAATAGCGCGTGGAGGCAAAATAGGAGTCTACCCGGTTTCCGAGCTTCGTATAAGGCTCAACCTCCTCCTCAAAGCTCGGGGTGACAACGATCAACGGATCGATTTGCTTCTTATAGATCAGATGATCTATCATGCTTGCCGTGATATTACCGTAATCCGTGTATTTCTGAACATCATCCCCACGGTAGCGGCCCTGACCAAACCAGTAGCCCTCATTATCTGTGCCGCCGTGCATCAGAAACAGCACGTTGTATTTTTTTGGATGGATCATACCCGTAGGGCGTGTAGACCCACATGGACTTTTCCATCGCGATCGGGCTCTCCCCAAAAATCGCTTCCAGCGCGTACGCACGGCTGGTGTAATGGACAAGCTCCAGCTTTCCCTGCTTAGGGCAGGGTGCGGCAAAGGATTCAAGCGTCGATTTGTTCAGCATTTTTCTTTCTCTCTCCAATTGTTTTTTGAATCTCAACCATCTTCTCCTTGGAGATGGGCGTCTTTTTCATGGCGATCAGCGTGCAGATCCAACCGAGGACCGGCAGGACATACACAACGAGGATTCCCATGATCACAACAGGCATCGTCTTGGGGTCGGTGGGCTGGGGAATCGTGGCCGTATATCCGATCAAAGAGATGCAGAAGGTGGCGATCACGGCGCCGAGGGAGGACACCACCTTGTCAACCAGGCTGTAGACGCCCGCGACAACGCCGGGCATGTATCTTCCGGAGCGGTATGCCTCATAGTCCACCACATCTGCCAGCATAGAGGTGGTGGCGGTGCTGACCACGACCTTCAGTCCGTTTTGCAGCATCGTCAAAACGATAAAGAGGATCAGCAGGGGGGCAGAGGCAACAATCGGGGTCGTTCCGGCGAAAAGCAGAACAATCACAAAGGCAAGGTTTACATAGATACTGACCTGGCTCCAGAATGCAACGCCCTTGGCGCTGCCGTGCTTTCCGGTGTATTTTCCGCCAAACACCGAGAAAATCAAAGCAGGGAAGATCGCGACCATATTCATAATCGCGCCGATACGCACATTACCGATGATAATTCCGTAGAGAAGCGTGGTGATCACAGACTGACCCGCGATATTCATGGCCAGCTTATCCGAGGTGGCGGCGAAAATGAAACACTGCAGCGCTTTGTTGTTTTTAAGCAGGTCCAGCATATCCTTCCCCTTGATAGACTGGCTTTTTCCCTGGGCGGAAGTGAAATTTTCAGGCTTGTCAATGGGGGAGACGCCAATTATTGCAAGAACGGTAAAGACTGCCGAGAGACCCACGAACAGTACCGCGGTCTTCGAGAGAAGATCCACGGTGTAGTTATCTCCATACTGGGGCAGCAGCACCATAGAGACGATTATGGACAAGACAATTACAATCACATAGTTATAGATTGTAGAGAAAACGCCTACCATGGGGCGCTGCTTCGGATCGTTGGTGATGACCGGGGAGATGAGATTGTTCGCCATGTTATGGAACGTATAGCCGATGTAATACAAAAAATAGAACAGGATGAACACGCCCACAGAGTGCCCCTTGCCGCAGAACCAGCTGTAAAGGCACAGCAGAGAGAAAGCTTCAATGGCCCAGCCGATGATTATAAAAAGGCGGATCTTTCCGAAGCGGGTGTTGACCTTGTCAATCAGCAGGGAAATCAAAGGGTCGGTAATTCCGTCAAACAGGCGGGCGACGGTCATAATCGTGCCGACCAGTAGCATCGTGACCCCGAAGCCCAGGTTGGCGGCATAGCTAACATAGCCAATTGCGGAGAAGAAACAAGCGAGAGAGAGCGCTGAGGTCATCGCAAGCGCAAGTCTTGCGTTGGAGACTCGGCGATACTGAACACCGTCGGTCTCGGTTTGGGTAGGTGCCTTAGATTTCACAGTAGAGTCCTCCTATTCATTTTTCGGGGGGCGGGAGAATCCGTCCGCTGTGTATATCATAAAGTGCACCTTATCAAAAATATATTCCTAATTTTGATTTTCCGTGACAAAATTAGCTATTATAAAGTATATTGATGAAAAAAAGCACAAAAAAGCGAGGATTGAAATATCAACACCCGCGAGAATATCGTAATATATACCGTGTCAAGGTATTTAGGAAAGGATGTGTTGAGAAATATGGCAAATCCGTTTTTACCCCTGGATACCTATATAGCGGACGGGGAACCTCATGTGTTTGGCGACCGAGTGTATCTGTTCGGTTCCCATGATCAAGCCGGCGGTGACACCTACTGCATGCTCAGCTATGAATTCTGGTCCGCCCCGGTGGACAATTTGGAAAGTTGGAGCTGTAAAGGGACATCTTACCGCGCGGATCAGGACCCGCAGTATGGCGAAAAGCTGAAATATATGTATGCGCCCGATGTGGTGCAGGGCAATGACGGCAGGTTTTATCTCTATTACTGTATGTCTGGCGAAAAAGGCGTGGGCGGCTACGGCCAGCAGATCAGCGTTGCCGTCTGCGATACCCCCGACGGAAACTATGAATATTATGGCTGTGTTCGCAATCCAGACGGCAGCCCCATGTTGAAATTCGTCACCTTTGATCCGGCGCTGATCAATGACAATGGCACCATTCGGCTCTACTATGGCACATGGTATCCGTTCCATGAGCGTGGAAAGCTGTTGGATCCTATTTTCCACAAGGTGGAAAGCAATATGTTTGGCAAAAGTGTGGAGGAAATCCAATCCGATCCGGATGGCGTCATGGGCGCGAATCATGTGGAGCTGGCGGATGATATGCTGACGATTCAATCGCAGCCTATCCATGTTATGCCCAGTCGTGTGAAGGGAACCTCCTTTGAAAAGCATCCTTTCTTTGAGGGAAGCTCAATCCGGAAGCTCGGGAGCACCTATTATTTCATTTATTCCTCTATCAAGGGCCATGAGCTTTGCTATGCCACAAGCGCTTACCCGGACCGAGACTTTACCTACGGCGGAACCATCGTTTCCAATGGCGATGTGGGCTATGAAGGCCGCAAAGATCGGGACAGACTGAACGCCACGGGTACCAATCACGGCAGTATCGAGTGTATTCGCGGAAAATGGTATGTTTTCTACCACCGCAACACCCATAAAAGCGGTTATTCCCGGCAGGCATGCGCGGAACCTGTTGAGATTCTGCCTGACGGGAGGATTCCTCAAGTGGAAATTACTTCACAGGGTTTTTGCGGGCCATTGGAATCGAACCGCACATATCCGGCGTCTATCTGCTGCAATCTGTATAGCGGAAAAATGCCCCATATCGGAAACGGTGTTTCCAGTGCGAAGATCCCGCATATCACCTGCGAAGACGGACAGCAGATCGTTGTCGCGACCAATAGAGCCCGGATTGTATACAAATACTTTCATCTAGCCGCGGGGGAGTATGTCCTGATTCTGCGTTACAAAACCAGCGGAAGGGCAAAGATAACCGTATTGGGGGAGCATGGAGAAATTCCTACTTTGATCAAACCCTCCCGCACATGGATGGAGATGGAGATCCCATGCCGTTTTCAGTCTGGCATTCAGCCCCTGATTTTGCGTTATCATGGATCCAAGGAACTGAGCATTCAATCCATTTGCCTTCAAAAAAGTTCATCTCACGAAACCGAAGCCAATCATGCCGATTCTTGACTTAAGGCAACACCGCTGGGTGGGGACAGCGGGCTTCGGCGGATCTTTTGTCCCAATCGTGCAGTATGAAAAAATGGGAAATACATCCAGTATTCCCGCATTTTCCATTCTTTCGCTTGTGTCAAAATCTCTCGCCGAATCTCCTTGCCCCATTATGCGGTGTTGCCTTAATAAAATTTTTACTGTGAATGCGAAGCTTTCACAGTAAATACCCATGCAATATGCTTGCGCCATAAATCATGAAAGCAGTTCGTGCATGGGGATTTATGTGCATCAGCATCGGTTGCCCCGCCAGGGGCGAGACGCTGGCACTATAATCCATTATTTACTGGGCACCTCTAAAAACTCCCCTTTTGGGTTTTGAACGGATCTTTTGCCCCAACAATGCGTTTTGAAAAGTCCGCAATACACCAAGTATTCCGGACTTCCCAAAACTTTTGTTGGAACAAAATCTCTCGCCCAAAACACCAAAAAGTAGTTTTTAGAGGTTGCCTACTATGAATACGGAGCTTTCATAGTAAAATGGCCTGCCGATTTCGTATCATTCATTTGTATTTCGCTTTCGATACGCAATGGGCGTGCTGCCTACAATATCGTGAAATTCCCGGCTGAAATGGCTGCGGGAGCCGAAGCCCAACTGAGCCGATATGTCTTCAACAGACAGCTTTGTGCTGCTGAGCAGAATTTTGGCCCGTTCCATCCGGGCATATTTCACATAATTCCGGACGGTGAAGCCGGTTTCCTCTTTGAACTTCTTCGTCAGATAGTACATGGCATATCCCGTCCGCTCAGCCAGCACCTCCGCTGTAAGCTTTTGACCCAGATGCATTTCGATATAGTCACAGCACTTCTGGATTTCTCGGCTATACTTTGGGTTGGTCCGGTTGTTATGGACTCTGCGTACAAAATCATCATACATGGACATGGCAAGGGGCTCAAGATCGGAGGGGTTTTCGATCGATTCCACCATCTGAATATAGCTGTCACCCAAACCATAGGCCTCTTCCGGTGACAGCCCTCCCTCCACCGCCGCGCGGCAGACGATGGATACGAACACAATAATGGAAATCTTACTCTTTGCCAGAGCGGTTTTGCCGTTCACGTTGACACCGGTGCTCAGTCGCATAACGTCTGACAAAGCCTGCTTATAATCCAGATCGCCGTTCCGAACGGCTTGCAGAAGGGCCTGTTCCGCCGACCAAACCTGATAACGGTCGTGGGAAGGCTGCTTTCGTGAAATCTCTGGGATTGGGATATTGATCTCCGCGTCGATATCACTGATTTGAAGACGCTCCCCTGTAATGCAGTAGTGGAGCATCAGGACCAAGAGCATCATAACGGTGCACTGCATCAGGGGAATATTCCGGATTGCGTTCCGAAAATGGGTATTCCATTCCGCGCTGATCTTGTCCTTTGAGATTCCCCGAATGCCGCTTTCAATCGCTGCTGCCGAGATGTCATTGTAAAATACCGGCCCCACCGCGTAGATAAACTTTAACGCTCCGTTCTCACGCTCAAAAGCGGCATACCAAACCAGGCCGGGAACGGTTCTCAGCGAAATCGGGCGGCTGTGGCTGCTGCCGTAGTCTACGATGCGCTGTTTACAGCCGAGCAGTTCAAACGCTGTGCCCAAAACCGCTTCGTCGGGGCAGTTGCTTTGTAGCAAATTGCCGCCGGAGTCTAATTTCCAGAGGTAGATGTTGCCGCAGCATAACAACAGGTCTTTGAATTCCTCTACACCCATGCGTTTCTCCAAATCTTTAAATAGTTTCTGTATCATCATCTGCACCACTACTGTTTTGATAAGGATATTTTATCATACCGGAAACCCTTTGGATATTGCCAATTTATACAAACGTTCAGGAGGAAAGTTTATGCGCACAATTGTTTCATTCAATGAGGGCTGGCTTTTTACCAAGCAGGGAAAGGACGAACCCGTCACCCTGCCCCACACCTGGAACGCAGTAGACGGCCAGGACGGCGGCGACGATTACTACCGGGGCGCCTGCCGTTACACCAAGCAGTTCCCCAAGCCTGCGCTAAATCCCGGCGAGGAAGCCTGGCTGGAATTCAAGGGCGCAGCCTATACAGCGGACGTCTCGGTCAACGGGGAAGCCCTCTGCCACCACGAGGGCGGCTTCAGCACCTTCCGGATCAAGCTTCCGGAATTAAAGGACGAAAACACCGTTGAGGTTCGGGTGGACAACTCCAGCAACGACCGGGTCTATCCCCAGAAGGCGGACTTCACCTTCTACGGCGGACTGTACCGGGATGTGAACCTGATCATCGTTCCTGCCTCCCACTTTGAACTGGGCTACTGTGGCACCTCAGGCATCAAGGTCACCCCCATTGTAAACCTGGAAACGAAATCCGCAGCCCTCACCGTGGAAACCTGGCAGAACGGGGAAGAAGTGACCGTCACCGTGGACGGGCAGAGCAAAACCGTCCCCAGCGTGGATGGTTACGCCAAGGCGGAATTCACCATTGAGAATGTCCATCTGTGGGACGGTGTGGACGATCCCTACCTGTACACCGCCACGGCCACCCTGCCCAGCGGCGACCGCGTCTCCACCCGCTTTGGCTGCCGGAACTACAAGATCGATCCGCAAAAGGGCTTCATTCTGAACGGCCGAAGCTACCCCCTCCGGGGTGGCGCCCGGCACCAGGACTGCAAGGGCGTGGGCAACGCTTTGACCCGCGAGCACCACAAGCAGGATATGGAGATCATCCGGGAGCTGGGGGCCAACACCCTGCGCCTGGCCCACTACCAGCATGCCAAGGAATTTTACGACCTGTGCGACCGAAAACGGCATCATCGTCTGGGCCGAAGAGTCCCCCTATATCACCCATGCACATGAAAAACGGCCGGGCCAACACTCTTTCCCAAATGGAAGAGCTGATCGTCCAGCTGCTATAACCACCCGTCCATCGCCGTCTCGGGGCCTGAGCAACGAAATCACCGCCGCCAGCCCCGTCAATGATTCCCTGATAGAAAACCACCGGGCGCTGAATGATCTGTGCCACAAGCTGGACCCCACCCGTCCCACCACCATGGCAAATGTATTCATGCTGGACATCGACAGTCCTCTTCTGGAGATTCCGGATGTGAACAGCTACAACCTGTATTTTGGCTGGTATGTAGGCGACCTGGAGCAGAACGACGAATTCTTTGACGAGTACCACGCCAAGTTCCCAAACCGGTGCATCGGCCTGAGCGAGTACGGCGCAGACGCCAACCCTCAGTACCAGTCTCTTGCTCCCGAAAAGGGCGACTATACCGAGAGCTACCAGTGCGTCTACCATGAGCACATGCTGGAGATGATCGAGCAGCGTCCTTGGATGTGGGCCACCCATGTATGGAACATCTTCGACTTTGCTGCCGACGGACGGGACGAGGGCGGCAAGCACGGCGAAAATCAGAAGGGCCTTGTCACCATCGACAGCCAAACCAAGAAGGACGCCTTCTACCTGTACAAAGCCTACTGGAACAAGACCGATCCCTTTGTTCACGTCGCGGGCGGACGGTATGTGGACCGGGCCGAGGATATAACCGAAGTTACAGTCTATTCCAATCAGAAAACCGTCACCCTGAGCGTGGACGGACGGCGCTTTGAGACTCAGACCGGAAAGCATGTGTTTAAGTTCAAGGTCCCCATCTCTGGGGAGCACTCCATCCATGCAACCGCCGGGGACTGTCACAGTGCGATCTGGGTTCGAAAGGTATCCCAGCCCAATCCGGAGTACCGTTTCCGGAAAACCGCTCCTGTAATCAACTGGTTTGACAAGGAGGATATCGTCCCTGATTGTTACTCCATTGCCGACAAGCTGTCGGACATCCGTAAGCACCCGGAGGCGGGTGCGGTCATCGATCAGCTGATTACAAAGGCCGCTTCTGCCCGGGGCGAAGTGGCGGGCACGGTAAAGGATAATCCCGCCTTGCAGCGTATGATGGGGAGAATCACGCTGGTCTCCCTGCTCAAGCAGATAGGCGCCGATGAATCAGCCATGAAGCAGCTCAACCGCATTCTGCAAAGATACAAGAAGGTATGATGGCGCAATATGCGGTATGAACGGAATAAGAGGGAAAGTAACCGGGGCCGTCTCCCATTTTGCCATCGGCGGGATGCCGGATCTCACGGTCCTGGTCCTGTGCGTCGTCTTTACCCTGCTCTGGGCCCGGATTGCCGCGAAATTTGCCAACAAGGCCTCCGCCAAAACACTGAACCGGGCTACCGGCATTGTGCTGGTCATTCTCGGCCTTGCAATTTTCTTGTTCTCCCAGCTCAGCTGACTTTTTCCATATCTTTCTTAGGAGGATCAATCTATGAACACAATTCAGGTCACCACCCCCTGCGGTGTGGTGGAAGGTTTTCAGGAAGATGGCGTAAACTGCTTTTTGGGTATTCCATATGCTACCGCCAAGCGTTTTGAATATCCGCAGCCGGTCGTCTCATGGAAAGGCATCTGTGATGCAAAAAAATATGGGCCTGCCCCGATTCAGCAACGCGCCTATGTCCAGGTGGATGCCAGTGACCCCCAAAACCATTATGAGCATGAATTTTATCAAAATTTCCAGTCTGAATATTCCGAGGATTGCCTGAACCTGAACATTTGGACACCGGAGAACCCGCTGAACTGCCCGGTGTTGGTGATCATCTATGGCGGCGGTTTGGTTACGGGGCAGAATAACTCGCCGGAATGCAACGGATCATTCTTGGCCAAGCACGGAATCATAACCGTTGCCATGAATTACCGGGTGAACATTTTCGGCTTCATTGCCATGAAGGAGCTTGAGGATGAGAACGGAAAGAGCGGTAACTATGGCTACTATGACCAGCAGGCGGCCATTGCCTGGGTGCGGCACAACATCCAAAGCTTCGGCGGTGATGTGAACAATATGACGCTGATTGGCCAGAGTGCAGGCGCGGCCAGCTGTGAGACCCAGATCAAATCCCCGCTGAATAAAGGCATATTCAAGCAGGCGATTATCCAGAGCAGCGCGGGCCTGGCCAGTTTCATCAAGCAGAAACCCGATAACACCAAGGAGTATGCCAAGTTGGCGTCAAGTGTATGAGAGGACCGGATGTAAATCCATTGAGGAATTCAAGCAGCTGCCCGCCAAAACACTGTACGATGCTTTTGCGGAGGTTTCGGCCAAGTCGTCTATCGGTTTCTGCAATGCTGTATATGACGAGAATTTTTACCAGCGGGATTAAAAATCAGCCCTGCCCGGTCAAGATCATGTGTTCAGTCACATCCGAGGATGTCATGCCGTTTTTGCTTTATTGGATGTGTGGCTTTTTAGCAAAATCCCAGCGCAAGCTCGGCGTGGATACCTATACCTACTATTTCCGCAGGCAGCTGCCCGGCGATACAAAGGGAGCCTGGCATGGCAGCGATCTGATTTACCTATATGGATGGCTGTCCCATTCCTGGAGGCCGTTTGGGAAAGAGGATTACATGCTGCAGGAGAATATATTGGCGTATCTGATCAACTTTATCAAGACAGGGAATCCAAATGGAGAAGGCCTTGCGGAATGGACGCCTTATAACAAATCCAAAAAGTTTATGGTGTTTGATGAAAACCCAACTCGCATGGGGAAACCTGAACGGCTTCGCCTGCTGAAAAACACACTGCATCCCAATGGCCTCGGCATGTGATTTGGAAAGGCTCCTGCTTTTTTCTTTATTAAGGGCTTACCGCATGGACTCCTTACAGCAAATCCAAGAAGTTTATGATATTTATAACACACCTTAGAAAACATATAGAATAAAAAATAACTGCTATGCGGGAATTTTAGGCCTGAATGGCAGTTGTTGCTTCAATAGGTTCCCGGGAATAATAACGTTTCTTCTGCTGTGTAGGATGCACTGGGATGTATGATGCAAAAGCAGACGTGCCATCGGTACAGACTGTAAAGAAGTGGGAAGTCTGATACTGAAAATCGATTCTCTCCCAGCCGATAAAGGAGCAACGTTCTCCATAGAAGAAATTAGCCTTATGCGAATCACCATTTACGCAAAATCAATGAAGTAGACCACGCAGAAAAAGACTGCAACAATTGTTGCAGTCTTTTTGGTTAGACATCGGGATCTGCCGTTTGGCCTATGCCTTTTCCTCAGATCACATCCAATTCAAGCGTTTTGGGCAGCAGACCTTTTGCTTTCACCGTGACCTTAATCTTTCCGGGGGTATCGCTGCCGCGGACCACGGCCAATGCCTTGCCGTAGTAGGTCGTATGGGTATCGGAGAAAAAGTTTTCCCCCATGTTAGGACGTGCAGAACCAAGGGCCAGCAGCGTCCCGGCACCGTCAACCTCCACCGTGACCGCAGTATCCTCAGAAGATTTGGTGATGCCATCCGCCCCCGTCAGGTCAATGCTGATGTAGGCCAAATCCTGCGTTTTTGCCTGCAAGGTGCTCCGGTCGGCCACTACACGCAGTTCGGCAGGTCCTACAGCTGTCTTCATGGAAGTCCGGCTCTGTTCTTTTCCCTCGCTATCGTAGCTGATTGCGGTGATGGTACCGGGCTCATAGACAACGCGTTTAAAGACAGCCTTGTATTCCTTCGTCTTTTTTCTGCCATAGGAATGTCCGTTGACAATGAGTTCCGCCGTTTCGCCGTCAGAGTAGACCGTGACCTTGGTTTTTTTGCCTTCACAGCCGGCCCAGGACCAGCTTGCCACTGCGTCTGTGTCACGCCACATGGATACAGAGCCGGTCTCCCCTGCGTGGGTATACGGTTCTACGCCGATGCCGGGGGTATGGTCCAGCCCCCAGATCAGCCGGTTCCACTGTACCTCGGGGCGAATCTTTCCGCAAATGTCGATCACGCCGCAGCCGGCGGAGATGATGGGCGCGTCCTGACCGGGATTTTTGAAACTTTTGTAACGGACGGTACCGATGCCCGCCTCTCCCAGATAATCCCAGCCCGTCCACATAAAGTCGCCGATCACATAGGGGAATTTTTTCACCAGTTGCCAGTTATGATACAGGTTCTTGGGCAGGGTCTCGGACCCGACAATGACGCGGTCGGGATGGAGCGTACCGTCCTTCTCGTATCGGGACGCGGCGTAGTTGTAACCGCCAATATCCAGATAAGAGAAGCTCACCTTTGTGGCATCGTCCGCGGCAGGTTTGGCGGCCATTTTTTCAATCATACCCCCGGCCAGGTTCATCAGCATGTTGAAGAAGGCGCTAGTGGGAACGTTGTCCATCGTCTGACTGCCGTTTTGATTCTCTTTCCCATTCTTTTTGTTGCCGTATATGCCGCCGCCCTTGGCCGACATACTGCACAGCATCAGGTTGACCCCCATCGTCACTGCTTTGTCCGGGTCCAGCTTTCGTGCCAGGACTGCCAATTTTTTACAGTACTCCTGTCCTTCGGGCATAGCCAGTTCGGAGATTTCATTTCCGATAGAGTTCATGACCACACTGGGATGATTGTAGTTTTTGATGACCATAGCTGTGAGATCCTGCTGCCACCATGCGCGGAAATCCCGGTCCGCATAGTCGTAGGGGTTTTTATGTACCAGCCAGTTGTCGCAGAATTCATCCATGACATAAAGACCCAGCCGGTCACAGGCATCTAACAGCGCCTTGGAGGCAGGGTTGTGGGCGGAACGTATCGCGTTGAAACCGGCCTCCTTGAGTAGACGGACACGGCGGAACTCGGCATCCTCAAAAGAGCAGGCGCCCAGAATACCATTGTCGTGGTGGACGCAGGCGCCACGGAGCAGCGTTTTCTTGCCGTTTACAAAAAATCCTCTGGTGCTCCAGCTAAGGGTACGGAATCCAAACCAGGCGTCCGCCTCATCCACCATCTCACCATTTTTCAGCAGTTCCGCTCTGCATCGGTACAGTTCGGGATGTTCCGCGTCCCAAAGCCGCGGCTGGGAAACGGGAATGTCTGCCGACGCAGTGCCTTCCTTGACCGCAGCTTCGGCCTGCGCTACCACCTTTTCACCATCCAGAACAGAGACTCTGACCGTATCACCACCGGTGACCGAAACTTTCACATGGGCCGTATCGTTTCCGGAGGTGGAGACGAGCAGTCCATCCGGGCGGATATGACTCTTATCCCCCAGGAAGAGGTTTACGCTGCGATAAATTCCGCTGCCGGAATACCAACGGGAATTGGGTACCGACGAGTTGTCCGCAATCACTTTGATTTCATTTTCTTCGCCATACTTCAGTTGTGGGTCCAGCACCACAAAGAAGTTGGTATACCCGTACCGCTGTTCAGCCACAAGCGCATCGTTCACGAACACCTGTGCGTTTTGATAAACTGCCTCAAATTCCAGCACAGCGGACTGTGTCCGCCACGTTTCAGGCACAAGAAATCGTTTGACGTAGACATAGGCCCCGCCGGGAAAGTATCCGCATGCTCCCGCTGTTGCCGCATCCTTCGAGCGTTTCTCGTACAGCATGGCATCGTGGGGAAGTGTGACCGGTTGCATAGACGGTTCCTTTCCCACGGCGCCAAATAGCCAACCCCGGTTAAAATCTTTCTTTTTCACTTTCCTGCTCTCCTTAAATATGCGCGAACGCTTCGCTGTTTGTGCAATATACGATATCGTTTCGGCCTGCGATCGATTCAAAAAGCCGCTCCAAAGCATACCAACTGGCGTTTCCCTTGTCGTAGTCCATTTCATAACTGTGTGCCCACAGGAACAACAGCAGATCCTTTTCTCCGGGTTCCTCACATTTGAAACGCTCCACCAGCTTCACGGCATTTTTCAGAATCAGCGAGGAGGAAGGCCGAAAGTTCATCGGATTATCCGGGAACGCAAAGCCGCCGGAGGGAAAGACCACTCTGGCATACTGATACCCCTGCGCCTTCAGATACGCCTGAACAGCCGGCGAGGTTGACCCCTGCGCATAGGCGTGCCCCACGACCGTGGTGCCGAAGATTTTTTCCAGCGCGGCCTTGTCCGCATCCACCGATGCGCGCATTTCATCCTCGCTGACAACCCCCAGCGGTTCATGCCGGAAACCATGGGTGGCAATCTCCATTCCCTCATAGACCTGGCACACCTCGTCCTGTGGGATTCGGTTGTGCTGCACATAGGAAAATGGCCACTTGTGCTTTACGCCTTCGGGGCAATCCTGAAAAGAGAAGGTTCCAAGCCCCTTCACCTCGCCGCGCGTGCCAAGCAGGCCGGCATTGAGGTTGAAGGTTCCTTTAAGCCCGTATTGCCTCATGAGTTGGATCACCCGTTTGTCCTGTTCCAGTCCATCATCAAAGCTGAGCGTGAAATACTTTTTCCCCATGCCTACGCCTCCCCTGTCAGCTTTTGCAAATCATACGCCTGCGCCAGCAGCATTCCTCCGGCCTGATTCGGGTGCAGGTGGTCCCCCTGGTGATAACGCTCGTCGGTGAACGAAGGATTTTTCGGATCGCGCAGCAGTGCATCCGCATCAACCATATAATCGAACAGCGCGCTATCTCGGATCCATTCATTGATGCTGACTCTCAGCGCCTCCATCTCCGGGGTATACCCTTTTTTCACAAAACCGGTGCGGGGCGGAAGCGTCTGGGCAATCACCCGGACACCGGCCTTATGAAGCCGATCCACAATATCGGTTACGGCCGAACCATATTGTTCCAGCGAGATGACCGCCCTGTCTTTTGGGAATAGTAGGCCACATCATTGACCCCCAACGCCAAAATCACGCCGCAGAGTTCTGAAAAGCGGAGCACATCGCGCTCAAAGCGGGACACCCCTTTTTCCCCGTAGGAAGCTCCCATCAGGCCCGGGACATCATAAAGCAGACAATTCCCGCTGATTCCGGCGTTCATCAGTGCGTAGTCACCGCCATACGCATCGAACAGACGCCTTTGCAACGGTTTTACCCAGCGGTTCATAGCCGTTATACTGTCCCCGAACGCCACGATGATTTTGGAAGGCTGACCGGTAAACACCTCGATCTGATCCATCCCGGGAATTGCTTCATAAAGGCCGTACTGTTCCATATATCTTTCCCGCCGGGGTGGGGGCAGCTCGCTGTCCGTCGTATGATTTCCCTTGTAGCTTACCGCATTTTCCTCGATCATATTGCTGTCCATGACCTTGGATGCATAGTAGAGTCTGATTTCCAGCTCTTCCCCCATCGTCACCGGGAGCGTCAACGCATCCGAATAGCTGCTTTCCCCCGCGGGAACCGTGAAAACACAGCTGCCGTCCCGCGTGACGGTATGCATCTCTCCCTGTGCCCACACGGTCAGTCCCCCAATGGTGTAGGGTTTCTTTCCATAGTGGTTGGAGAAACGGATCCGAAGTTTCTCGCCCGAAACCTGGGATATCACAGAATACACCACTGTTTTTTTCTTGCCCGCCAAAAAGCCCATCGCGAAGGCAGGGGCCGCGGCTTGGTGCCAGATTGGTGTCCAGTTCATCATTATCCTCCTTTATGCCAACGTAATACTCAAGATGTCAAGCGTTCCCTTTCCCTTATACCGGAAATACAGCGGGCAGGAATCAAGGGGGCGCTTGCTCTCCAATGCCAGACGTCTGGCGTCGAATTTTACTCCGGCGGTTGTCCAGTCAGCCGTCCCGGCAAGGGGAATGGATGCTATGACAGGGTCCTTTTCCCCGGGCAAGAGTTCCAGCACGCCGCCTGCGCCGCGAACCGTTACAGCAATGTGGGTGCTTTCAGTCAGATCAAAATATCGGAAGCCGGCAATACTGCCATTCTTCATTTTGGAAATATACGCCTTTGGTGCCACCTTCTCTGTCTCTATGGTCACTTCCCGTTCCCCGGGCTCCGGTGGCTCGTAGTCCGGACCATCCTGGGTGATCTCGGGTCCGTCCATCGGGTTGCGCAGACCAAACATTCCGGCATGGTGCAGGACGCAGGCAATGTAGGCCGGATAGGTCCCGGTTCCCTTCAAAGGGCCGCCATTCAATCCGCAGCTCGTGGACTCCACCATGCGGATGGTCCCGTCCGCACGGATCTCAATGGGCTCAGCTACCGCCTGCCGGTTTCGTTTGGCGCCATTGGTCGTTCGGTGGTCAAATATATACCATTGCCCGTGGACGCATACCATACCGCCGTGGCTGTTTCCCATCGGATATGCCGCATTCATGAGCTTTCTGCCCTCCAGACCGATATCACTTGAGGAATGGATCGGTCCCTTGTGGATAAATCCCTTGTCAGGGAACAGGCTCATCGCGTAATTGAGACCGGTGATGTCCGTGGCCGGATAGACCAGATAATACCACTCACCGATGTGACGGATAGAGGGTCCTTCCCAATAGTTCGGCTTCTTGGGATCAAAATCCGCCGGCATGATGATGGTGGGTTCGCTGATGATGGTCAGCATATCAGAGCTGAGTTCCATCACAAACAGCCCCTTGATCTCGTGGCCGAATTGTCCATTGGATTTCTGCCCGCTGCCCACGTAGAGAAACACCCGCCCGTCATCATCCACCAGAACGGCTGGGTCAAACATAAACCAATCCTCCGGCTTTGAGCCGTAGACTCGCCCGTCCGGGAAGTGAACATCGCCCAAATATTGGTATTTTCCCGCAGGTTTGTCACACACAGCGACCGATGTGATCGACGTATTGGCCACCGAATAGTAAAGGTAGTACCGTCCGTCTGTGCCGCGCACCACATCCGGTGCATAGTAGGACAGGTTCTCTTTATTCCACGGCGTATCTTGCTTTTTGAAGATTACGCCTTCATACCGCCAGTCGGAAAGATCCTCTACCGGGGTCGACCAGCATACGTAATCGCCCTCACAGTATTCCTTGGCACCAAAGAGATCATGGCTCCCATAAATGTACAGCCGCTGACCAAACACCTTCGGCTCAGCATCCGGGATGTATTCCCAACTGGGAAGATAGGGGTTATAGCATTGCCGCTTCACAGATACTTCCTCCTTCAAAAATACTCAATTTCATGTTATACTATACTCAATTCCATGCTATACTGCCATAAAAAGGGGGGATGCTCGCATGGAACATCTGTTTTTTGACAGCATTGATGAAATGCGGAACCAGACCGGCAGCCATGGTCCGAACTATCTTCGCAACCATACGGCCGAACGGGACTATTTTTCTCCGTTGTCCATTGTAACCAGCATCCAGAAGCCTCAGGAGTATCTGTTTTCCAACTATATGGATGCATGGTCCTTTTGCGTTCACACCCCGAACAAACACGAATTCTTTCATGAAACCTATATGCACAAACATAATTTTTTTGAGCTGATGTATGTGCAGCGGGGTCAAGTCCGGGTGATGATCGAGGGGGCCGAGACCACCTATACGCAAGGGAACCTTTGTCTCCTCAATCGAAACACCATGCATCGCGAAACAGATATGTCGAATGCGGATATCGTTTACATCGGCATCGATGCCTCTCTGCTGACACAGTGGCCCAAATCATTTCCGCCGCCCTTTCAGTACAAAAGCATTCTCAATCAGTTTTTCAGCGACAATCTGTCGGAACGTGCCGACTATAAAAAGGACTATCTGGACTTTACCCTTTTAGGAGCAGATACGATCCCGCAGCTCACCCAGGAATTGATTCGCGCCTTTACGGTCAAGCGGATCGGATACCAGTTTGACGTTTATTCCTCTCTGCTCCGGCTGTTTGCCGCCTTGGAGAATCCTGACATATACAAAGCAACACACATTTCGCTGAGGAACAGTCAAGAACTGCTGACGGCGGAACAGGTCAAGAAACTGATTGAAACTCACCACGGGGCTATCCAGCGGACCAATCTGGCGGAGGCACTTAACTACTCCTGCGAGCATATATCCCGCATCATCAAGACAAACACCGGATACACTCTGAAAGCGTACTGTCAAAAGGTACAGATGGCCGAGGCGGCGCGGCTTCTGAGAACCACAGAGCTACCGGTCTGCCAGATCGCGGCATCCATGGGCTATGAAAACAGAACGCAATTCTACAAAGTGTTTCGGCGTGAGTACGGCCTCACCCCATTGGAATACCGCCGCCATATTGCGGAGGAATGATCCTTACCCGGCATTGCGGCGATCCAGACATTCCCGGATTTTTCGGCGCTCATCGTCCTTGATCGGGTATGTCCGCAGGATCAAAGCCGACAATGCGCCGAGGATGGCAGGAACAAGACCCATGATAACGATAAACCAATTGAGCATGGTCGGAATCTGCGACAGTTCCCCCATGTATTCGGAGGTGACGGGATCCACGTTGTAGCCGATTGACATGAGCACAGCGCCAATAATTGCAGCCGAAAGCGCTGCCTGGGCTTTGACAATGAAACCGCCGACAACCATTGTCAAGGCAGAACGATCCTTGCCGGTTTTATAAATGTTGTAGTCCATAATCTCCATTTCCACCATGGATTGCGGGACAAAGTCAGTTCCCACCCCCACTGCCATGATGAACAGGGTAATGAAGAACAGCGCAGGAACATTCGTAAGCAGACCCGCCATCTGGGTAGTAAACAGGACCACCCCGCCGACAGACTGCACAACCAGAAGGAAACAAGTCATTTTGATCGGGTTGTTCTTAAAGAGCTTCAAGAGCGGACGACCAATAACTGCACCAACCAGCAGCGGTATGAGCATCATCATGGAAGAAATGCCGTTGAGGACACCATACTGCTCCATGTTTGTGACACCGGTGGTCAAATCCGTGCAGAATCCCCATTTTATGTAATACGCAGGCGTGGCAAAAATAAGGGACCAGATAAAACCGGAAAAGATGCCTTTCAAATAGTAGACCACCATCGGCTTGTTCTCTTTGAACAGAAGAAAGAAGTCCTTAAACTTTACCGGCTCTGCCTCTTCTTCCTGCACACTGTGCTTTTCCTTGACAAGGAACCAGCCAATAAGAGAGAGCACCATCGCTGCACCAACAATACCGGTGATCAGGATGGCAAACGAGTCGTGATAGTTGCCCACGTGTTCGTTGACCGCAACCAGCACAGCCGTAAAGGCGGACGTAACGACGCCCAGGATCATGGTCCAAACCCGCGGTCCGATAACCAGCTTGGAACGTTCGTTGGGATCATTGGTCATCGTTCGGAACAAAAGATTGTCCTTATAAAAGGATGTTCCCACATCAAACAAAAAGTAGAAAACGATAACCCACACAACAACCAGTACGGGCTTGGACGCCAACTCGGACGGGAACGAGTAGAGACATACACAGCCAATGCCGGTCAGCAGTATGCTGAGGAGAAAAAAGGGTTTGTACTTTCCGATTTTAGTTCGTTTCCCGCGATCCATCAAAAATCCCTGAATGGGATCATCCACGGCATCAAAGATCCGCGCAAACAGAAGAAGCGATGTAGCCAAGGTCGCCCCCATAGCGCCCAGCCCGGCGTAGTCGGTCATATACTGCATAAACATACTGGACATAAACACGGTACACAGACCATTTACAGTAGACAGCGCCGTTGCGCCGAAACAGTCTCGCAGCGTAATTGCGTCCGGATTTTTTCACACGGACAGACTGAGCATTATTATCCTCCTTGTCATTTCATCAGTTATTCTCAACCAACAAAGCCCGAATTCGTGCAATTCCAACAATTCAATGATAGATTATTCCTTTGTATTCCACAATGACAAAAGGTCGCCCTTTTTCAATTTATTGTATCATTTTGTTTCTTTGCGCCGAAGCGAGAAAGAATAATCACATTTTGTTACAACGCGGTGTGTGCCTTTCACAAAAATGGTCCACTGCACCGTTTTGCCCGCCGGTACACAGGGCGGCGAGGCCCTACGGGTTATGCGTATTGTATGACACCGCCGCACGTGTATCAGAAATTTGCAGTCTTTACATAGAAGATATCCGATTTGAGAATCCGCCACACATTCGCATAATGGGGAACGGAATGAAAGTGCGGGCAGTTCCCATTTTGCCAGCAACTGCAAAAAACGGAAAAACCCCGCAGCCAACAGGAAATTGGCTGCGGGGAAATTGAAACATTCTGAAAACAGCAGGATTTATTCTGTTTTTCTCAAAAAATTGCCCCTTCTCCTGCCAAATTCCAGAAAGCGGCAGGGAAAGTGGGCATCAAGTTGGGGAAACCGCCCTAAAATGGTTGGACAACACTGTAAAACCGCGTCCCAAAATTGTGTGGTGAAACTGCCAATTTTCGACGATACAGCAAAGAAAAAGCCTGCGGCATCTTTTTTGCCACAGGCTTATGGTGCGACCGGGAGGATTCGAACCTCTGGCCTTCCGGGTCGGAGAACTACGACGCGGAGTACAATTCGATGATATACAGTGATTTTTTGTTGGTTCTGCACTGCTAGGACACATCTATCACAAGTAATATAAAACAATGTGCCAACGATAAAAATTAACCACCGGTAGCAAAAATTACTGCCGGTGGTCAGTTGGTGGTCAAAAAATGGTCAATGCGTGCGAGATACGGTGCTGCCTTTTGCCTCACCGTAAGCCCGCTTCATAGCGGCAGCAGACACAACCCATTGTTTGCCGAATTTGCATACGTCAACGCCATTTACCAGCTTCCCATAGGGCACAGCTTTGCGCAGGGTAACAGTGATAAGAAAGTGATTTAAGCTTGACTGTTAGCTGACGGATTCAGGTGCCAAAAAGGACACCTATTCTTTTGAATAGATGTCCTTTTTTGTTGTGCCGCGGGGCTGTTTTTGAATCGGGTCAGATGGCCCAGCGCTGGCTTTCGGTCTGCAGATCCACCATGTGGGTGTACAGTCCCTTCTGGGCGTACAGCTCTGCCGGGCTGCCCTGCTCGACCACGATGCCGCCCGACAGCACCACGATTTTGTCCGCACCGGCTACGGTGCGCATCCGGTGGGCGATGATAAGGACAGTTTTGTGTTTTATGAGCCGGGAAAGTGCCTCCTGAATGGCAGTTTCGTTTTCCACGTCCAGACTGGCGGTGGCTTCGTCCAGCAGAATGATGGGCGCATCCTTCAGGAAAGCGCGGGCAATGGAAATGCGCTGACGCTCGCCGCCGGAAAGGGTGCAGCCGTTCTCGCCGATGTTCGTGTTCCACTTGTCCGGCAGCTTTTCGGCAAATTCCTCGCAGTTTGCCAGCTTTGCCGCCGCAAGGACCTCCTCGTCGGTGGCCCCCTTGCGTCCAGACGAATGTTTTCCAGGATCGTGTTGTCAAACAGGGTCACATCCTGAAACACGATGGAATACAGGCTCATGAGCTTTTCCGGGTCGATTCGGGAAACCTCCATGCCGCCCACGGTGATGCTGCCCTTCTGGTAGTCCCAGAACCGTGCCGCCAGTCGGGAAACGGTAGTCTTGCCGCCGCCGGAGGGGCCGACCAGTGCCGTGACCTCCCCCTGCTTTGCGGTAAAGGAGACATCCCGCAGCACCGTTTCGCCGGAGTTGTAGGCAAAGCCCACATGGTCGAACACGATATCGCAGCCCTGATTGGTCAGCTGCTCGCTGCCGGTCTGCAAGGGAGCGTCCAGAATCTCGTTCATCCGCCCCACATTGGTGCGCATGGCAATGACCGCCGCCAGATTCTGCAAAGCCCCCTGCATGGGGTCGTACATCCGGGAAGCCGCCATCAGGAACAGAAACAGGGTCAGCACGTCGATGCTGCCCTGCACCAGCAGCACCGCGCCGGTGAGTGCCACCGACGCAATGCCCAGCTTGAGCACCATGCCCGCAGAGGACACGAACAGCGCTGTTTCCAGCTCTGCCGCGATGGACTGCTTTTCCACAGCCCGAATTTTGCCGGAAAGACCGGACAGATACCGCTGCTCCGCATTGCTGGCTTTCAGGTCGCGGAGGGTCTCGATGTACTCCTGAATGCCGTCCGCACAAGCCATTTTCGCCGCCATGGTCTTGGCCTGCACCTTGTCCTGCACCCGGTAGCTGCCCATCACGATGGCAGCGGATACCGGGATGACCCACAGGGCTGCCAGCGCCATCCGTCCGTCAAAGGCGAACAGGCTCAGGGCAATGAGCACCGTAGAGATGAGGGAGCCGAACAGACCGGGGATGAAGTGGGAGCAGTCCTTTTCCAACACCTCGCAGTCTGCCATGATGGTGCTGGTCAGGTCGGCAAGGTCCCGCTTGCCGAAAAAGGACAGGGGCAGCTTCCGCAGCCGCTCCGCAAGGGTCAGGCGGCGGGTGCCGCTCTCTTGATAGGTGGTAAAATAGGTGCCGTTGTACTGGAACCATGTGGTCAATAAAATCAGTGCAAAGCAGGCAACGCACCCCAGCAGATAAAAGGCGGTTCTCCCGCTCGCGGAGCCTGCCAGCAGATCTTTTACCAGAAGATATAGCAGCCCGGTGGGCAGCATGAACGCCATGTTCTGGAACGCACAGGCCAGAACGCCCTTTACAAGCCCCTTTGCGCCCTCCGGGGAGCTGGCTGTGGCGTGTTGAATTTTTTCGATCATCTTTTACCCCTCCTTTGCGACCTTCCACTGCACCGAGGCCCGATAATCCTGCCACATCCGGGCAAACAGGCCGTTCCGCGCGCACAGTTCGTCCTTTGTGCCGGATTCTGCAATTTGCCCATCCTGCACCACATAGATGCAGTCGGCGTTGGCGACGGTGGACAGGCGGTGTGCGATCATCAGCACGGTTTTGCCCTTGGCAAGCTGGGCAAAAGCGGCCTGTACTTTTGCTTCATTGTCCGGGTCGGCAAAGGCGGTGGCCTCGTCTAGGATCAGGATGGGGGCATTTTTCAGCATGGCGCGGGCAATGGCAATGCGCTGCTGCTCGCCGCCGGAAAGATACACACCCTTGGTGCCAATGACGGTATGGATACCCGCCGGAAATTTCTCCACAATATCCATGCACTGTGCAGCTTTTAGCGCCGCCAGCACCTCTGCTTCGGTGGCCTGCGGTCTGCCCAGACGGACGTTATCCAGAATGCTGCCCTTGAGCAGGCGGCTGTTCTGGAACACAAAGGAGATGGTATCCATCCGTTCTTCCTTGGGGATGTCCCGCACATCTGCTCCGCCCACCCGGACGCTGCCGCTCTGCACATCAAAGAACCGGCAGACAAGGTTTGCCAGCGTGGATTTTCCGCCGCCGGAGGGGCCTACAAAAGCCATGGTCTGACCCGGCCGGATCTCCAGCGAAACGCCCTTGATGACCTCGGTTTTTCCGTCATAGCTGAAATGCACGTTCTGCAGCGCGACAGAAGCATCCTGTGGGTGCTGCGGAACAGCCTGCACCTGCATGGGCGCCGCCTCCAGCACCGAGTCGATGCGTGCCAGCGCATCCGCTACCACCATCTTGTTCTCACTCATGTACATTATACGGGTCAAAGTCAGGGAGATCACCGGCGTGATGATGATATAGAACAGCAGGTTCAGCAGAAACTCCGGGGTGACGCCGTGGGTCGTGAACAGCAGCCCGCCCGCGATCAAAAAGGCGAACACGCCGTTGACGGCGGCGGTATAGAACATCATGGGCAGGCGCAGGTCTTTGGTGTAGGAGATGACCCACTTTTCATACTCATCAATGGTGGTCTTGAACTTTTTGAAGGAAAATACCGATTGCCCGAAGGTCTTGACCACCGGAATGCCTCGGACGTATTCCACGGCCTCGTTGGACATAGCCTCCAAGGCGTTGCCGTACTGCCGCATTTTTTCAGCCATCCGCTTGCCGGTCATGGTCGCCATGATGAGGAAAGCCAGCACCACCGGCGCAAGGCTCAGCAGACCCAGCCGCCAGTCGAACGCCAGCAGCAAAACCAGCAGCCCCACCGGGGTAGCGATGGCGTTGTACTGGTCTGGCAACTGGTGGGCCAGATAGGTCTCGGCTGCTCCGGTGCTCTCGTGGATGATCTTGCGCAGCTTACCGCTGCCGAAGGTCTCGGCAAAGCCCAGCGGCAGCACCGCCAAATGCTCCGACACCGCCAGCCGCAGATTGGTCGCCACCCGGAACGCCGACAGGTGGGAGCACATCAGCGCTGCAATGTAAATAAGGTAAGACAGCACTGCAAACAACACTGCCATCCAGCCGTAATGGGGGATGTTCACCGCCTGTGCATAGTTTGGCGCGGCGTTCAGCACATCCCGCAGGATCTTCCAGATGTACACAAAAGGCACCAGCGCCACCAGCGCACTGACCGCAGACAGCACCCACGAAGCGTAGGTGAAATATCGGTAGTTCCCTGCATAGCCCATCAGCCGGGAAAAGTCTGATCGTTTTTTCAATCAAATCACATCCTTACCGTAATATTGCCATGCGTACCGCCTGACATGATCGGGTGCGCATGTGCCGTTTATTCTGCCTCAGACAAATTTTCCGTGACGAAAAGTTCAATGACATTTTCCATGGTTGCCTGATCATAGTCCTCTGCGATGGCGGCAGCATTCCAATAAGCATAATTTCCTTCATACCAGCTCTGCAGGTCGTCGAGATCCTCTGCATAGCGGAATTCCAGATGATACGTCGTTTCCATCGTATCGGGCGCAAAGGCAAAGTAGGTAAACTCCCCGGAATCCGCATCCTCGCTCTGGTAGAAGAGGAAGCTGTTTTCATTGTCTACATCCAGTTTCTGGTAGGTGTGTGCAAACACTTCCTGTCCTTGCGCATCCAGACCGGTGATGGTGTCGCCACTCATCACAAATTTTTCCACGCCGCCCAGAAAATAGCAGTTGAACGCCGTGCTGTCCGGATCTGCTGCATATTTTTCAACAGCCTCCTCGCCATACGGCTCTGCCATGCACATTCCCAGCAGCATATCCGTAGCCGATTCCGCATTGTCCTCGCCTACCAGCGGAGTCGCAGCGTCGATCCACAAATTCCGGTATTCACTCTTTGCCATCTCCGGGAACAGTTCCACATAAGTCCCGCTGATACCAGACAGATAATCCTCCGCATCCATTACCTGACTTGCGGAAGCCGAAGAAGCCACCGAGGAGGAAACGCTGGATGCCGAAGACGCTGTGCTTGCGCTCTGCTGGCCGCAGCCGACAGCAGACAGCAGGCAGACCGCAGACAAGGCCACTGCAACAAATTTCTTTTTCATCATCATATGAAAGTACCTCCGGTTTTAAAGTAAGTTTGTTCTAACCGCTCTGTACTTTAGCATATTTTTCGGCCGTGGACTACTCCATTCTGATTTCCCTGCTCCGTTTTGCGAGTCCATTTGCGTGGGTGCGGTACTGCGACGGGGTCGTTCCATATCGTTTCCGGAAAGCCTCCGAAAACTTGCTGGCGTTGTCATATCCTGCATTCTGTGCGATCTGCGTAATGGGCTTTGCGCTCCGGACAAGCTCTACGGCAGCCTGTTCCAGACGGTATTCCTTGATATAGTGGTATACTGGCACACCGTAGACCTGTTTGAACATTTTTTGCAGGTGCGAAACCGAGATTCCGTGTTCTTCTGCCAGCTGCGCAAGGGAGACATACCCCTCCCGGTTTGTCAGAAGGTGATCCCGGAGATGGTGTGCCAGTTCGGTCTGTTCGGTAGAACAGTACAAGTCCGTTCCTTCCTCCTGCGGAATGCGGCTCAGCAGCATCAACAGCTCCACCACCTTGAGCCGCAGGAACCGGAGATCCATGTAGGGCGCATTTTCGTACAATTCCCGGAAAACGTGCTCACAGCGGGGTCCTGCCGTACCGAACATGAACCATCGGTTTCCCAGAAGATTCTGCTTCAGTACCGCAAAATCCACCGAAAAGCCCGGTGCGTTCTTCTCAAGCCAGTTCTGAGCGGCTGCTGGATCAACTTCCAGACACAGCCCTTCGTAACAGCCCAGCGGGAACCGTGACTCTGAACGTGTTCCATGCCGTCCGTCGTAGCAGCTGACGGCCATATCCCCCGGCTTTAGCAGAACGCTATCACGCATGGAAAAGCTGGTTTCAAAACGGCCATTGATGCAGAAATTGATCTCTATCATACCGATCTGCGTGCGGATTTCCGTATAGGTCTCCATCTCCAGCCGCAGCAGCATGATCCCCACGCCATCAAACAGCCGGTAATAGTGAATTTCTCCACTTCCGGCCGCATTTTCAAAGCCGCCTGTCTGTCCGGGATTATAGGGAGTGACCCCCGTTTTGTCATGAAAAATGATATCAATCATACTGTTTATTCAATCCGGTCTCCACAATCCGTCTTTTGCAGGGCTTGGAATGGCAGCTGTGGTCAACTGGCAGATCCCTGTCTTTCATGTTTTTCCTTTCTTCGCCCCTTGCATCGCAATTTTCTCAACCATGCGCTATCCCAGTGCCACATCCAGTACCATCATCACGCTGAAGCCTACCGCAAAAAACACCGTGCCGACGTTAGAGTGCCGCCCCTGCGACATTTCCGGGATCAGCGCCTCCACCACCACATACAGCATGGCTCCGGCGGCAAAGCTGAGCAGATAGGACAAAGCGGGCACCACAATGCCTGCCGCCAGGATCGTCAGTACTGCCCCGATCGCACCGAGATATACCATCGAATCAGCTTTTTCAGTTTCTCCGTCTTCATCTTTTTTGCCTCCGATTGCAGTTCATGATTCTGCTTTTCATTTGGGCAATTTCCAACTTCTTAGAAAATCAAATGGACAATACCGCCGACAATTGCCGCTCCCGCAACCCA
>ENA-OQDT01000411-OQDT01000411.1-human-gut-metagenome-genome-assembly--contig:-NODE-411-length-27784-cov-3.676465_pt1 | contig 27784 bp, 29 predicted proteins | sample MGYA00242786_ERZ504617 | MGnify/ENA primary metagenome ERZ504617 (study PRJEB26092, sample SAMD00036337) | human gut metagenome | host: Homo sapiens | study: EMG produced TPA metagenomics assembly of...
GAAGCCTTGGTGATAATACCACGGAATACTTTTTCTTCATCAACCACGGCCAGCGGAAAGGCAGCATTAGCTGCCAAAGGCACTATATCAGCAACGGGAGCGTCCAGATCGTTGACCTGGAGCACATCGCGTATGATCGCTTCGCTGAAAGTCTTTTTCCCGTCACGGACAGCCAAAGCTCCCTCCAGGGTAACGATACCGATGAAGTTCATATGGTCTCCGACCACATAAGCGCTGGACACGCCGTTGGCGCGCATACTGGTAAGTGCCGTATTGGCACCATCGCTGTCTTTAACGATACAGCTGGGCGTAGACATAATATTACGCACGCAAAAGACCTTACTGGTATTGACATTATGGATAAATTTCTTAACATAATCATCTGCAGGGTTTGCAAGCATCTGCTCCGGCGTATCGATCTGCACCATTCTGCCGTCGCGCAGGATACCTACTCTGTTACCAAGCTTAAAGGCTTCGTTGATATCATGGGTAATGAAAACAATAGTTTTACCCATGCGTTCCTGGATCCGCAGCAGCTCAAACTGCAGATCGTTTTTGACCAGAGGATCAAGCGCCGAAAAAGCTTCATCCATCAGAAGTATATCAGGATCATTAGCAAGCGCCCTGGCTATACCTACACGCTGTTTCATCCCGCCTGACAAGCTGCTGAGTTTTTCGTGCTCATAACCCGTCAGTCCGACCATATTGATCATTTCCATAGCCTTATTTTCACGTTCTTCTTTGCCGACACCGCGTACTTCTAAGCCATAGGCCACGTTACCCAGTACATCGCGATGGCTCAAAAGCCCGCCATTTTGAAAGACCATGGAAACCTTCGTACGCCTCAGCTCCTGCAGCTGTTTTTCATTATATTTGGTAATGTCCTCGCCATCGATCAGAATTTCGCCCTTTGTCGGCTTATGCAGCATATTAAGGCAGCGTACGATAGTTGATTTACCACTGCCTGATAAACCGATAAGTACAAAAAGCTCACCTCTTTTGACGCTGAAGGAAACATCGCTGATCGCAGCCATGATACCTGTCGTTTCCATAACGTCCATCCGGCTGGCTCCAAGCTCCAACAGCTTGAAGGCAGCTTTTCTTTCATCCAGGAAGTCATATGGACCAAACAATTTATATAAGTTTTTCACTTCTAAAACCGTATCTTTTTCCTGCATCATTTACCCTCCTTCTGCACCAGGCTCTGTGTCAGACGATCAATAATGATCGCAATAATAACAATGGCGAAACCGGCGATAATGCCGCGTCCGGATTCCATACGGTTAATAGCGATCAAAACTTCCATACCAAGTCCGTTCGCACCGATCATGGCACAGGTAACTACCATCGCCACCGCCATCATCATCGTCTGGTTGATACCGGTCATGATCGTTGGCAGCGCCTGAGGTATCTGCACCTTAAACAAAGTCTGCCAGCTGGAGGAACCAAATGAGCGGGAGGCCTCAACAACCTCCTGATCGACCTGGCGGATACCGTGACTGGTCAGCCTGATAACAGGTACCACAGCATAAACTACTGTTGCCAGAACCGCCGGCACCTTTCCGGGTCCCAGCAGCATAACTGCCGGTATCATATAAACAAAGGTCGGCATCGTCTGCATCGCGTCCAGTATCGGCCGCACTATCGTATCAGCGCCGCGTACCGCCGCCAGAGCGATCCCTATCGGCAAACCTATCAGCAATGAAAAAATTACTGCCGTGATCACAATAGCTAAAGTTTCATTCATCATATGCCAATACCCGCAGGCACCGATCATAAACAGCAGGCCGCCGTAAATGACACCGTTTCTGTAACTGTTCATCAGTTTTTTGTGGCAAAAACTACCAGCAGAATCATCAGCCACCAGGGAATCATATCCAGTGCGCCGTTGATGCCGTTAATAAAAATACTGAGCATCTTTTTGGCGGCAACAAAAACCTCGCCGTAATTAATATTGATGTAACGTACAAATTCATCTATCGGTTCTGCTATATTCAGATTGATATTAGGAAAATTCAACAACCAACTTGTCATATGCCCGCCCCCTTACTGTTCTTTTAACGCAGCCCGCATGGTCTGGGCCTTATCGGGCGGCAGCCATTGCGTAAGCAGATTATCATGTTTTTGTAAAAACCAACGGGCCGCCTGGTCATAAGTCGCCTTATTATCGGCAATATAAGCGAGAGCTTCCGCTGTTAAAGCACTGGAAGTATGATACTTTTTCAGGAACTCTGTAAACTCAGGCTGCCGTTTTGGAAAACGGCTGTTAGCCGATACCATGACAACTACTGATGGCGCAGCTGTTTCACCTGCTTCAAACCCGGCCTGATTATACGGCGCCGTCTTCTAAAAAGCACAGATCCAGCTTTGCCGCTGATCCAGGGTCGGTTCCAATTATGAGACCAACGACATCGGCAAACCTTTTTACGTAAGCCGTTACAAAGGTCTGTGCTCAAGGTCGCCTCGCTGCCTGGGACGGAAATACACATAATTTTTATCCAGCCCGTAGTGCTTATACCTTTTTAAACATTACTTCATCGACCGCCCAACCGGGGATAGCTCCGTAAATACGCCCTTTGGAAGGATTTTCTTCATCCACAAAAAGTTTACTGTAGCGGGCCAGATCAGAAACCTTGTGCAGATCAGGCGCCATCGGCGCAATGCCACGCTGGGGATCACCTTCGATCACATAACGCGGTACATACAGGCCCTGTTTATTATCATCGAAGTTGATTCCCAGATCGACTATCCCACCAGCGGCTTTATCAGCCTGATAGGTAGCAACGTTATCCGTCCAGAGCTCCATATTTACGTCCACATCACCGCGCACCAGCGCCGCTTCCATAATCGGCGTCGAGCCGTTCATCGTTTCTACTTTTAAACCATAAGCCTTTTCTGCAATCAAACCGGCTACCGCGTTATGAAACTTCACACTGTCCCAGCCGGCATCAGAAAAAACTACCGTTTTTTCATTATTGCTGCCGCAGCCTGCCAGCAGGCCTACAAACAAAACCATACCCAACAGCTGCAGTATTTTTTTCTTCATCAAAACTCCCCCCATTTTCAATCCGACAACTTTATGTTATTATTGAGTTGCTTCTATCTGTTTTTTAGTTTAACTTACTTATAAAAGCTTGTCAATTTACTTTAATTACTTTTTTACACTGCGAAGATCTGCAGCTGTCAGTTAATAGTTTGTTTCGGAAAATCTCCGCAGCCGCCTGTCAGGCCACTTGTGGAGTCTACTGCTGCGCCTTGCCAGCAGACAAATATAAATTTTAAGCCTGCTGATTTTTACTAAATTTTTACTGTAAAGGACTATACCATGGCTAACAAACACAAAATAGCAGAACCAATCTATCAGAAAATCGCTATCGATATCGCTTCCAAGATAGCTGCCGGCAAATATAAGGCCGGCGAAAAAATTTACGGACGCTCCATGCTTGCAGCTCATTATGCCGTTTCTCCTGAAACGATCCGCCGCGCCATGTTCATGCTGCAGGATGTCGGCATCGTCGCCATTGAATCAGGCAGCGGCAGCACAGTGCTTTCGGCCGAACGGGCCTCACAGCTGGTAAGCCGTTTCCGCAATATTTCTACCATTACCGAACTGAAAAAAAATATCGAAACCTTATCGGAACAACAGAAAAAACAACAGGACGATATTTTAGATAATGTCCATCAGCTGCTTGAATATATTGAAAAATTCCGTTTGGCATCACCTATCTTGCCTTATGAAGTAAAAATAACTCAAGACTGCCGTTTCCTGGGACAGATGATCTCGGAAATAAACTTCTGGCAAAGTACCGGTGTTACCGTCGTCGCTATCCGCAAAGGCGAAGAGCTGATCGTTTCGCCGGGCCCCTACGCGCTTTTCGAAGCGGGGGACGTCTTCATCATGGTCGGACCTGAAGACAGTCACAGCAAAGTACAGGATTATTTATACAAAGACTGATAAAAAAGAGGACTTACATATGTAAGTCCTCTTTTTACGGTTATTATTGTTTTTTCCTGTGCGCTTCCAAATATTGTCCCACGATCTTGACAGCGCAGTAATCGCCGCACATGGAACAAGCTTCATCCTCCGCCTTATTCTTCTTGTCGCGGTAAGCCTGCGCCTTCACCGGGTCGAGTGCCAGACGAATCTGTTCCGGCCAGTCAAGATTTTTACGTGCGACAGCCATTTCCCTGTCCCAGGCTATAGCCTGGGGCAGTCCCTTGGCAATATCGGCAGCATGAGCCGCGATCCTCGTTGCAATCACGCCTTCACGTACATCGTCAATGTCAGGCAGCCCCAAATGTTCGGCCGGCGTTACATAGCATAAAAAGTCAGCGCCGCTGACCGCGGCCAGAGTACCGCCAATGGCAGAAGTAATATGATCGTAACCAGGCGCTATATCAGTTACCAATGGCCCCAAAACATAAAAAGGCGCACCATGACATAAACGCTTCTGCAGCTGCATATTAGCTGAAATCTGATTATACGGAACATGTCCCGGTCCTTCAACCATTACCTGTACACCGCGCTGCCAGGCCCGCTGGGTCAATTCCCCCAAATTCAAAAGCTCCTGAATCTGAGCCCTGTCTGTAGCATCTGCCAGGCAGCCGGGCCGCAGTCCGTCACCTAAACTGATCGTTACATCATACTCCGCGCAGATGTCCAATATTTCATCATAATATTCATATAAAGGATTTTCACGATCATTATGCAGCATCCAGCCGGTAATAAAACTGCCGCCGCGGCTGACAACGTCCATAACGCGCCCTTCGCTGACAAGAGCGTGCAGAACCTGACGGTTGATACCGCAGTGGATCGTCATAAAATCAGCACCGTCGGCAGCCTGCTGACGAATAACTTCAAACAGGTCCTCTTTCGTCATTTCAACAACGGCACCGCGTTTTTTAATAGTTTCTACTGTTGCCTGATAAATCGGTACCGTACCAACCATTACAGTGGATGCAGCAATGATAGCCTTACGTGAAGCGTCGATATTATCGCCTGTAGAAAGATCCATCACAGAATCGGCCCCGGCATCAATAGCAGCGCGCAGCTTAGCCAGCTCAGGTTCAGGATCAGGATAAGCGCTGGAAGTACCGATATTGGCATTGACCTTGACTGCCAAGCCCTGACCTACACCGCGCGGCACAAGATTTTTGTGGTTGATATTGCAGCAAACAGCTATTGTTCCTGCCGCTACACCAGCCCTGATGACCTCAGGCGCCAACTGTTCCTGCGCCGCTACCTGAAGCATCGCTTCTGTGATTATGCCCTGACGGGCCAACTGCATCTGTGTTGCCATTATTAAACTCCCCCTTCAAAATAAAAAGCCAATCTCCCACAGGAAATTGGCTTTGGCTCGCGCTTACGCCACTTCCCTACGCCGGCATTACCCGGAAATCAGGTTCTAAGGGTCGGCCTTGCGGCCTCTCAGCATAATGCGCCCCCAGTGGATCGACTTATGATATTAAATTAACTTTAGCATCTTTTGCCGGCAATAGCAAGCAAAATTAAATTTTATCACCTGGCTCATAAACATGATAACCACCCTTGCCTCTTTCTTTTACAACATACGCGGCCACATCAGCCAAATGCACCAGCTTGTCAAAATCCCGGCCATGCTCAGGGAAATAGCAAATGCCAATGCTGGCAGAAACAATGACGCCATCATAGGCAGTATGCAGAATACGGCATAAATCCTCCGCCCTTTTGACTGTCGCCTCCGGCGAAAGCCCCGGTGCATAAATATAAAATTCATCACCGCCAAAACGACCGATAATATCGTCGGAGCGGAAAAACTGCTGCAGCTTTGCTGCCATTTCCTGTAAAACTTTATCGCCTGTCTGATGCCCTAAGGTATCGTTGACTGTTTTAAAATTATCCAGGTCAGTAAAGATAAAGCTGCCCGAACCGCTTTCTTTCAACAGCGGTTCCACCACAGTTTTAAAGCCGGCTTTATTATAAACTCCTGTCAGCTGATCGATACGGCTCATGTCCTGCAGCTTTTCTTTTTCAAGCATTTCTGCATCAATATTATCCAGCTTGCCTACCAGGCGGATCACTGTTTCTTTTTTGATGATGCAGTTAGCCCGGATCCTGAACCAGTGCTGCTCGCCATTGGCATAACTGAGCAGCAGTTCTTCACTGTCGGAATGCTTCTCTGCAATAATTTTATGGATAAACGCACTGATAACGGCAATATTTTTATCGGGCTCCGATTTTAACGGAGGCGCAGATTCAGAAGCAAGCTTACCAAAGGGTTCAAAGCCAAAAATCCTGCGATACAGAGGCGACCAGGCAATATGCTCCGGCAGCACGTCCACATCAAAAATTATTTCGTTGGAAGCCTGCACTAAAAGATCATAACGCTCCTTCTCCAGTTCCAGTTCCTGGATGATACGCTTTTGTTCACTGATATCAACAATAACGCAGTACATTACCAGCATGCCGTCTTTATCTATCCCCACGCTGCCACGGATCAAAACAGGTATATAATGCCCGTTTTTATGCAGCAGGCGCATCTCCAAATCGATCTTATCATTAAGATGCCAGACACCATCCAGTAATGCCTGAAATTTAGGCGCATCCTCTTCATATATCAAATGCGCCCTCAAAAACGAAGGTACGTTTTCCAATTCTTCCCTTGTATAACCAATCAATTTTAGAAATCCATCGTTAGCATAACGGATGCAGAAGCCGGCATCATTGACCAGTGTCAAAACGCCTCCGTTGATATTATCGGCAATCTGACGCAGTATTTCTTCCCTGTCTGCAATCTCACGGTGGGCCTCTTTATTTTCCAGCCATTTTTTTACGGCAAAAACACTCAGCAGCCATACAAAAAAGGCAATCCCTGCATTCAAAAAAATTATATTATTACCAACCCAGCCGCCTGCTTTGTCTACCTCTATGATACAGCTGGCATTCGGCAGTTCGATATCATATTTCATTCCGCCTGTCATTGCCATTGCCGCATGGTCAGAAGCAGCAATTGTCAATTTGGCTCCGTTTTCTATCTTGTATAAATGATAACGATATTTCTGCCCCTGCAATGCGGCAAAATTGATGTTCTGCAAAGCATATTTCGGACTTGCCGGATTCATATCCAAAGTCACAGCAACTAAACCCCAGGGTGAACCGTCAGAATTTTTTACAGCGACCCTCCCTGTCAGTACCAGCTCATTATCCTGAATCCTTCTGAACGGTCCTTCGATCACCAACTCGCCCTGCTTGCGATACACTTTCCTGATAGCGTCATCCCGTTTCGGCTGGATCATCAGATTTTTTCCCAGGGCGCTTTTATTGATTTCATAAGGAAAGCAATAGGAAATCACAGTTTTTTCAGGAATACCGTCCTGCAGCGGACCTTCTGCCATAGCCAAAGATACATTTGTGATCAACGCCATATCGTCAAAGGCTGTACAGACATTGTTCATTCTCTGGATACCAAGCTCTGACATATTGCGAAAACCTTTTTCGTGTACGTCTATTTTTGTACCTTTGGCATCCAGCATACCCTGCTGGATCAGCTCACGTAGGACAAAAGCGTCATCATAAAGATCCATCAGTTCATAGCGCGTCTGAGAGCCATAGCTTTCCGCCAGAAAAGCTGCTCTTTCACGGGTATACTTATAGGTATCGTTAATGCTGATATATGCAGCCAGAGCGCACAGCAACGCAGCTGCTGAAGTGAACAGCAATAAATATTTTATATTATAACCACGTTTTTTATCCATGCCCGGCCTCCTTAATACCGATAATCCATTTTTATTTTATTATAGCTTATTTTCAATTATTAAACATCAAGTATTTTTATTAAATAAATATTAATACGCTTTCAGTATTGCTATTCTGCATAGTAAAAAGCCTGCCGACATAATATGCCGGCAGGCTTTAAATTTTACGATCAGCCAAAAACCACTACTGCATCTTTGCATTTGATCCGCAGCAAAGCTGTTTCAAATACACGGAATTCGTGATTCATCTTAGCAGAACCCATATAACCGGTAATAAGGTCCTGACCTATAACAAGATCCATATTCTGCGGTTCAGCGCAGACCAATACGGCTTTATTAAGACCTAACGCCGGAGTCATATATAATCCGCCGCCAACCAGGGTTTTGATGCGTTCGCTTTCCAGTAATCCGGTGCTGACCTGTAAACGCTGTAACTGTGCATATAGGTCAGGGCTGACTGCCAAAGCATAACGGCCTCTCAAATTCTTGTCCGCAAAATGCTGCAGACCTTTAACAACATCGCTGAAAGCATTTTCATCTTTGCTCCAGTCGGATTTTTTTACTTTAAAAGCACCTTCTGCCGTAGCCAGGCCTTCATAACCAGCTTTCGGATTCCCTGCAAAAATCATCAGGTCTTCTTTCTGAGCGCAGGCATTTGCGGCAGCGCTGACCGCACCCAAATCGATCGGCATACCGATCTGTCTGGCCTGTTCCATATCTCTCCAGGATAATACAAAATCACGATAGATCATTGGCAGCTCTTTAAAACTGCGGCCTGTAACTTTTACAGCTTCCTCTTCCTCACCGAAGAAATCTACACTGCCTTTTTCAGCAGGAGTCAGCACATCTACATTCACACTTTGTGCACCGGCACCCAAAGGACCGTAAATCTGTAAAAATTTACGTCCAACCAAAACATTTCTTGCCGCTTGGATTACAGCACTATCAATAGACTGCCATTGCTCGGCAGACAGATTAACATCATCACGCATTAAAAATTCCATGACCATACCTCCTATTTATCCAGCAGGCTGCCTACGGTAGTCGCTTTATTGGTAACTTCCGTTTTGTCATCGGCAATCCCGGCAGCTTTCATACCAAGGCCTTCAAGCATTTCCTTAACTTCGCCTTCACCGGAAATGAAATGTTCTGCTTCAGCAGGATCAAGATAACGCAGCAAAGTCATCAACTCACCGACATGGGCTTTTCTTCGTCACGAATATCGGAAATAACCATTTTTGCCACTTCGTCATCAGTAGCCTGTACATTGGGCATCATACAAGTAAATAGCTTCCAATCTCACCTGCAATATCCAGACGTACGGCTTGGATCAATTCTTCTTTGGTTAACTTTCTGTTGACATTACCTTGAAACGGGTTTGCAAAATTTTGGCATTACTGCCACCACCTTTCAAAATTTTGATTTATTTGCAGTGTGTAATTCGCAACAATAAAATTATCTTTTACTATATTATAGCACTGAGAATTTAAAAAATGCAATTAACTTTTCGGCCCTAACCGTTGTTTAAATTCTCCTTACAGTTTATTATAACACCGCCACGTTTTTCTACAAGTCCACAACCTGTTTCTGACAGCTATTTACACTTTAACTATTTTTTGTAAGATAATCACTAAAAAAACTAAAAAACGGCCTCATTTTCAAATGAGACCGTTTTACTCAGGAAAAACATTTTAAAAGCAGTGTCCAAACTGCAGGAACAATAAGTGACCGGCAGCATATTCAAGGTCTTAAACTTTTTTAATTCTAAAATCGCAAACCCGGAGCTCATAATAAAAACTCCGCCGATAATCGAAATTTCTGTCATCAGCTCAGCTGTCAAAAATGGCGCCAGCCAACCAGCCAGCAGGTAGATCGACCCCTGCCAGCAAAACAGTACGACTCCTGCCAAGGCTATGCCGATGCCATATGCGGAAGCCAAAACCATCGAAGCTACAAAATCAAGCGTAGCATTAGTCAAAAAGATAAGTGTTATTACCATACAGCGCGCTTTCTATCGGCCCCAGAATAGACAGGGTCCCGATACAGAAAAGCAGTATTGCCGTAGACAGCCCCTGACCAAGGTCGGACCCGCCTTTGAACCGCCCTGCCAGACGCTGGAAGCGGCCGTCGATATCAAGCAAAGTACCGATAATGCTGCCCAGCGCCAGACTAAGAATGAACAAGACGGGAAACCTACTCTGCGGCATATTGCTGACTACTGCATTAGCTCCCAGAGCAACAGTAGCCAATCCCAACGCATCAAAGAGTGCTTTTTTGTAATTTTCTTTGATCCCCTGTCTGAACACACTGCCAAGCACGCTGCCGGCAATGATCGTGCTTGTATTGACGATAGTCCCCAGCATTAATCCATTCCCCCATTTATTACGCTTCGTATCTTTATATTATATGCGTTCCAGCGTCTATAAACAACTATAGAAGTTCTCCATAGCGCTTGATATAAAGTTTTTTCATCATCGTAGCCAAAAGCATATATGCCAAAGTAATAGCGGCCAGCCAGCTAAAATATTCACCAGGCAGCGAAGCCAGCCCGATAGCATGTCCCACCGCTGTAAACGGTATCACTGTCAGCACTGCGATACCAATAAATGTAAGTAATGTCACAGGCGCTGAAGCGCGGCTCTGCAGGAAGGGAATCTTTGGCGTTCTGATCATATGGATAACCAGCGTCTGCGTCCACATTGACTCAACAAACCAACCAGCCTGAAAAACAGCGATATATAATGCCTGCTGGGCAGGATCACTCAGTTCGTGAAACAAATGGCCGCCGACAACGGCCGGACAAATGATGAAATACATCAGTGCATAGGTCAAAATATCGAAAACAGAACTTGTAGGACCGATCCAAAGCATAAATTTGCTGACACTGGAAGCATCCCATTTTCTGGGCTTGGTCAAAAACTCTTTGTCCACATTATCCCAGGGAATCGCCGTACAGGAGATATCGTAAATCAGATTCAGCAAAATCAGATGTATCGACGCCATCGGCAGGAAGGGCAGAAAAGCACTGGCGATCAAAACCGAAAAAATATTACCAAAATTAGACGAAGCCGTCATCTTGATATATTTAATCATATTAGCATAGGTTTTACGGCCTTCAAGAATACCCTTTTCCAAAACCAGCAAATCTTTTTCCAGTAAAATTACATCCGCCGATTCCTTGGCAATATCCACGGCCGTATCGACAGAAATACCAACATCAGAGGCTTTCATGGCCGCCGCATCGTTGATGCCATCGCCGAGATAACCTACAGAATGTCCATTTTCACGCAGCAGGCGTACTACTCTGGCTTTCTGCGCCGGCGCCAATTTGGCAAAAACAGTGGTATACTCTGCCGCTGCCGCCAATTCTTCGTTGCTCATAGCTTCCACCTCAGAACCCAACAGCATTTTTTCTGCTGCAAGTCCTACATGACGGCAAACACATTTTGTAACCTTTTCATTGTCCCCTGTCAGTATTTTCACGGCAACACCATGCTCCTGCAAAGCTCTGATCGCAGCTGCAGTCGTTTCTTTGGGCGGATCCAGAAAAGCCAGATAACCGATCAAAACCATTTCGTTCTCGTCTGCTATCGAAAAAGCTCCTATCGGCGAAGGATTGGTTTTCTGCGCTACGGCAATGACTCTCAAGCCATCGGCATTAAGCGCATCCACTTTTTCCATAACCAGCTTTTTCATAGAAGCCGTCAGCGGCACTACACGCCCTGCATATTCGACAAAAGCCGAAATATTCAGCATTTCCTCTACGGCGCCCTTGGTGATCATTTGCGTTTTCCCATTCCGGTCTTCTACTACCACACTCATCCGGCGCCGTTCAAAATCAAAGGGCAGCTCATCTACCTTCTGGTAAAAATGTTCCAGATCGCCCAGCTGATCTTTATTTTCTTCCTCTTCCAGTTTCGTCCTGCTGATAATGGCAATATCCATCAAATTTTTCAGACCCGTCTGATAATAACTGTTTAAAAAGGCATGCCGCAATACCCGCGGCGCTTCTTTGCCTTCAATATCCAGATGATATTCCAGTACAACCTTATCCTGCGTCAGCGTACCGGTCTTATCAGTGCAGAGAATATCAATAGATCCAAGGTTCTGGATCGAATTTAAATTTTTGATAATAACTTTTTCTCTGGACATTGCGACCGCACCCTTAGCCAGACAGGTCGTCACAATCATCGGCAGCATTTCAGGCGTCAGCCCTACGGCCACGGAAATTGCAAACAAGGCCGCATTCATCCAGTCAACCTTTAGGTAAAACCGTTGATAAACAAAACTACCGGCACCATGACCAGCATAAAACGTATCAAAACCCAGGAAACAGAATTGACACCTTTTTCGAAGCTGGTTTTCGGAGGCTTGCTGTTCAGCGCCTTGGCCATTTCGCCCAAAAGCGTATCATTGCCCACTGCTACGGCAACTCCTACCGCTATACCGCTGATGACATTACTGCCCATAAAGGCCAGATTAGGTTCTTCTGTTATAGAAGCTGCCTGAACATCCAGGCAAAGATATTTCTCTACCGGTTCACTTTCACCGGTCAATACCGACTGACTGACAAACAGATCCCTGGCAAAAATAATACGGATATCAGCAGGTACCATATCGCCCGCCGATAAATGAACAAGATCACCGACGACGACTTCGTCCAGTGGTATCTCCTGCTGACCCGTTTCCATTCTTTCCACACAGGTCGTAGTTTCGATCATAGCCGATAATTTAGCCGCCGCGTTACCGCTTCTCGTTTCCTGCACAAAACGCAGGATACCGGAAATCATAACCATCGTCGTAATAATAATCACAGTCACGGCGTCTTCTTCACCAGGATCAGCCAGCCAGATATCTGTAAAAGCCGATACTGCCGCCAAAACAAACAAAATCGCTGTAAAAGGATTAATAAAAGCTTTGCAGATACGCGTGAACAGAGATTCTTTTTGTCCATGCGTCACAACATTATCGCCATACCGTTCACGAGCCTGCTCTACCATACCGGACGGCAATCCTTTGCCAGTCGTTCCCAAATACTTCAGAACTGTGTTCACGTCATGAGCTGCAGCAAAACGCAGTCTTTCATTGACCTTCTCACGATGCAGGATCTCCTGCGGGTTATTTTTTAAAAACAGTAATTTCTTTTTCATTGTTTTCTACCTCCTTACGGTTTTACTGCATACTTTCAGGAAAGTAGGACACACAACGAAAAGACAAAGTATTTATATGTAATTGTCGCGGAAGAACAGACGCCCTGACGGCAGACCGCTTCCTGGTTCTTCGCCTTTTGGTTTTATGCCCCTACTGCCTCCTGCGTCCATTCTTCTCACCTCACTTTTTTATAAAATATCTATAATCAAAATTCTGCGGCTGGCCGCGGCAAATAAAAAAACCGCGTCAATGCTTAAACAAAGACGCGGCAATAAAACAAATTTACCTTACAGTTCAATCAGAACCGGCCCTGTTCAAGCTTTAACTCCACAGGGCGGTGAAATTGCATTAGATTATGCCTTGTTGTCGACATAGCCTGTTCAAACCTGCTCATGGTGTCTCCACCACTCCGCGGCAGCAATCCATATCCCTGTGGTAGCCTCACCTACCAGAATATCCAGCTCCTAAATTATATATTAGGCTATTTAAATTTGTCAATACTTTATTCATTTACAAATCATATTTTCTTTATTCTGCAATAAACCGCGCAGTAAAAACAGAAACTGACGGGTATCGAACGGTTTGGCAACATGTGCATCCATGCCCTGTTCCAGTGACTGTTCCACATCATTTTCCAGCACGTCTGCCGTCATCGCTATTATAACAACCGAGATAGCATCCGGACGCGGCAATGCTCTGATAGCAGCAGCAGCCTGATAACCATTCATCCTTGGCATTCTGATGTCCATCAAAACTGCGTCATAAGTAAACGGCTCTGCCTCGCCAAATAACTCGACCGCCTCTTCACCATCGCTCGCTGTAGCAAATTCGGCCCCGACATTACGCAACAGCTCACAAACAATTTCCATATTTATTTCATTATCTTCTACTACCAGCAGTCTGTAACCATGCAGATCGATCTCATCAGTTACAAGCGTTTGCTGCAAAAAAGAGGCCTTGGCAAGACGCAGATCAAACCAGAAGCGACTGCCGACCCCAAATGTACTGACAAGCTTGATCTCACTGCCCATCATATGAGCCAGCTTCTGCGAAATGGCCAGACCCAGTCCCGTTCCTCCATAAAAAGCATCTGTACTGCGTCCGCCCTGATTAAATGCCTCAAAAATACATTGTCTATTGCTTTCTTTTATACCGATTCCCTCATCTTCTAAGACAAACCGGACCAGCATGCTCTCATCATCCTGTTCAAGCATATCGCATTTTAAAACAACTTTTTTATCTTTAGCTGTAAACTTTACTGCATTGGCTCCTAAATTTACCATGATCTGCTGCAGTCTTCTGCTGTCAGCGTACACAGAACAATCTGCAACATTTACCTTCCGCTGTAAAAGAACACCCTTTTTTTCTGCCAGCGGCTGCAGGATATCCAGGGTCGAAAAGATGATACTGTGCAGTGAAACTATCTGCGGCGTCAGCTGCAATTTGTCATTTTCTATTTTGGACATATCCAAAACATCATCTACTAATGCAGCCAGATGCCTGGACGCAGTATCGATCTTCTCCAAACAATCTAATACGGGCTGGCTGTCAGCAGCGCGCAGCTTTGCAATATCGCTCATTCCGACAATCGCGTTAATCGGCGTGCGTATCTCATGCGACATCCGCGACAGAAATTCGCTTTTAGCATTATGTGCGTATTCAGCAGCGCTTCTAGCCCGTTCCGCTGCAGCCAGTGCTTCAGCCAAACTATTATTAAACCTGGCCTGCTGGCGGTTCTTCAAAAATAGGAAAATACCCGTAAAACTCAAAGCCAATACCGCAAAAATACTGTTCCGGCAACAAGAAAATTATTTTTAATAAATTCCCGCCAGTCCAATGCTCTGTGTTTAACGATGCTGTTATCTAAAATTATTTTATCCAGAGCACCTGCATCCAGCTTTTGGATTGATTTATTAAAAATACTCAATACCTCCGGCGGACATTTTTTAGAAATGCCGAAACCTACAGGTATTTCCATACTTACCGTCATTACAGGCATCAGGCTGGCATATTTGCTCAGATACCTGTTAGTTGTCATCACAATAGAATTGCCCAGCATAATATCGGCCTCGCCGTTGACCACCATTTCCAGACAGCTTTCTAAAGTGTCGCCATCAACAATCTGCCACTGCGGGTATTTCTGCCTGATGTAATCTGCAGTGCCTATAAATGAAGTTTTCATAGCTACTTTCAAACGGCTGTTAAAATCAAAGCTTTCTCCGCGCCTACCCAAAATCAGATAATTTTCTTTTAGAAAGCTGTCTGTGTGCAGAAAATCGTATTGGGCCTCCAATTCTTTCGTCCAGACGATTCCGGAAATAACATCAGCTCTGCCGTCAGCCAGCAATTCCCACGACGAGGCCATATCAGGAGTGTAGGTCATTTCCATCGTTAAACCGCTGTTCTGAGCCAATAATTTCAGTACATCCTGATAAGTGCCTTTATAAACGCCGTTTTTACCGTCCAGCCATTCCATCGGATAATTATCGGCATCACCGACAACACGCAGCGGTGCGGCTGTCTGGATATAAGCAAGTTCCGCCCTGGTAAACCCCTTGGACAACTTGTCGGCACGTCCGTAAAAATTCTCGTACAACGCAGCAGTAAAATAAGGATTTTCCAGCGTTATCGCCCGCATCGCCTGATCCAGCTGCTCCATTAATGCCGTATTGTTTTTTCCCGTAATGATATACGCAGGCAGATAATCAAATTTAGCAACCAGCTTTTTATCTTCGTCAAGCACACAATTCCCACTCATAATAGCATCGATCTTACCGGCAGCCAATGCTTCATTGACTTCGGCACCACTGCTGTAATAAAATTTCTGAACGCTGATGCCTTTACTCCCCACAAACTTGTCAAAACATAAATTAAGATAGTTGCCTTTGATCATGCCTAATCGTTTACCCTGCAACGACTGATAATCCTGATATAAAATATCGCTGTTGGTACCGGACGTATAAATAGCAGCAAAATCTAAAATACAGTTCTGCCTGCTGAAAAGGAAATCCGCCGCCCGCTGCTCGCTGTACTGGGCTGGAAAAGTAAAATCGGCTTCACCGTTTTTCACCCACTCCAGACACTGTTCCCACGAACCGCTTTTATATTCATAAGTCCAGCCGGTATGTTCGGCAATTGCATCAAATAGAGCTACGCCATAACCTGCCAGCCGTCCATCTTTGATACCGACAAAATTATCAATATCCGAATAGGCTATGCGTACTGTATTAGAAGCACCTGCACTGTTGACTACCAGCAGAACAAACAGCATCAACACAGCAGTCAATATTCTTTTCAGCATCCTAAATACCTCCCCAGCCAAAACATCGAGCAATATTATTCAAGTAAACATTTGCGTATAATAATAATTATATCACTTTTATTTGTTTATATAAATATTTATTATCTTTCAGACATTTATTATGATCGAAGATAAAAAATAAAGGTCAACCAACTCCTGGCTGACCTCTGCTGCAAATCTTATTTATTGTCTTAAATTTTCTTCCTCAAATTTTAAACATCTTTCCTCATAACCATCTATTTTCATATCTAACCGTTCCAGTACAGCCTGCATAGCTACTATCTTGTCGGCAAGCTGCTGTCTTTGCTCTACCAAAAGAGCTTTACGGGCAGCAATCGTCTCCTTGCCCAAGCGGAACATCGCCACATATTCAATCAGCATTTCTACCGGAATACCAACACCGCGCATGCACTTAATAAATTCTACCCAATTACAATCTTTTTCATCATAATCACGAATACCGCTGCTGCTGCGCTTGACCGGCGGTATCAGGCCAATTCGTTCATAATAACGCAGCGTATCAGCTGTCAAGCCAAACGTTTTACTGACTTCTGCAATCGTCATAGAGCAACACCTCCTCCTGCGATTATTTTAACACCTGGAGTCAACTCCAAGTCAAGCAATAATTTATTTTTAAGATTATTTAAGTTATTACATACCAAACACTTTCACTGCTTCCTGCATATTTTGGATAACTGTAACTTTAAATGGACAGCGTTTCTCACAAGCACCGCATTTCACGCACTCCCCGGCATGATGCCGCAGCGCAGCATAATGTTCGCGTACTGTTTCAGGAACACTGTTCTGCGCTTTGGTAAGATTCAAAAATTTAGTTACTGCTGCCACATCTATTCCCTGCGGACAGGGAGCACAATGTCCGCAATACATGCAGTGCCCTTCCCAGCTGATTTTCGGTAAAGCGGCAAAAGCATCCGCATAATCCTTTTCAACATCAGCAGCCGTAGTATATTCAAGACATTTTTCCAGCTCGTCAACAGTATGCGCTCCCGACATCACTGCCGCTACTCCGGGACGCGTCAAAGCATAGTGCAGACACTGATTAACAGTCAAAGCTTTTCCTGCCGGCGAAAGCTCTTCATCCAGCAAATCACCGCCGCCAAAAGCTTTCATTACGGTTATAGCGACGCCCAGGCGGCTGCAGGTTTCATACAGCGCTTCCCGCTCCGGATCCATATTCACAAGCTTCCTGTCATAATTTTTCCCATCCCAAAGCGCATAACAGTCTTCATTCGCCGGCTGCAGGTCATAGCAGGGATTAACGCTGAACATCAGTACATCGATCAAACCGCTTTGTACAGCCTGCATAGCTGCGGCAGGATTATGGCTGCTCAAGCCGATATATCTGATTTTTCCCTGAGCCTGCATTTCTCTTGCATACGCCATTACCGGGCCACCAGCTACCGCTTCCCAATCTTCCAGAGAGTCCACATAATGGATCATCCCAATATCTATATAGTCCGTTGCCAGCCGTGTCAGCAGATCTTCAAAGCTCGCTTTCACTTCCCCGATCTCCCTGGTCCGCTTATACTGTCCCTCCTGCCAAACCGTACATAAATGTGCCTGTAAAACAAATTTACCGCGGCGGCCACGCAGCCATTTACCTAAACGGCTACGCATTTCCGGCTGCGGCGCATACAAATCAATACAGTTGATGCCGCCTTGCTCTGCCGCATTCAGCAGTTGCTCTGTTAAGGCACCTTCGTTGGCAACAAAGCCTTCGCACCCTAATGCTATCACACTGACTTTAATACCTGTCCGTCCCAATTCACGATATTCCATACTCTCAACACTCCTTCTCCTTAAAGCAATACCTTACCACCCAAAATCAACGTCAGCAGCAAGTACAAAAGCGGCTGATGCAGAAGATAGACTAACAAAGACCTCCGTCCGAAAAAACTCAGGCAGCCGCTGCCATAATCAAAAGATCTTAGGCAATCCGCCCAGAGCTTCACAAAAACGCAGACAGTAATAACCTGCCAAATATAAAAGAACCAGGGCATTAAAGAAAAATAATCACTGGAAAAAAATCCTGCTTCTGTAAATCCTACATAAGTAGTGAATTTATTCAGATACAGCTGCTCCGGTATTTTGAAAAAATTCCAATCCTCAAAACCTAAATAACCGTCGTTGATATTGCGGGTCAGAAAAAATAACATACCACTTGCTGTAATGCCCCAGACAGGAGCCAGCCTGCACAGCCGCCGGTCAAGCAGCTTCAGCAGCAGCATACCTGACCCCAGAAAGAATAAAACGCCAAAGGTAACCGCCTGGTCCGGCACAAAAATGTGCGTTATAAGCATCACCAGGACACTTCCCCCAAAAACCTGCACAGCACGCCGTACAGCCCTTTTCCCTAAAGGCCAGCAAAAGCCTGATAGAAAAATAAAACGCCAGCAAATACTTTGCTGCCACCAATAACACAAACTGCTATGAAACCAGGGCAAATCCTGCTCAAATAAATACACCAGGTCCCAAAAAAAATGATAGACGATCATCTCCAATAACAGCAGCCCTCGCAGACTGTCCAGCAAGGCGTATCTTTTTTCATTATTCAGCCCCCGCATAACAAACCTTCCCCCATATATACTTTAAAGCAGAAACTTTAGCTATCTAATTTCACGTCGCTGTAAATATTCTCTGCTATGGTAAAATAAACACTATTTTTTTCTACAAACACCTATGCAGTTCCTCTTTTATCAATCATAACACTTAAAGCTCACTCCAAGTCAAGATACAAATAAAAATTTTTCCCTGTATCCTGCTTTAAATTGCTGTTGTTTTATTTTTCCTCCAGTAATTTTTAATATGATATCCTCTAACCCTTTGTCCATCTTATCCCAACAAAAAACAGCAGGCCTTATAGGCCTGCTGTTTTCATTATTTCTATACTATCATTTTTTTATAGCCGCACTTCGGGCAAACACCATTTTTCATTCAAGGCAATACCACACAGCGGGCAACGATCAATTTGATTCTTGGTTGTGAACTCTGCCGAAGCAGTATTGACACCGCTGACAAAAGTTATTTTCGCAATATTGAGTTTGTCTTTAAGCAGATCATAAACGATCTTGATCATGCCCTCGACAGTCATAGTTTCTTTTGTAACCACAAGACGACAATCCGGGTATGCTGTTGCCAGCTCTGTCTTGAAAGCCGCACCTTTCATCTGGTTCTGCGGAGCGCCATTACGGATACCCTGTTTTTCGTAAACATCAAGTACTGCCGGCAGCAGCGGATCATCTTCCCTCAAAATCAGTGCATGATCAAAGTTCTTTAAAACGTCCCAAGCAGTTTTTTGAATTTCATTACAGGGAAATACCATATTGACACCTGGTTCGACAGAATCTTCCACCTCAATAGTCAGAATACCTGAATGTCCATGCAGATACTGTGCTTCACCTTTAAACCCATAAAATCTATGGGCATATTGCAGGTCTAATGTTGTAATACTTCTCATGTCTTTATCCTCCTATATTTTTTATTTACGGGGTCAGCGCCCGAATACGCATTTGTTAATCGAAATATCCAAGTCTGTTATCTGCTGTTAATGATATTTTCTTTAGTATTAATATAATATTATTTTCTGTTTTTGTCAATAACTTTTTAGTTTTTAATTCTATTAGAAAATTAATATCCTTTATTGTTTCATATATTATACATTAATCTTAATTATTTCTCCACCAGTTCCTACCAGCCTCAAATAAAAAATACACTCGCTAGCCCCTGAACTTTAATAGTTCAATAATCAGCAAGTGTAAAAAATAAAAGCTGCAGAATCTAACGATTCTACAGCTTTATAATTTGATTGGTGCGAGTGACAGGAGTCGAACCTGCACGCCGAAGGCGCTAGATCCTAAGTCTAGTGCGTCTGCCAGTTCCGCCACACTCGCAAACAGGCAAAAAAAATGGTGATCCACCCGCGACTCGAACGCGGGACACCCTGATTAAAAGTCAGGTGCTCTACCGACTGAGCTAGTGGATCACATTGGCTGGGGCGGCTGGACTCGAACCAACGCATGCGGGAGTCAAAGTCCCGTGCCTTACCGACTTGGCTACGCCCCAAGGATAGAAACCGGATAATTATGGGGTGACTGGAGGGGATCGAACCCTCGAGTAACGGAGCCACAATCCGCCGTGTTAACCGCTTCACCACAGCCACCAAATTGTCCAAACTTAATAGCTTGGCGACGAATGTTATTCTACCATAGCCACTAGTTTATGTCAATCTTTTTATAAACTTTTTACATTTTTTTGCAGGGATTATTATTTGCAGACAGCGATTGCTTCTATTTCAACTTTAACACCTTTCGGCAGTCCCGCAACCTGTACGCAGGAACGCGCAGGAGCGTTTTCAGCAAACTTTTCACCGTAAATGCTGTTAACAACGCCAAAATCTTCCATATCAGTCAAAAAAACAGTGGTTTTTACCACATCGTCAAAAGTCAATCCTGCCTCAGACAATACGCCTTCCATATTTTTCAAGACTCTGATCGTCTGCGCTTCAATACCTTCATCTACTACTTCGCCTGTTTCAGGAATCAAAGCTATCTGACCTGACATATACAACATACCATTAGCCATAACAGCCTGAGAATAAGGCCCGATAGCAGCCGGTGCATTTTCAGTCTTAATAATTTTTTTCATTTGATTTACCTCCATTTAATACTTATCTAAAATATTTTTCAAATTTTACCATCAGCGGCAAAATAAGCCTGTGCCCAGGCCAGTGCAGTTGGTGTCTGTGCCAGTCCGCCTTCCGCCGTTTCCTTGAGCGTGCAGGGCAAACGATCGCCTACTGACTTCATCGCATCAATGGCTTCGTCTGCAGGGATAAAGCTTGTGATACCAGCCAGAGCCAATTCTGCTGCCAGCAACGCCTGTGCAGCGGCACCGCCGTTTCGTTTGATACACGGCACTTCTACCAGACCGGCAACAGGGTCACAAACAAGCCCCAGCATATTTTTGAATACTATCGCCACTGCATGTCCTACCTGTTCCGGAGTGCCTCCCAGCACATCTACAGCGGCACCGGCCGCCATAGCCGCACCACTGCCGCATTCAGCCTGACAGCCGCCCATAGCGCCCGACAGTGAAGCGCGGCTGGCTATGACCATACCAATATTACCAGCCACTACCAAAGCTTCAGCCATTTGCCGTTCGTTCAAATTGTAATGCTGCTTCAATGCCAAAAGTACTCCCGGCAGAACGCCGCTGGCTCCGGCGGTAGGAGAGGCGACGATACGTCCCATCGCCGCATTGCATTCACCTACAGCCATGGCATAAGCCACAGCATCGTTAACGACACCGCCTAAAATATTTTTATAATTTTCAGACTGTCTGGCCTCCTGCAGCTTTTTAGCAGCACCACCAGTCAGGCCGCTGTGTGAACTTACCCCGGTCAGACCGAATGCTGCCGATTCTTCCATTACCTGCAGCATTGTCTGCATCTGCTCTAATATAGCATCTTCACTCAGTTCAAGCTCTTCGCTGCTGAGCTTCAGCAGATAAGTATGTAACGGAACACCCTGATCAGCTGCGTCCTCAATCCAGGTCCTTAAAGAAATTTTCTCGTTAATCACGCTGCACCTCACAAAACATTACGGATGAACCGCACCGACTGCATAGGTTCCAAAGCAGCAACCAGATTGATTATCGGCTCCGGCACGACCTGGTCACATTCAATGACCATCGTTGCCAACCCGCCTTTATTCGCCCGGAAAACCCGCATCCCGGCAATATTGATACCGGCACTTGCCAAAGCGCTGCTGACCAGGGAAATAACACCAGGTTTATCCTTATGCAAGGTAAGGATCGCCGGCAGCTTACCGCTCAGTTCTACAGCCGCACCGTCAATAGAAGTTACCAGAACCTGTCCGCCGCCAATAGAAGAACCAATAACTTCGCATTTTCTGCCATCTGCAGCTGTCAATTTAAAATAAACCGTATTTGGATGTGTCAGATCACCTAGATTGATCGTGGAAAATTCGTATTCCAAGCCCTGCTTCTGAGCAAAATCCATTGCCTGCGGAATCCTGGCATCATCCGGCAGCCAGCCCATCAGTCCCGCAAGAAGCGCCATATCCGTGCCATGGCCGCGGTAAGTTTGAGCAAAGCTCCCATGCAAAGCAATCTGCGCCTTTAGCGGCCAGGCCCCCAGAATGCTGATCGCCAATAACGATAAACGTACGGCTCCAGCCGTATGCGAGCTGGACGGACCAATCATTACCGGTCCGATAACATCAAATATATTCATAATAACCTCACTGCTTTTACTATTGCGTCCTTATTCCACATTATCCAGTGAACGATGCGCCAGACCTACACACAACTCATTGAGATTGAGCACGCCTACCGCCATATAAATAGCAACGCACAAATGCTCACCGCAGCGGGCAATACCGATCTTGCCACCGACATTAAAGCCCAAAGCCTTGGTTTTCACCTGCTCTAAAGCCGCATGAGCAGCGCCTGCTACCGCACCGGCGCCAACATGCGTATCTGAAACCAGGCCCTGCCTCTGCGCTGCCACTACAGCACGTTCAACAATCTTGACAATAGACGGAATAAATTCCCCGCCAAAATCGACCGCTGTCGAACGAATACCCTGTTCAGCCAGTTCCTGCTTGATTCTCTGCTCTTCGCTGCGTGAACCTGTAACAGCTATTTTCAGGGCCGCACGGCCGATTTCAATACTGGTGAGTTTGCTGTCGGTCATAATATCAAGCCTCTTCCTCTACATATTCCGGTACTTTAATCGGAGTTTTATCAACAACTGCCACTATTAAAAAGGTTACAATACAAATAAGCCATTCAAAATAAATTACATGCTGCAGAACATGGAGCGCCGGTACAAATTCCCAGACCACCAGCCCTAAAAGTCCGACCAGCGTTGTATAAAAAGCACTGCTTCTGCGGCACAGCCCCGGCGCAAACACAGTAAATAAAAAGACACAGGTCAGAGCGGTAGTCATCGACAGACCGGCAATCATGGTCTTCAAAATACCTGCGGCATTGAAGGCAAACCACAAGGTTATCAAACCAACCCCGAAAATAGTCAGACGATTGACAGTGACAAATTTTTCATCGCTGACAGAAGGATTAATAAAACGTTTGTAAATATCCTGACTGAACAAAGTGCCCGCCCCCAAAAGGATCGTGCAGGCAGTAGAAACATCGGCCGCCCACAAAGCAGCCAGCGTCGTTCCTGATGCCACCGGGTTCAGACTCATAACGACTTTCGGCAGAGCCATAGTCGCCGTAATATCCGGAAAGAAACCTTCGCTACAATGCCGAGCAGCGCGCATAAAAATCCGATCGGGAAAATCAAAATGCCGCCTAAAAGAAAGCCTTTACGGGCAGTTTTGGCATCACGGGCACCACAGGCAATCTGCACCGGTCCCTGTGCCGTGATCGCTTGTGTGACCATAACTATGAACCAGCCGATAATGACCGCCATCGGTATACCAGCCAAAGGATCGAACCAATCCAGCGTCGGCGGCAGCTGAGCCGCAATATTCTCGATCCCGCCGGCATTATTGACGGCGGCAAAGCAGGAATACAGGACACCGACATAAATCAGACAAACGCTGACGATATTGGAAAGACCTGAGGACCACAGACCGCCGATCAGGGTGATGCCGATGAAAACAACGGCACTCATCATCATGCCGCCTTTAAAACTGAAAATGTCAGGCAGCAGCGAAGCCAGAATCGCCCCGCCCGCCAAATACTGCAGCGCCGTAATAACAGACATAATAATAACAAGACCGACCGCGCTGATGACACGACCTTTCGTATCATAGTATTTCTCAAAAAATTCCGGGATCGTAGAAATCTTCATCGCCCGCAGTTTCCCAGCGGCAACAAGCCCCATCACGACAGCCCCCGCTGCCCAGGCTGCATTATACCAGCCTGCCGCCATACCTACTTTAAAGGCATTTTCGGCAACGCCCACTGTAGAAGCCGCACCGACCGCAAGCCCCGTAATATTGACCGCGATCAGGCCGGCACTTAATTTACGCCCGGCAAACAAATATTCCGTCGAGCCTTTATCAGCCCGCCTTTTAACATAAAAACTGATACCAAACAAAAGCGCGATATACACGCACACGATAATCAACTGAATAGACAAATGCCACACTACCTTTCTACGCTGCTACATTGCTGCTTATTAAAACCACTCCGCGCCTCAGAAGGCGCCTGCTGCCATACTACCCTCCTACCCATCAAGTATGGATATAATTATATCAATTTTCTTCTGCAAAGTGAAGTAAAACAGCTTTTTAAAACACTTTTTTACTTTCTTTAGCTCATTTACATTCGCTGGCTGCCTTGTAAAATTTTTTATACTTTGCTGCCGGCAACAAGGATTTTAGATTTTTATGTCGAATGTAAAAAAGATTACAGAAGATTTATTTATCTGAAATTCCCTGATAAGTGAGGCTTAAATTTATGTATTCTTACAAAACCAGCGGCACCTGCTCTCAACAAATAAATTATGACATCGTTGACGGCAAGGTCCATAATGTTACTTTCGTCAACGGCTGCCCCGGCAATCTTAAAGCTATCGGCATCCTGGTAGAAGGACTTCCCGTTGAGGAAGTTGCCGCAAAACTGCGCGGCATTCACTGCGGCAACCGCAGCACCTCCTGCGGCGACCAGCTGGCTCAGGCCCTGGAGCAGCATCTAACAAATAACAACATCGCAAATTCCAAGGAAAGGGGGCCACCTGCAATGTATAAGATCCTCAAAAGTACACCAAACGGCATCGATGAGCTTGAGCTTGAACAATTAGAAAAGGGCTGCTGGATCGACATTGTCAGTCCCTCCCCTGAAGAACTGCATGAAATAGCCGCCGCTACTAAGATCCAGCTGGATTTTCTGACGGCCGCGCTTGACGAAGAAGAAAAATTCGCGTATCGAAACCGAAGACGACCAGATCCTGATCCTAGGTCGATATTCCTTTTTTACGCAGTAACAAAGACTACGACACACTGCCGCTCGGCATTATCATCGCTGAAGACTTTATTGTCACCGTCTGTCTGGAGCCTAACGCTGTTGTTGCTGACTTTTCTTCCTATAATCATCGTTTCTTCAGCACCTTCAAAAAAACGCGGTTCCTGTTCCAGATCCTTTATAAATCAGCTACTTTATATCTAAAGTATATTCGTATCATCATCAAACGTACTGATGAACTGGAGCAGCATCTGCGTAAATCCATGGAAAACTCCGAGTTATTCAACCTGCTGGATCTTCAGAAGTCACTGACCTACTTTACTACTTCCCTGCGCAGCAATTATATCGTTACTGAAAAACTGCTGCGTCTGCGTTCTACAAATCAGTCAGGACATTTGATCAAGCTCTACGAAGAAGACGAAGACCTTTTGGAAGACGTCATCATTGAATATAAGCAGGCTATTGAAATGGTTGAAATGTACAGCCATATTCTTAACAGCATGATGGAAGTATTTGCCTCTATCATCAGTAATAACCTGAACTTAGTTATGAAGTTCCTGGCTTCTGTAACCATTATTTTAGCTATCCCCACAACTATCGGCGGCTTATGGGGCATGAACGTTCCGGTGCCTCTGGAAGGTAACGAATTCGGTTTTGTCACCATCACTTCCATCGCCCTGCTGATTTCTGTAGGTACAGGCTACTGGTTGTGGAAACGCCGCATGTTCTAGGAGGATATTATGTCAAAAATACTAGCAGAACAATTATTGGCCGGTATTATTCTCGGCGATAACGATAATCAGGAATATATTTATCTTCCAGGCGGAGAAGTAGGAAGCGATACTCCCTGCTGTGTCTTTGAAAGCAAGTCCGGACGACAGGACCTGCCGCTGGATAAAGCCGTAGAACAGGCCAAGCGCCTGCATCTAAAACCCGTAGCGCATCCGGAAATGGGCCGGCGCTCATACTGAACCTGAAGAAGAAGACCCCGCTGCAATAATGCAGCGGGGTTATTTTTATGCTTTTTATTTTTTTACATAACGCTCCCAAAACTCGTCTTCAGGCAGCGGTCGGGCAAAATAATAACCCTGACCCAACTGGCAGCCCAGCTTTTGCAAAACCTTGAGCTGCTCTTCATTTTCAATGCCCTCAGCCAAAGTCAGCGTATCGCCAAATTCACGGCACATAGAAACCGCCGCCTTAAACAAAATCTGCGTTTTAGGATTGTCTACGATACTGTCCGTAAGACTTTTGTCAAACTTTACCGTATCAAAATGCACCTGTGACAATAATTCCAGATTAGAAAAGCTAGTACCGAAATCGTCCATGGAAATACTGAATCCAGCCTCATGCATCCGTTTGATCAAATCCACAAGCAGCTCTTTTTCCAGCAAACCAAAGCTTTCCGTGATCTCCACATCTATCAGACATGGATCAATACCATATTTCTTACAGATAGCCACACTGTTTTTGATTGTATCTTCCGCAATCAACGTTACCCGCGAAACATTTACAGACATCTTAAAAACTCTGCCGCCACGTTCACGCCAGTCTTTCAGCATCCGGCAGACTGTCTTCAGAACAAAGATGTCGATATAATTTATCAAACCATTTTCTTCGTAACCAGGAATAAAATTATCCGGCGCTATTATCACTCCCTGATCGTCGATTTTTCTGACCAGGGCCTCGGCACCTTCTATCAGACCTGTCTGCAGGTTTATTTTCGGCTGCAGGTAAACTTTGAACCTTCCTTCCGCGATCTCGGCCAACAGCCGGTGCGCGCTTTCTGCTTTATGATTATAATCGGCGGTCAGATTTTTATAGCCAAACGATTTTGTCGCTTCCATCACCGCATTTGCCTGAGATACTTTTTTATAAATATCCCGGCAATTATCGCTCCATAAGCTGCCGACCGAGACCCTGAAATCTGTCTCTGCACTGAATTTAGCTTTCAGCGCCGCTACTTTTGCTTCAAAATCCGCTTTATCCATATTCAGCGCCAAACTGACAAACTCATCACTGCCGACACGAAATGAATTAACGCCAAAAACACTTTTGATAAGTGCTGCTATCCTGATCAGGACCCTGTCACCCGAATGATAGCCCTTGGTTGCATTGATATTGCGCAGCCCGTTGATATCCATATCGACAATACCAATATGCCGTATTTTCTTAATTTCTATATCCTTCAACAGACTGCTGTATTTCTCTCTATTATACAGTCCTGTAAGATTATCTACCCAACGGATCTGTTCCAATTTTTGATCCAGATATTTTTTCTGCTGTTCCAGTTCTTCTTCCTTAAAAATTATATAGAATTTCAAAAACGCAGACGACGCCCCATATAATTGAATAAAAATGCTCTTGACCTGTAAAATAGCGCTGTACCGACGGCTGATATATTTCTTCCACAAAACATGCACTCTGTAGTCAGCAGATTATTCCGGCAGAACCTGCACTTGCTGTTCAGTCCCTGTAAAAACCGTATAACATTTTTTACCGCAGTAGCTGTCATCTTCATAAGCCAGCTGCAGCATGTCTTTCGCACTCTTATTCATATAAACAATTTCACAGGTATCAACATCAATCAGATAGATCGCTCTTGCTGTTTCTGTACGCGCT
>ENA-OQDT01000413-OQDT01000413.1-human-gut-metagenome-genome-assembly--contig:-NODE-413-length-27691-cov-4.891561_pt1 | contig 27691 bp, 30 predicted proteins | sample MGYA00242786_ERZ504617 | MGnify/ENA primary metagenome ERZ504617 (study PRJEB26092, sample SAMD00036337) | human gut metagenome | host: Homo sapiens | study: EMG produced TPA metagenomics assembly of...
AACAGACAAAATCTTATGTATTTCCTCATCACGTGTTCCCTCCATCTCCCAAGCCAATATTTCTTCCTTGGATTTATCCGTCGGGACCAAACGCATATCAGGAAGATAATGCAACCAAGTATTAAAACACGGACAGGTTTCCCATCCACATCTATCATCACTCCGCCAAAATTAAAGGTACTTAAGTAATTATGAAAATAGGTGTTTTCGGCGGAACTTTTAATCCTGTTCACAAAGGACACATAATGCTTGCCGAGTATTGTATGGACAGCGTTGGACTTGATCGTATTATTATGATACCTACGGCTGTTCCGCCGCACAAAATAAGCAAGAATCTTGCAAGCGAAAACGATCGCCTTAATATGTGTGAACTTGCGTGCAAGGGAAAGAAAAACTTTTCTGTGTCCGATGTCGAAATTAAAAGACAGGGAAAAAGCTACACCTACGAAACTGTTACACAGCTAAAAGAAATTTATCCTGATGATCACTTATATACAATAATGGGTGCAGATATGTTTCTGACTCTGGATAGGTGGAAAAATCCCAAAATTATATTTGAAAAATCGTCAATAATAACAATTCCCCGTGATGATGAAAGTAAGTCTGAACTTGAAAAATTCTACAAGAATGTTCTGAAACCTATGGGAGCAGATGCGGTTATTCTGCCAAATCCCGTAATAAGCGTATCGTCAACATTCATAAGGGATAACCTTGATGAATTTGATTTGATAAGCGGTATGCTTGATAAAAGTGTTTACGATTATATTATAAAAAAATAATTTATATCGGAAGTGAGTGCTTTGAATATCTCTGATTACAAAAAAATAATCCGTGAAAGAATGGGCGATTACAGATTTAGTCACAGTGTAAATGTTGCGAAAGAGGCTAAAAAGCTCGCAAAACATTATGGTGCTGATGAAAATAAGGCTGAGATTGCCGGTATTTTGCATGATATAACCAAAGAAATGCCAAAGGAACAGCAGTTGCAAATTATTATCGACAGTGGTATAATTTTAGACAATGTTCAACTTCATGCACCAAAGCTTTGGCACGGAATGAGCGGAAGCATTGTTGTCCGTGATGAGCTTGGTATTGATGATGAAGATATACTCAACGCAATAAGGTATCACACAACAGGACGAGCGGGAATGAGTCTTTTGGAAAAAGTTATTTTTACCGCTGATTTTACTTCCGAGGAGCGTACATACAGCGGTGTGGCAACAATGAGAAAGAAATCTAAAAAGAGCCTTGAGGAGGCTATGCTTTACGGCTATCAGTTTACATTCAAGGATCTTTCTAAAAGACAGCTTGCGATTCATCCTGATGAAGTTGCCTGCTATAATGAAATTGTTCTGCAAATATCCCAAACGAAAGGAAAAAACAAATGAGTTCTTACGATGAAGCAATACTTGCAGCAAAAGCCCTGAGTTCAAAAAAGGGACTTGATATTCAGATTATAAAAATTGCCGATGTTTCTGTTCTTGCCGACTATATGGTAATTGCAACAGGTACAAGCTCAACCCATGTCAAGGCACTTGCCGATGAGGTTGAATACAAGCTTGATCAGGCAGGAATTTCGGTAAGTCATATAGAAGGTTACAGATCAAATTCATGGATTCTTCTTGACTACATTGATGTTATTGTCAATGTGTTTGATGATGAGGCCCGTGATTTTTATGACCTTGAAAGACTTTGGCAGGACGGCGAAAGCGTTGACCTGACAGGTATCGTTGATTAATTGCAGGAGGGGTTACTTTGAAATACAATCATAAAGCCGTAGAAGAAAAATGGCAAAAAATCTGGGAAGATAAAGGTGTGTTCCATGCAAGTGATGACACAGAAAAAGAAAAGTTTTATGCTCTTATCGAGTTTCCGTATCCGTCGGGACAGGGCCTTCATGTAGGTCATCCCCGTCCGTACACAGCACTTGATACAGTTGCAAGAAAACGCAGACTTGAAGGTTACAATGTTCTTTATCCTATCGGTTGGGACGCTTTCGGTCTTCCTACCGAGAACTATGCAATCAAGAATCACATTCACCCTGAAATTGTAACAAAGAAGAACATTGCCCGTTTTAAAAAGCAGATTCAGTCACTCGGCATTTCTTTTGACTGGAGCAGAGAAATCAATACAACAGATCCCGAATACTACAAGTGGACCCAGTGGATTTTTATTCAGCTCTATAAGCACGGCCTTGCTTATAAGAAAGAGATGAATGTAAACTGGTGTACTTCATGCAAGTGCGTTCTTGCAAACGAAGAAGTTGTAAACGGCGTTTGCGAGCGTTGCGGAAGTGAAGTCGTTCACAAGGTTAAGTCACAGTGGATGCTTAAAATCACAGAATATGCAGACAGACTTATCAATGACCTTGACCTTGTAAATTATCCTGACAGAGTAAAAGCACAGCAGAAGAACTGGATTGGCAGAAGTAAGGGTGCGGAGGTTGATTTTACAACTACAACAGGCGACACACTTACAATTTATACAACTCGTGCCGATACACTTTACGGTGCTACATATATGGTAATTTCTCCTGAACATCCAATGATTGAAAAGTGGGCTGACAGGATTTCTAATATGGACGAAATCAAGAAGTATCAGGAGGCTGCCGCTCGTAAGTCTGACTTTGAAAGAACAGAGGTAGCTAAAGAAAAGACAGGCGTAAGAATTGACGGTGTCAATGCTATAAACCCTGTAAACAATAAGGAAATCCCGATTTTTATTTCTGACTATGTTCTTGTATCATACGGTACAGGTGCTATTATGGCTGTTCCTGCTCACGATACCCGTGACTGGGAATTTGCAAAAAAATTCGACCTTCCTATTATTGAAGTTGTTAAAGGCGGCAATGTTCAGGAAGAGGCTTACACAGATTGTGCCAAGGGTATTATGGTTAACTCGGGCATGCTTGACGGCCTTACTGTTGATGAAGCAAAGAAGAAAATTATTGACTGGCTCACAAGTGAGGGTAAGGGCCATTCAAAGGTTAATTACAAACTCCGTGACTGGGTATTCTCCCGTCAGCGTTATTGGGGCGAGCCTATTCCGATGGTATATTGTGAGAAGTGCGGCTATGTTCCGATTGATGAAAAAGACCTTCCGCTCAGACTGCCTATGGTTGAGTCATATGAACCGACTGATAACGGAGAATCACCGCTTGCCAAGATGACAGACTGGATTAACACAACCTGTCCTTGCTGCGGCGGTAAGGCTAAGAGAGAAACCGATACAATGCCTCAGTGGGCAGGTTCATCATGGTACTATCTCAGATATATGGACCCGCACAATAAAAATGCCATTGCATCAAAAGAGGCTCTTAACTACTGGTCACCTGTTGATTGGTACAACGGCGGTATGGAGCATACAACTCTCCACCTTCTTTACAGCCGTTTCTGGCATAAGTTCCTCTATGATATCGGTGTTGTTCCTACTCCGGAACCATACGCTAAGCGTACTTCACACGGTATGATTCTCGGTGAAAACGGCGAGAAGATGAGTAAATCAAGAGGCAATGTCGTAAATCCCGATGAAATCGTTGACGAATACGGTGCAGATACAATGCGTTTATATGAAATGTTCATTGGTGACTTTGAAAAGGCTGCTCCGTGGAGTAAGGCAAGCATCAGAGGCTGTCGCAGATTCGTTGAGCGTTACTGGAATCTTCAGAGTGTTCTCATTGACGGTGATAAAATCCGACCTGAGCTTGAAAGTGCATTTAACAAGGCAATTAAAAAGGTGGGCGAGGATATTGAAAATATAAAGTTCAATACTGCTATCGCAACTCTTATGGCTTTAATCAACGATATTTCAAATGTAAAGTCAATTAATAAGGAAGAACTCAGAATTTTCTCAATTCTCCTTAATCCGTTTGCTCCTCATGTTACGGAAGAAGTTTACGAGGCTTGTAAGCTTGGCAACGGTATTCTTGCCGAAGCCGAGTGGCCTGAATATGATGAGTCAAAATGCGTTGACGAAAGTGTAGAAATTGTTGTTCAGGTAAACGGCAAAATTAAAGCTAAGCTTAACATTCCTGTTGATGCAGACAAGGATGCTGTTCTTGATCTTGCAAAGAATGATGAAAATGTCAAAAAGGCTATTGACGGAATGAAAATTATTAAAGAAATTGTTGTTCCGAAGAAACTTGTAAACCTTGTTGTTAAGCCATAATTCAACTTTTAAAATTAATTTGACCTAAATTTCTACAATGCTATTGACATTATTCGAGTTATAATGTATAATAACATTTGCAATTATATGCAAATTACCCATGCCCGGTGGCAGATGGGAGGGAAGATAGATGGCAGAGATTAGACTTAAAGAGAATGAATCCCTTGAAAGTGCTTTAAGAAGATTCAAAAAGCAGTGTGCCAGAGCTGGCGTTATTGCTGAGGTTCGCAAAAGAGAAGCTTATGAAAAGCCCTCTGTAAAGCGTAAGAAAAAATCCGAAGCAGCTCGCAAACGCAAATACAGGTAATCAAACAGGCGGACAGAGCATTCTGTCCGCTTTTTGTTTTATCTTCATATTTCTTTGAAAAAAGGTGACACTATGAAAAAGATTCTTGTTATACTCGGACCAAACCTCAATATGGTAGGCGTCCGTGAAAAAGGAATATACGGAGAAGAAACTGCCTCCGATATTGAAAAGCAGATTATTTCATATGCAGAAAGCAACGGCTTTTCAGCCGAAGTTTTTCAGTCAAATCACGAGGGAGATCTTATCGATAAAATTCATTCGGCAAAGGGTAACTTTGACGGTGTTGTAATTAACGCAGGCGCTCTCACACATTATAGTTATGCTTTAAGAGATGCTATTGCTTGTGTAAAGATTCCTTTTGTAGAGGTTCATATGTCTAATATTCACGCAAGAGAAGAGTTCAGACATACATCTGTAATCGCACCTGTTTGTGTCGGTCAGATTGCAGGTTTTGGCAAAAACAGTTACTTTCTCGCAATCAATGCATTAAAGGACTTGATGTAATGCAAAACTCTTTATTTGAGCAAAGACTTGAAAATTTAAAGACGGTTATTGACAGTAACAATCAGGCTCTTCTGATTACTAATGAAAAAAATATCGGCTATTTTTGCGGATTCTTTCACAGCGAAGGTTATTTGCTTGTGACAAAAAATGAAACTGTTCTTTTGTTGATTTCAGATATTATGAGGCTGCTTTAAAAAAGTCAAGCGGATGCAGGGTTGTTTGCTTTACTAAGTTGTTTAAAGACCTTATAAGCGAATTAAAGAACAAGTCTGTTGTGAATGTGTTTTTTGAGGCGACCGATATTACGGTTGAAAAATATAATCGTTTTAAAAAGGCTTTTTCGGAAAATAATATTGAGTGCGTTTGTGACGGCAGTCTTGATTATAAGATTGAAGAAATCAGATGTATCAAGGATGAATCAGAAATTAAAAAAATAGCTAAAGCACAGGAGATAACCGAAAAGTCATATCTTGAGGTGTTGAATTACCTAAAACCCGGTGTCAGCGAACGCAGGGTTGCACTTGAGCTTGAACACCTCATAAAGCTTAACGGCGGTGAAGGTGTTTCATTTGATCTCATCACGATTACAGGCAAAAAGACTTCACTGCCTCACGGAGTTCCGTCAGATGATATTGTCAGTGAGGGAGATTTCTTTACTTTTGATATCGGCTCAATTTTTGATGGCTATCACAGCGATACTACGCGTACGGTAGCAATCAAGTTGGCTGATGAAGAAATGAAAAAGGTTTACGACATCGTATTAAAAGCTCAGCTTGCTGTACTCGACAGCGTAAAACCCGGAGCAAAATGTTCTGATGTCGATAAAATTGCAAGAGATATAATCTCGGAAAACGGTTACGGAAAATATTTCGGTCATGCAACCGGTCACGGTGTAGGACTTGATATCCACGAATCTCCCGTTGTATCTCCGAGAAGTGAAACAATCCTGAAAAAAGGTATGATAATAACCGATGAACCGGGAATATATCTGCCGGGTAAATTCGGTGTTCGCATTGAAGATATGCTTTGCGTGACTGATACAGGGTACAAAAACTTTGTTTCACTCCCTAAAGAACTCATTATTGTGTAATAAAAGTCTTGCATTTTTTGTCATTGTTATGTATAATGTAAATTGTTATATTACGGCATACATTACCGTATTTCCGTATGAAAGATAATTAGGAGGTATTACTAATGATATCAGCAGGTGATTTCAGAAACGGCGTTACATTTGAAATGGACGGTCAGGTTGTATCAATCATTGAATTCCAGCATGTAAAGCCCGGTAAGGGTGCTGCATTTGTAAGAACTAAAATCAGAAATGTTATTACAGGCGCAGTAGTTGAAAAAACTTTCAACCCGAATGATAAGTATCCCACAGCTTTCATTGACAGAAAGGATATGGAATACAGCTATTCAGACGGCGATCTTTACTACTTCATGGATACAGAAACATGGGAGCAGATTCCGATTAACAAGAGCGTTCTTGGCGACAACTTTAAGTTTGTTAAGGAAAATATGGTGTGCAAGGTTCTTTCTTACAAGGGCAATGTATTCGGCATTGAGCCTCCGAACTTTGTTGAACTTAAGGTTACAAAGACAGATCCCGGCTTTAAGGGTGACACAGCAACCAACGCTACAAAGCCTGCAACTCTTGAAACAGGTGCTGAAATTAAAGTTCCTCTCTTTATTGATGAGGGCGAAGTTATTCAGATCGACACAAGAACAGGCGAATATATGGGCAGAGCATAATTTCTGCGGGAGAATCAGTTATGAATCTTACTGAAAAAATTTCTTACATTCGCGGTCTTTGCGACGGTCTTGAGCTTGATGAGTCAAAACCTGAAGTAAAGGTTCTTAATGCAATCGTTGATCTTCTTGATGATATGGCTTTTGAAGTATCTGACATGGAAGAACTTTACGATGAGTTAAGCGCTCAGGTTGACGAAATTGATCAGGATCTTGCTGATGTTGAGTCTGATGTTTACGATGACGAGGACTATGACATTGAAGATTATGACGATGAAGATGACGATTACGATTTTGATGATGAAGAGAATCCTTTTTATGAGGTGACTTGTGATTCATGCGGTCAGAAGCTTAATGTTTCCGAAGATGTCCTTCTTGAAGGCGAAATCGAGTGTCCTAACTGCGGTGAGAACCTTGAGTTTGATTTTTCAGAGCTTTTCAGCAATGAGGAAGATGACGAGTGTGATGCCGATTGTGCATCATGCGACGGTTGTTCGGACACAGAAGAATAATTAACAAAACAAACACCCTTCGTATAGTATATACGAGGGGTGTTTTTATGTTGTACAGAAAAAGGGTGTAAAAGAAAATTTGTTCTTTTAAAGAAAATACTTCTTACTGTGGTTTTACTGATTATCGGTGTTACTGTTTTCTGCGAGGTGCATTTGTCAGATTTCAGACCGGAGTACATAAGAATTCAGGCTGAAATATTGTCTGTAAATTCTGTCTGTGATGCAGTGAATAATACACTTGACAAACTTAATTATTCTTACAGTGATATTGCAAAGATTAATTGTGACAAAAACGGAAATGTTCAGTCAATTGAAACGGATTCATTCAAAATCAACAGAATTAAAGCCGACATCACGAAAGCCGTACAAAAGGAAATAGCTAAGGTATATGACAATGAAATTGAAATACCTCTCGGTGCATTTACGAATATTACAATACTCTCAAATGTCGGACCTTGCATTCCTGTGAGTTTTAACCTTACAGGAAGCTTTTCCTCGGAAGTTATAAGTACATTTGAACAAGCAGGAATAAATCAGACAATCCACCATATAAAGCTTTTGCTCACCTCAAAAATAATGACAACCTCGCTTGATTATTCAGGCAAAATAACATTTACTACCGATTTTGAAATTGCACAATCCGTAATAGTGGGTAATATACCGTCCGGATACGGTTCTCTGTTTCAGACTTATAAGAAGTAAATTTTGAAAAACCTGTGAAAAACATTGAAAAACCGTATATCTTGTGTTATAATCTAACAGTTAATACAATGGGTTAGGAGGCATTTCTTTGCCTGACAGTCAGAAAATTTCCGAAAAACAATCGGAGTATATGAATTTAATAGCTGAAATTATGGATATCCGCAAAAGAGGAGAGAAGCCTTTTGCGTATATCAGAACATACGGCTGCCAGCAGAATGTGGCTGATAGTGAAAAAATTAAGGGTATGCTTGAACAATCGGGATTTGAGTTTGCAGATGAACCGGACAATGCGGATTTCATACTTTTCAATACCTGTGCCGTAAGAGAACATGCTGAGGACAGAGTGTTCGGCAATGTAGGTGCATTAAAAAATCTAAAGCGTAAGCATCCGCAGATTCTTATTGCTTTGTGCGGTTGTATGATGGAGCAGGAGCATGTTGCCAATAAAATTTACAAGAGCTTTCCTTTTGTAGGACTTGTGTTTGGTACTCATTCATTGCACCATTTTCCTGAGCTTATGTATAACGCTCTTCTTGACGGCAAAAGAGTGTTTGAAAGAGGTAATGACGATAATCAACTTTATGAGGGATTTCCTGTTAAGCGTGACGGCACTTTCAAGGGTTGGTTACCGATTATGTACGGTTGCAACAACTTCTGTACATATTGCGTTGTGCCTTATGTAAGAGGCAGAGAACGCAGTCGTGAAAAGAATATTATTGTTTCTGAGGCTAAAAATATGATTGAGTCGGGTTATAAAGACATTACCCTTCTCGGTCAGAATGTAAATTCCTACGGAAAAGGTCTTTCCGAGAAAGTAAACTTTTCACAGCTTTTGCGTGAGGTCGATTCAATTGACGGCGATTATTGGCTTCGCTTTATGACATCTCACCCTAAGGATTGTTCAAAGGAACTTATTGACACAATTGCATCGGGTACTCATATAAGCAAGCATCTTCATCTTCCGTTCCAATGCGGTTCGGACAGAGTGCTTAAAGCAATGAACCGTCACTATGATCGCAGAAAGTATCTTGAAATAATCAATTATGCTAAAGAGAAAATTGACGGTCTTTCACTTACAAGTGATATCATTGTAGGTTTTCCGGGTGAAACATATGAAGATTTCAAAGAAACTTTATCGCTCATCCGTGAGGTTGAGTTTACATCGCTCTTTACCTTCATTTTCTCACCGAGAGTAGGTACTCCTGCGGCTAAAATGGACGATCCGATTTCCGCTGAAGAAAAATCAAAATGGTTCCGTGAACTTCTTGATGTTCAGGAAGAAATTGCGGCAAAGCGTTGTTCTTCAATGGTTGGCAAAACCGAAAAGGTACTTATTGAAGGTGAAAACGATAAGAACGGTGAATTGTGCGGTCGTACAAGCGGTAACATAATAGTTGAGCTTGAAGGATCAAAGGACTGTATCGGAACATTCAGAAATGTAAAAATAACAAAGGCTCGCAACTGGATATTAAAGGGTGAGCTTGTAAAATAATCGGAGGTTAAAACTATGGATATCATTGAGAAAGCAAGGGAACTCGGAAGACTCATTCAGGAAGAAGACTCATATAAAAAATTGCAGGACGCTCAGAAGAATGCAGATGCAGATATGGAGCTTCAGCGTCTTATCGGTGAATTCAATCTTAAAAGAATGTCAATAAACAATGAGGCATCAAAAAAAGAGAGAGATCAGGAAAAGCTTTCTAAGCTTAATACCGAGATGAGAGAGGCATATTCTCAAATTATGTCAAACGAGAATATGATTGCCTACAATGATGCAAAGGCTGCTTTTGATGTTGTTGCAAACAGAGTTCTCGCAATTGTTCAGCAGTCTGCTGAGGGTGCAGATCCCGAAACTGCTGATTACAGCCAGTCATCATGCTCAGGCAGCTGTGCTACATGCGGCGGTTGCGGCTGATAAACGGTTCTAAATTTTGTTAAGGAAGTGAAACAAATGGCGGAGTTATCTCCAATGATGCAACAGTATTTCAAAATTAAAGAAGAAAACAAAGACAGCATTTTGTTCTTCCGACTTGGAGATTTCTACGAAATGTTTTACGATGATGCAAAGCTTGCATCAAAGGAACTTGAACTTACTCTTACAGGAAGGGATTGCGGACAGGCCGAGCGTGCTCCCATGTGCGGAGTTCCGTTTCACAGCTGTGAGGGTTACATTGCAAGACTTGTTGCAAAGGGCTATAAGGTTGCAATTTGCGAACAGACGGAAGATCCTGCAAAGGCAAAAGGTCTTGTAAAGCGTGATATTATTCGAGTAATTACTCCCGGTACCGTAATGGAATCGAGTATGCTTGATGAGAGCAAAAACAACTACATTTGCTGTATGTATTCTAAAAATAAATCTATAGGACTTTGTTTTTGTGATATTTCCACAGGAGAATTATACGCTACAGAAATCAGGGGTAATGACAGCTATAATGTTCTTACCAATCAGCTTACAAGCTATAATCCCCGTGAAATTCTTATTGGCGGTGACATTGTAAAGCTGAAAGAATTGCCTAAGTTCATTAAAGCGAAACTTTCGGCAGGAGTTGAAATGCTCGAAGATGAAAAATTTGACGAGTCGGTATGTACTGATGTTGTAAAATCACAGTTTGCGGATGAATACAGTACCGTATCTGACAAATCTGTTGTTGTGTGCGTTCTCGGTGCATTGCTTTCATATCTTCGTGATACTCAGAAAACAGGACTTGAAAGAATAAATCACATTGAGTTCTACAAAGAAAATCAATATATGAGCCTTGATTACAACACACAGCGTAATCTTGAGCTCACACAAACAATGCTTACAAAGGATAAAAAAGGTTCACTTTTGTGGGTGCTTGACAGGACAAAAACTGCAATGGGCAAACGCCTTATGCGTTCATGGCTTGAACATCCTTTGCTTAATATAACTTCAATCAATAACCGTCAGAGTGCGATTGAAGAGCTTGTAAACGATAATATGCTCCGTATGGATGTTACAGACACACTCTCGGGTATATTTGACATTGAAAGACTTATGACAAGAATCGTTTACGGTTCTGCAAATGCAAGAGATTTGCGTTCACTCTGCGGAGCAATTCAGAATCTTCCGCAGATTTCGGATTTGCTCGTTGATTGTAAATCGGTTTATCTTAAATATATTTATAAAAGTATTGATAAGCTTGAGGACATTCATTCTCTTATTGATTCTGCAATCGTTGAAGAACCCCCGTTTACAGTCCGTGAGGGCGGTATGATTAAGAGAGGTTATAACGAAGAGCTGGATTCCGTTACAGGCGATATGAATGACTCAAAGGGAATTCTTGCCCGTATTGAGGCTGAACAGCGTGATATAACGGGAATTCCTAAGCTTAAAGTCGGTTATAACAGGGTATTCGGATATTATATTGAAGTATCAAATTCGTATAAATCCATGGTACCCGAAACATACATAAGAAAGCAGACACTCACCAATTGTGAAAGATATATTACTCAGGATTTGAAAGATGTAGAGGGCAGAATCCTCGGTGCAAAAGACAGATCGGTTGCACTTGAATACAACCTTTTTGATGATGTCAGAAAGACGGTTTCGGATAATCTTGAAAGAATTCAGAAAACCGCAAAAGCCATTGCTAATCTTGATGTTATTACATCACTTGCAAATGTTGCAGCTGACAACAGATACATAAGACCTGATGTAAACCTTTCAACTGCTATAAGAATTAAAGATTCGAGACATCCTGTTGTTGAGACTCTATTAAAGGATGCACCGTTTGTTCCGAATGATGTCAGCCTTGATTCTGCCAATGACAGAGTAGCAATTATTACAGGTCCCAATATGGCGGGTAAGTCAACCTATATGCGACAGATTGCCATTATTGTTCTTATGGCGCAGGTAGGCAGTTTTGTTCCGGCGTCTTCTGCCGAAATCGGAATTGTAGACAGCATCTTTACTCGTGTAGGTGCTTCTGATGATCTTGCATCTGGACAGTCAACCTTTATGGTTGAGATGAGCGAGGTTGCCAATATTATTAAAAATGCAACTTCAAAAAGCTTACTTATTCTTGACGAAATCGGCAGAGGTACTTCGACCTTTGACGGCATGAGCATCGCAAGGGCTGTGCTTGAATTTTGTGCCGACAGAAAAAAACTCGGTGCAAAAACACTTTTTGCAACTCATTATCACGAACTCACGGTTATGGAACAACTCCTTGACGGTGTAAAAAACTATAACATAGCAGTTAAAAAGCGTGGCGATGACATTACTTTTCTGCGGAGAATTGTTCCCGGCGGAGCAGATGACAGCTACGGTATTGAGGTTGCAAAGCTTGCAGGCATTCCGCAGTCTGTAATTTCAAGAGCAAAGGAAATTTTAAAAGACCTTGAACACGGCAAATATAAAAACGAGAATGCCAATATTCAAAAGCAGGATAATTCAGATGATATGCAGCTTTCACTATCGGTTCGGCTGAAAGTCCCGTGATTGAAAAGCTGAAAGATACAGATATAAATACTCTTAACTCCGATTGAAGCAATGAAACTTGCTTTATGAACTTAAAGGTATGATTTAATATTAGGAGGATGACACAAATGGGTGTAATCAATGTACTTGATAAGCATGTTGCAGAACTTATCGCCGCCGGCGAGGTTGTTGAAAGACCGGCGTCGGTTATAAAGGAGCTTGTAGAAAATTCAATTGACGCAGGTGCAAAAAATATTAACCGTTGAGATAAAAAACGGCGGTACAACATTCATGCGTGTTGCCGATGACGGTTGCGGTATTTACCGTGACGATATCAAAGTTGCGTTTTTTAAGACACGCAACCAGTAAAGTTAAGGTTGAATCTGACCTTGACAGTATTTCTACACTCGGATTCAGAGGAGAGGCTCTTGCGTCAATTTGTGCAGTGTCACGACTTCAACTTATTACGAGGAATGTAAATGAGGAAATCGGAACTTCATATGAAATTGACGGCGGTGAAGAACAGAGCTTTGATGATGCAGGTTGTCCTGTCGGCACAACATTTGTTATCAGAGATTTGTTCTACAACATTCCTGCCCGTGCAAAATTTTTGAAAAAGGATGTTTCAGAGGGTAACGCAGTTTCAAATATAACCGACAAAACTGCTTTGTCACATCCCGAAATTGCATTTACATACATTAAAGACGGAAAGCAGGTTCTTCGTACATTCGGCGACGGAAAACTTATTTCTGCAATATATTCGGTTTTTGGAAAAGATTTTGCGAAAGGACTTATTCCGGTTGATTATCAGCTTGATGCAATAAAGGTTTACGGCTATATTTCAAAGCCCGAACACTCAAGACCAAATCGTAATATGCAGAATTTTTTTATCAACGGAAGGTACATCAAAACCAGAACGGCTATGGTTGCACTTGAGGAGGCATTTAAGGGCTCAATTATGGTCGGAAAATTTCCGTCGTGTGTTCTTAATATCGAATTGCCGTGTGAAATTATTGATGTAAATGTTCATCCTTCAAAGCTTGAGGTCAGATTTATAAATGAAAGACCTGTTTTTGATGCGATTTATCATGCGGTAAAATCTTCACTTATGAAGTATGACAGCCGTAAAAAAGCATCATTTAAAAAGGAAACGGCTTTTAATGAGGTGCAAAATAAGTTTAATCCGTTTAACAATGCACCTGCCATTCTGAACAAGCCTGTTGTGCAAAGTTCTAAAAATGATTTTGTACAAAAACAGTGTGCTAAACCGATACCTGACAATCCCAAACCAGAGGTTACAAAACCTGTTGTTACATCCGGAAAATCCGATGATTTTAATCCGTTTTCGGATGTCGCATTTGATGGTAATAAGGAAAATGATGAGGCAGCTATTCGTTCTGTTACAAAGTCCATTGATGATATAAAAGTTGCGGATATATCCAATCCGTTTGATATTTTCAGCAAACAGGCGATAAATAAGGCAAAAGAGGAAGAAAAGTTAAAATCAACTTTCAAGCCTGAAATTCTTCAGCCAACTTCGTTTGTTGAAGATGAAAAAACTGATACAGAAGGTATTACCGATAAAAATCCGATTGTAAGCCCTAAAGAGGTTAATGTAATTGTTTCGGAAGAATCTATTGAGAAATCAAAAGAACCTGTTCTTGTAAACGATAATCAGACGAGCATCAAATATATCGGAGAGGCTTTCGATACATATATCATTGCAGAAAAAAACAATAAAGATATTCTTTTGATAGACAAACATGCCGCTCATGAGAGAATTATTTATGAAAAACTTAAAGCCGAAAAGGCTGCTGACTACAGGCAGATTTTACTTGCACCTGTTACAGTCCCTCTCGGAAAAACCGAGTATGATGCGGCAATTAATAATCTTGATATGTTTTCCGATTGCGGCTTTGAAGTTGAAGATTTCGGTAACAGTACGGTTATTGTAAGAAGTTCTCCGCAGTATATTCCGGCTGTTGAAATTGAAGATTGCATTACCGAGATGTCGGGCTACATTTCTCAGGGTAAAACCGATATCTTTACCGAAAAAATGGATTGGTTTTACAGCAATGTTGCTTGCCGTTCAGCTATAAAGGCAGGCAATAAAAGTACTCCTGAGGAGCTTATAGGAATTGTAAAACACCTTGAAGAACATCCTGAAATCAAGTATTGTCCTCACGGCAGACCGATTTGCATTGTTCTTACAAAGGGTGAAATTGAAAAACAGTTTGGCAGGGTGTGATTTTTTGGAAAAATCTATTAATACGGTTTCAATTGTCGGTCCTACCGCATCAGGCAAAACAAAACTTTCGGTTGAACTTGCAAAGCATTTTAACGGTGAAATCGTATCTGCCGATTCCATGCAGATATACAGGGGAATGCAGATTGCAACAGCCAAACCTACCAAAGAAGAGATGGACGGAATTCCTCATCATATGATGGACTTTCTTCCGCCTGATAAAACCTATTCGGTTGCGTCTTATGTAACTGATGCTTCAAAATGTATAGCAGATATTCATTCAAGAGGCAAATTACCGTTTATTGTCGGCGGAACAGGTCTTTATGTTGATTCACTTCTGAACAATGTTTCTTTCAGTGATGATAAACGGGATGAAGAATATTGTTTAGAACTTCGCAAGATTGCCGAAGAACATGGAACAGACAGGTTGCTTGAAATGCTTGCAAAAATTCGATCCGAAATCGGCAGACAGACTTTGTGAAAGCAGAAATCTTAAAAGAATAATCCGTGCCATTGAATTTTACAAAACAACAGGAAAAACTATCACACAACAAATTGAAGAATCACATAAAATTCCGTCTCCGTATATAACTGTAAAAATCGGTCTTAATTGCCGTGACAGACAGGTGCTTTATGACAGAATAAACAAGCGTGTAGATATTATGCTTGAAGAAGGTTTGCTTGAGGAGACTGAACGGGTTATTAATTCCGACCTGAGCTATACATCAATAAAGGCGATAGGATACAAGGAATTGATTCCTTATTTTAAAGAAAATAAAAATCTGAATGATTGTGTTGAAAAATTGAAAATGGAAACCCGCAGATATGCAAAAAGACAAATTACTTGGTTTAAGCGGGATTCGGAGATTAATTGGATTTATATTGATGAATATAATTCATTTGAAGAAATATACAGTTATGCAAAGGCTGTAATCGAAAGAGGCTTACTTTATGGATAAATTGCTTTTCAGACGAATTTTGATGATTGCGTTATCAGTTCTTGCAGTTGTTTATGCCGCCTATCTTCTGATAAGTACAAATTTTAAAATGTATCCGACTGAAAATGCTGTTCAAACAACAGTCACGGATAAAATTTATTCAAACGGATTTATTATCCGTGATGAAAATATGATTCAGAATAATACTTCGGGTGTGCTTTCATATACAGTGCATGACGGTGATGAGGTAAAAGCTGGCGGTGAAATTGCAAAATCATATGCAAATGATGATGACGCAGCTTCACAGTCAAAAATCAGCGCGTTACAGGAACAGCTTTCCGATTTGCAGACACTTCAAAAAACAAGCACGGCCGGCAACATAGGTATTGATACTATCAACAACAATATAAATAATAATATTATTTCACAAATTCGCAGTATCAATGATGGTGATTTGGTAAATATTGATAATGTCACAAATAATCTGCTTTATTCAATAAACCAAAGACAGATTTACACAGGCAAAGCAACTAACTTTAATGACAGAATTTCAGAACTCCAGGCTGAAATAGCCACTCTTGAAGGCAAAACAGGAAAATCAACAGGTAATATTACGACAAAAAAATCAGGTTGTTTTCTCTCACATTGTGACGGATATGAAAATGCGCTTGATTACAATAATCTTGATCGTCTGACTCTTTCTGACCTTGATAATGTAAAGCAGACAAAAGTGTCCGGCAATATTGCAGGCAAGGTTGTAACGGGATTGAAATGGTATGTTGCCTGTAAGGTTACGGCTGATGAGGCAACAAGACTTTCTTTGTGGGACGGTTCCGCTACGGTGCTGTTCTCTGACGCATCGTCTGAAAGCATTCCCGCCACTATCAAGAGGATTTATCAGGAATCAAAAGACAGCGACGCCCTTCTTATTCTTGAGTGTGACTATATGAATTCCGACCTTGCTCAGGCAAGGCAGGAACCGATTGAAATAGGTCTTGGTTCATACACTGGCTTGAGAATCAGCAAAAAGGCTATTCATGATGACTATGTAACAAAGACAACCTATGATGACAATGACAATAAACATACCGAACAGGTTAAGGTTCAGGGTGTATATGTGCTTCACGGAAGTGAAGTGAGATTCAAACAGATATCTATTCTGTATGCCGACGATGATTATGTTATTTGCGATCCGGAGCCGGACAGCAAAGATCTTGTTGACGGCACAACAGTTGAGTTATATGATCAGGTAATTCTTGAAGGAGATGATTTGTATGACGGAAAAGTTGTTAACTGACGTTGAATACAATTACAAATTTATTGATGAGCGAATAGCCGAGGCTGCCGAAAAGTCCGGAAGAAAGCGTGAGGATATTACATTTCTTGCCGCAACAAAAATGGTTGAACCTGAGGTTATTAACCACGCAATTTCACTTGGACTTGACCACATAGGTGAAAACAAGGTTCAGGAGCTTTTGTCAAAGTATGATAAGTATAACCTTGACAACTGTTCTCTTCAGTTTATCGGTCACTTGCAGACAAACAAGGTAAGACAGATTATCGATAAGGTTGATCTTATCCAGTCTGTCGATTCAATAAAGCTTGCATCGGAAATTTCTAAACAGGCTTTAAAAATCAATAAAAACTGTGATGTTCTTGTTGAGGTAAATATCGGCAGAGAAGAAAACAAGTCAGGCGTTATGCCCGAACAGCTTGAAGAATTACTTTGTCAGATTGCCGAATTGGACGGTATTTCAGTTAAAGGTCTTATGGCAATACCTCCGATTTGTGAATCTTCACAGAAAATTTCTGAATTTTTCAATAAAATGCATAATATATTTATTGACATCTCGCAAAAAAAATTAGATAATATAGATATGAATATTCTTTCAATGGGTATGTCTGCCGATTATTACGAAGCTGTACTTGCAGGTGCAAATATGGTCAGAGTTGGTTCGGCATTATTCGGTGCAAGGAATTATACATAATTTTAGGAGGATTATATAATGGCTGGTTTTGTAGATAAGTTTAAACGCATGTGGGACGCCCCCGATGATGAGTATGAGTACGATGAATATGGTTATGCTGACGAAGGTGCAGAAGAAGATTATAAAGAAGAACCTGTAAGAAACACTAAAAAAGATAGAGATCTCGGCGGCGGAAACAAGGTCGTAAACATTAATGCTACCACCAATCTTCAGGTTGGTTTATTCAAGCCTGAGCGTTTCGGCGAAGAAACCCGCACAATTGCCGATGAGCTTATGAAGGCTCACACAGTAGTTCTTAATCTTGAAGATACAAATAAAGATATGGCAAGAAGAATCCTTGATTTTCTCAGCGGTGTTGCGTATGCAAACCGTGGTAAAATCAAGCGTGTCGCTACAAATACATATATCATTATTCCGAGCAATGTTGACCTGACAGGCGACGATTTACTTGATGAGCTTGAGAACAACGGTGTTTACTTCGGATGATGACAAACAGCTGATTGCTCGGCTTAATAACGGTATTGACCTTTGTCTGACAAGACAGAAACCGTATTTTATGCCTTTTATGAGTGAAAGGAAACAAGCGCTTCTTGTTCCGAACTTAAAAAAGCATATTTCGACAACTACCTTTTCTTTGGCGGGTATGATGATTCCGAGAGAAAAATGCTTGGCTTGTTTTTTGACGAACCGAGTACGAGTATGTTCCCGATATGCGGCATTGAATTTTCATTCAGAAAATGCGACCGACTCACTCATCGTGATTTTCTCGGTTCTTTGATGTCGCTCGGAATAGAGCGTGAAACTGTCGGGGATATTCTTGTTGAGGACGGACGGGCTGTTGTATTTGTAAAAGCGGAATTGTCCGATTATGTCAAGTCGCAGATTTCAAAAGTCGGCAGAGTCGGCGTTAAGGTTGATGATGCTGATTTGTCAAGGCTTCCGCAGGGAAGAGGAGTGGAAGAAAAAACATTTATAGTTTCTTCTTTACGACTTGATAATATTGTTGCCGCTGTATGTAAACTGTCACGAGAAAAAACAAAAACTGTCATTATGTCGGACAGCGTATGTGTTAATTTTGAAGAAACTAAAAATGTCAGTTTTAACCTAAAGGAAAATGATGTTTTTACAATTCGCGGAAAAGGCAAATTCGTTTTAAAAGGTATACTTGGAACTACAGGAAAAGGTCGAATGAGAATTTCGGTTACACATTATAAATAAGGAGTGCAGATAAATGCTTACAATTGATGAAATTAAAAATATAAGCTTCAGAAAAGCCACTCTTAACGGTGGTTACAGAGCTGAAGATGTTGACTCATTTATTGATGAAGTCATTGTTTCTTTTGAACAATTGAAGAAAGAAAAACTAACCTTGTTCATAAGATTGATGTTCTTGCAACAAGAGTTGAACAGTACAGAGCAGATGAAGAAACAGTAAGAAACGCTTTGCTTGCTTCACAGAAGGTTGCTGATGCCTGCATAAGAGAAGCAAAGGAAAAGGCTGCAAAGATTGTTCGTGATGCCGAAACAAAGGCTCAGACTCTCCTTGTTGACGCAAACAATATGACTGCTGCCGAGAAAGAGCATTATTTACAGCTTCAGTCAGATGCGGCTAATCTCAGAAATGAACTTATTTCACTTTACAGTAAGCATATTAAGTCAATTGATGATCTTCCTTCAACCTCCGATGTTGAGGCTTCAAAAGCTGAACTTGACGAAAAGTATCCTACAGAGGATGTGACAGCTCCTGCACAGCCTCAGGTTGAAGATGATGTTAAGATTGCAGTACCTTCAGAAATAAAAGCTGAGCCGATTGCTGAAACTGAAGAAGTATCTGCTCATCCTAAAAGACAGAGCAAGTTCAGTCATCTCAAGTTCGGTGATAACTATGATGTAACTGCCGACTGATTTTTATTTAGATTTTAGATATTGGAGAGAATATAAAATGTCCCAGGATTATAATTCAACACTTAATCTTCCAAAGACAGACTTCCCTATGAGAGCAGGTCTACCGAAAAGCGAGCCTGTTACACTTCAAAATTGGGAAGATGAAAAGGTTTACGAAAATCTTATGAAAGTAAATGAGGGAAAGCCTCTGTTCATTCTTCATGACGGCCCTCCTTATGCTAACGGTGACATTCACCTTGGTCATGCACTTAATAAGATTCTTAAGGATTTTATCGTAAGATATAAGAATATGGCAGGCTTTAAAGCTCCGTATGTTCCGGGTTGGGATACACACGGACTTCCTACGGAACTTAAAGCAAGAAAGAAAGCCGGTATCGGTAATTCTGCCGAAATTTCTGTTGTTGAACTTCGTAAAATGTGCGAAGAGTTTGTAAAAGGCTACATTAACGATCAGCGTACGCAGTTTAAAAGACTTGGCGTAATCGGTGAATGGGATAAGCCGTACATCACTCTTAACCATGAGTTTGAGGCTGAACAGATCAGAGTGTTTGCAGAAATGGCTACAAAGGGTTATATCTACAAGGGCTTAAAGCCTGTTTATTGGTGTCCGGAGTGTAAGACTGCTCTTGCAGAGGCTGAGATTGAGTATGCTGAAGATCCTTGCCATTCAATCTATGTAAAGTTTAATGTAACCGACGATAAGGGCGTTTTCTCAAATATGGGAATCGATCCTTCAAAGGTTAAATTTGTAATCTGGACAACTACAACTTGGACACTCCCTGCGAATGTCGCAATTTGCGTAGGTCCGAGATTTGAATATTCTGTAATCAAAACAGGTGATGAATACCTTGTTATGGCGTCAGAACTTTATAAGTCTGCTCTTGATGAGGCAGGTATAACAGACTTTGAAGTTGTAGCAACGGTAAAGGGCAGTGAGCTTGAATATATAAAAACAGCACATCCGTTCCTTGACAGAGAGTCCCTTGTTATCGTTGGTGAGCATGTAACTCTCGAAAGCGGTACAGGTTGTGTACACACAGCTCCCGGGCACGGTGTTGACGACTACAATGTATGTCAGAATTACCCTGAGATTCCGATTATCTGTCCTGTTGATTCTAACGGTGTTCTTACAGAAGAAGCGGGTCAGTTTGCAGGTCTTACAACTGATGAGGCTAATAAGAAGATTGCCGCCTATCTTGAAGAAAACGGCTCACTTTTTGCATTAAAGAAAATTGTCCATCAGTATCCGCATTGCTGGAGATGTAAAACTCCTATCCTTTTCAGAGCAACAGACCAGTGGTTCTGTTCGGTTGACGATTTCAAGGATGAGGCTGTTGACGCTATCAATACGGTTAAGTGGATTCCTGCATGGGGCAAGGACAGAATTACATCAATGGTAAGAGAAAGAAAAGATTGGTGTATTTCCCGTCAGAGAAAATGGGGCGTTCCGATTCCGATTTTCTTCTGTAAGGATTGCGGAGAGGCTCTTATTGATAAGGATGCTATGCTTGCTGTTGCAGACTTATTCGGTAAAGAAGGCTCAAACGCTTGGTACAATCACACAGCCGCAGAGATTCTTCCTGACGGTACAAAGTGTAAAAAGTGCGGTTGTACTGAATTTGATAAAGAAAAAGATATTATGGATGTTTGGTTCGATAGCGGTTCATCACATGCTGCTGTTCTTGAACAGCGTGATAACCTTGAATCACCTGCTGACCTTTACCTTGAGGGTAACGACCAGTACAGAGGTTGGTTCCAGTCATCACTCCTTACATCCGTTGCTACAAGAGGCAGAGCACCTTACAAGGCTGTTCTTACTCACGGTATGATTCTTGACGATGAATCAAGAAAGATGAGTAAGTCACTCGGTAACGGCATCAGCCCACAGGATGTTATTAAGCAGTATGGTGCGGATGTACTCAGACTTTGGGTTGCATCAACCGACTATCAGACTGATGTTCATATTTCCAAGGATATCCTCAAGCAGATTTCCGAGTCATACAGAAAAATCAGAAATACCGCAAGATACATTCTCGGTAACATTTCGGACTTTAATCCCGATACAGATATGGTTGACTTTGACAAGGTGTTGCCGATTGATAAATGGGCGCTTGCAAAGCTTAATGACCTTATTACAAAGGTTAGAACTTCATATGATAATTATGAGTTCCATATTGTATATCACAGCATTCACAACTTCTGTGTTGTTGATATGTCTAACTTCTATCTTGATGTTCTCAAGGACAGACTTTATACAGAAAAGGCTGACAGCCTCTCAAGAAGAGCTGCTCAGACCGTAATCTATGTTATCCTTGACGCAATGACAAGAATGATTGCTCCGCTCCTTGCGTATACATCAGATGAAATTTGGAAATACATGCCTCATTCCTCAAATGAGAATGCAGAACATGTTATCTTTAATGAGATTCCCGAAAACATCGCTATTGATGTTGACGATAAATTTATGGCTTTCTGGGACAGAATCCACGAACTTCGTGATAATGTTAAAAAGTCACTCGAATCCCTTATAAGGGATAAGACAATTAAGGGTTCACTTGAAGCAAAGGTAACACTTTGTGCAGGCGGCGAAACACTTGAATTCCTTAAAAAGGCTGAGCCTGAGCTTTGTGCAGCATTCATAGTTTCCGAAGTTGAAATTGTTGATAACGGCGGTGAGCTTGAAATCAAACCTGAAAAAGCTGAGGGTGAAAAGTGCGAGCGTTGCTGGGCTATCAGCAAGACGGTGGGTCAGTGTGCAGAGCATCCTACAATCTGTTTCCGCTGTGTTCAGAATCTTAAATAATAACTGCTATTACAATAAATCGGTGTGATAAAACACACCGATTTATGTTTATGGAGGATAAAATGCCTGTTATTGCTCTTATAATCGGTGTGCTTTTAGCTGCCGCCGATCAGATAATAAAATATTTTGTGCTTACCTATCTTCAGCCTGTCGGTTCGGTAAATGCCATTGACGGATTACTTGATTTTACTTATGTTGAGAATAGAGGCGTTGCTTTCGGAATGTTTTCGGATATGCGTTGGTTTTTCGTAGCGGTTACTGCTGTTCTTATTGCAATAATAATATATATTATGTTTAAGAAGAAACCGTCAGGAAAGATGTTCTATATTTCTGCGGCGCTTATAATCGGCGGCGGAATAGGTAATTTGATTGACAGGATTTTTTACGGTTTTGTAGTCGATTACATCAGCGTTTCATTCTTTCCCCCTGTTTGTAACTTTGCCGACTACTGCATTACAGTCGGAACAATACTTCTTATCGTTTATGTTCTGTTTTTCTCTAATGTTATGAAATCCGAAAAAAAGGTCAACAAAAGCAATGAATGAATTTAAACTTAATTGTGAAACAAGCGGTGTAAGACTTGATAAATTTATTTCGGATGCAAATATTGATTTGTCACGCTCTGCCGCTGTTAATCTTATTGAGAACGGAGCTGTGCTTGTAAACGACTCTGTTGTTTCAAAAAAGTACAAGCTTTCGCAAGGTGATATTGTTGTTGTAAATGTTCCCGATCCGACGCCTTATGAGGCTAAAGCGGAAAATATTCCTCTTGATATAGTTTATGAAGATGAATGCTTGCTTGTTGTGAATAAGCCAAAGGGAATGGTGGTGCATCCTGCCGCAGGAAATTATGACGGTACTCTTGTAAATGCTTTGCTTTATCATTGCGGTGACAGCCTTTCGGGAATTAACGGCGTACTTCGTCCCGGCATTGTTCACCGCATTGACAAGGATACAAGTGGTCTTTTGATTGTTGCAAAAAATGATTTTGCTCACCGTTCTCTTGCAGAACAAATTAAGGAGCATTCTTTTACAAGGGAGTATGAGTCAATTGTATTTGGTAATCTGAAAAATGATGAAGGAACAGTTGACGCACCAATCGGAAGAAATCCTAAAGACAGAAAGAAAATGTGTGTTATCGAAAAGAACAGCAAAAATGCCGTTACTCATTATTCGGTAATAACAAGGTACAAAGGTTACACACATATAAAATGCAAGCTTGAAACAGGTCGTACTCATCAAATCAGGGTGCATATGGCTTATATAGGTCATCCCGTGTCGGGTGATAAGGTGTATGGTGTAAAAAATGAAAAAGTTGATTTTGAAGGACAATGCCTTCATGCAAGAAAAATCGGTTTTATTCATCCAAAAACCAATGAATATATTGAATTCACTTCCGATTTGCCTGATTATTTCAAAAAATATCTTAAAAAGCTTGAAAATATATCATCGCATTAATCGGAGCTTGACGGGATATATTCCGATTTTTTAAACTAAATTGAAAAAACACTTGCATTATTATTCCGTATGTGGTATTATATTAAAGCATTTGAAACCGTCGTAACTCTCGACGAGGTTCAAATAACGGTTTAACCGTCATTTTGATGTGACAGTCCGCTGCTCGTTTGAGTAAGAATGTCGGAAAAATAAGGAGGATAAAAAATGGACGCATTAAAGACTATTGCTGCAGCAAGCGTGAAGGAAACAACACCTGAGTTCAGCGTAGGTGATACTGTAAAGGTATCAGTAAACATTCGTGAAGGCGAAAGAGAAAGAATCCAGATGTTTGAGGGTACTGTTATTGCCAAAAGAGGCAGTGGCGTAGCTGAAACATTTACTGTAAGAAGAGTAGCTTACGGCGTTGGTGTTGAAAGAGTATTCCCTCTCCATTCACCCAATGTTAAAGATGTACAGGTTGTTCGTTACGGTAAGGTTCGCAGAAGCAAGCTCTACTATCTCCGTGACAGAGTTGGTAAGGCTGCTAAGGTTAAAGAGCAGATTCGTAAGTAATTCACGAAATCAAAAGGGACTTTTAAAAGTCCCTTTTTTACTATTTTTCTTTATAGCAGGTGACAAAGTTGAAGAAAAGCAAAAATAATGTCAATGAGGCTAATATGGCTGTGCTTCAGCCAGAGGGTGTGAACGATTCTTCAGATATCAATCCTGAAATGTATGTGGACAAGAAACCGTCAATTTCCGAAAAACAATTTCTTGTTGCAAAGGAAGAAGGCGCAATGTCCGGCTTTTATGACTGGGTAAGATGTATCCTGTTTGCAATTTCGGTTGTTGTGGTTTGCCTTATCTTTTTGTTCCGCCTTGTTGATGTTGAAGGCAGATCAATGAATAACACACTTGCCACTAACGACAAGGTTATCGTAACAAATCTATTCTACACCCCAAAAAATAACGATATCGTTGTTATTTCTCACGGTGCAGAGTATAACAGTCCGATTATTAAGCGTGTCATCGCTGTTGCGGGACAGACTGTTAAGGTTGATTATGACAATGATCGCATTATAGTTGACGGCGTTGTTCTTGATGAACCGTACATAGAGGGTTCAACCTACGGCAACAACATAGGCGACAATGAAATTCCTGAAGTTATTCCTGAGGGCAAAATTTTTGTTATGGGTGATAACAGAAAGGATTCAATGGACAGCCGCAGTACAAAAATCGGTCTTATAGATGTTGATGATGTAATCGGTAAGGCACAGTTTGTAGTTTATCCGTTTGACCACTTCGGCTATCTGTACTGATGCTAAAGATTGTAAAAATTTAATGTTAATTTAAATTTTGATATTGTGAAAAGCTTATTTCTGTTTTATAATAGAAATAAGCTTATTTTTTTACGGAGGGTTATATGCCTCGAAAACCTAAAATAATAAAATCAGAATTAAAATTAACGATAAAAAAATCACGAATTATATGTTTGATTTTACACGGACAATAATTTTTGTGTTTGCAATTATATCCGTAGCGTTTACTTTTATCATCAGAGATGCCAATGTTGTAGGAAATTCGATGCTTGACACGCTCCACAGCGATGATAAAATTTTCATTACAAATTTTATGTATGAGCCAAAATGCGGCGATATTGTAGCTATCAACGCTGAAAATCAGATTGAAAAGAGAATTATAAAACGGGTTATAGCCGTTGAAGGACAAACGCTTGTCGTGGATTACAGTAAAAATGCAGTTTATGTTGACGGTATAAAAATTGATGAACCGTATGTTTCTTCTTTAACACGAGAACCGTCAAATCCATTGCAAATTCCGTATGTTATCCCTGAAGGTTATATCTTTGTAATGGGTGATAACAGAATTATTTCTCTTGACAGCCGTGATAAAAGCATAGGCCTTGTGTCTGTCGATGATGTAATCGGAAAAGCACAATTTATATTTTTTCCGCTTGACAGATTCAAGTATTTATATTAACAGAAAACTTTTAAAGGATGTACATATATGAGCGAAATGCAGACTATTCAATGGTTCCCCGGTCATATGACCAAAACAAAAAGACAGATTCAGTCAAGTCTTAAACTTGTTGATGCTGTCGCAGAAATTATTGATGCAAGAATTCCTGTCAGCAGTCGTAACCCCGACCTTGCAAAACTTGTTCAGAACAAGCCGAGAGTTATTCTTCTCAATAAATGCGATATGGCTAATCAAACTGCCACGAAAATGTGGATTGACTATTTTAAAAAGCAGAATCTTGTTGCTATCCCTGTTGACTGTAAAAGCGGCAGAGGTCTTGACAAATTTGCACCTGCCGTAAATACGGTTATGAGCCATAAGATTGCAAGATTAAAAGAAAAAGGAATGGTAAATCCCACAATCAGAATTATGATTGTCGGTATTCCGAATGTAGGCAAATCTTCTTTTATCAATAAAATGGTAAAGAAGAACCGTGCAAAGGTTGAGGACAGACCGGGCGTTACAAGAGGTAATCAATGGTATACAATTGCAAAGAACCTTGAAATGCTTGACACTCCGGGTGTGCTTTGGCCAAAGTTTGACGATAAGACAGTCGGAGAGCATCTTGCGTTCACAGGTGCGGTTAAAGACCAAATTCTTGATATCGAACTTTTGGCGGTAAGACTTCTTGATTTCATCAAGGAACTCAAGCCTGCTGATTTTATAACAAGATTCAAATTAGAAAACGAAGATATCGAAAATATTGATTCATACGAGCTTTTGAAAATGATTGGCAAAAAGAGAGGTATGCTTGTTTCAGGCGGTGAGATAGATACCGAGAGAGCCGCAATTATGTTGCTTGATGAATTCAGAAGTGCAAAGCTTGGCAGAATTACAGTTGAAATGCCGCAGGGGAGATAACAATGGATTGGCTTGAATATGAAAATAAAAATATTGCAAGAGGTTTTCTGAATATCTGTGGCGTTGATGAAGCCGGCAGAGGACCGCTTGCAGGACCTGTGTGTGCCGCCGCAGTTATACTTCCCGAAAACACTGTTATTGAAGGAGTCAATGATTCAAAAAAGCTTTCTGAAAAAAAGAGAGAGGCTTTGTTTGATGTAATAGAGGAACAGGCCTTGGCATACAGCATTGCATTTGCAAGCGTTGAAGAAATTGAGGAAATGAATATTCTTAATGCTACTATGCTTGCAATGAAACGGGCAGTTGAAGGACTTGAACCAAGGGCTGATTATGCTATGATTGACGGCAACAGAATGCCTCCGTTGTCAATTGAAGGCGAATGTATTGTAAAAGGCGATGCAAAGTCAATGTCAATTGCCTGTGCGTCAATTCTTGCCAAGGTATCAAGGGATAGACTTCTTTATGAATACGACAAAGAATTTCCTCAGTACCTATTTGCAAAGCATAAGGGTTACGGCACAAAGGCTCATATAGAGGCGATTCTTAAATACGGACCGTGTAAGTATCACAGACCGAGCTTCTTAAAGAAAATATATAATAAGAAATGATTTTTTACTACTAAACAAACAGGTGATAAGGGAGAGGCTTATGCCGCAAAATATCTGAAAAAGCATAAGTATAAAATTATTGCCAGAAATTATAAAAAGCCTTACGGCGAAATAGATATCATAGCTGAGAATAAGGAAGTAATTGCCTTTGTTGAGGTTAAAACAAGAAAAGAGAATTCTCTTACACAACCCGTTGATGCGGTTAACCGTAAAAAGCAGGTGAAAATTTTAAAAACTGCCGATATGTATATGTATGAAAACAATATAGATAAAGAATGTCGATTTGATGTATGCGAAGTTTTTGTCAACAGTGATAATCTTAAGCTTGTCGGCATTAATTATATTGAAGATGCATTCTGACGGGAGGTTGCCATGAATTTTTTTGACTTGCATTGTGACACGCTTTATAAGGCAGTAACCGAAAAGTCCGAACTTGATAATCCCTCATATGAAGTGAAATTAAACAACAATTTCAAATCCCACAGGT
>ENA-OQDT01000414-OQDT01000414.1-human-gut-metagenome-genome-assembly--contig:-NODE-414-length-27674-cov-4.636730_pt1 | contig 27674 bp, 28 predicted proteins | sample MGYA00242786_ERZ504617 | MGnify/ENA primary metagenome ERZ504617 (study PRJEB26092, sample SAMD00036337) | human gut metagenome | host: Homo sapiens | study: EMG produced TPA metagenomics assembly of...
GACCTTCCGCCTGCATCCGGAACCGCTGTCCATGGAAAGCATTCTCGAACCGCTTATCGAGCAGCATAAACTGAAGGCGGAGAAGCCCGTGCATATCTCTACGGACATCGAGCCTGCCGGACTTACCCTCACGGCAGACCGTACGCACTTCAGCAACATCATTAGCAACCTGATTGACAATGCCATAAAATACTCGCCCGAAGCAGCGGAAGTAAACAATCCGTTGCCGGCAAACCGCCTCTGCCGGACAAGGAGAGTTGTTGAAATCGCCATCAGCGACCGTGGAACGGTATCGCTCCCGAAAAGAGGCCACATATTCGATAAGTTCTACCGCGTTCCCACCGGCAATCTGCACAACGTGAAGGGCTACGGCCTCGGTCTGTTCTATGTCAAGACCATGACCGAAAAGCACGGCGGAAGCGTAACGGTAAAGAGCGAACCGGGCAAAGGAAGCACGTTCACTCTGAGATTTCCGAACGGATAAAAGGAGTACCCGTCCGTTTCCTCCGGAAGAAACTCCGGTTTCCCTTAAGGGGAACGCGCGTTTCCTTTAAAGGGAACTGTCGTTTCCCCTAATGGGAACGGAAGTTTCTCCCGGCGGAAACGGAAGTTTACTTAGGAGAAACAGGAATATATCCCCGGAGTACATACAGATATTACATAAACAAGAATAACAAGAAAAACAAGGATGTCATGGATAAAATAAAAGTATTGCTGGTTGAGGATGAAGAGACCCTCGCCATGATTATAAAGGACACGCTGGAAGGGCAAAGTTTCATTATCCACACCGCTGCCGACGGCGAAGAGGGGTTGCGCCTGTTCTTCGACCTGCGTCCCGATGTGCTGGTGGCAGACGTCATGATGCCCCGTATGGACGGCTTCGAAATGGTACGCCGCATCCGCCAGACCGACAAGCACACGCCGGTGCTTTTCCTCACTGCACGCTCTGCCATCAATGATGTTGTAGAGGGCTTTGAACTCGGCGCCAACGATTATCTGAAGAAACCTTTCGGTATGCAGGAACTGATTATCCGCATCAAGGCGCTGGCGGGCAAGGCTTTCAACTTTACGGAACCTGCTCCCAAAGAAGTCACCGACTTTGAAATAGGCAATTACCGGTTCAACCCCGTCACGCAACGGCTGTCGTATACAGGAACCGGTGCTGCTCCGCACGCCGATACGGAGATGGAACTCTCACACCGCGAATCGGAAATACTGAAGCGCCTCTGCGAGAACCGCAATCAGGTGGTCAATACCCAGAATGTACTGCTCGACCTCTGGGGAGACGACAGCTTCTTCAACTCCCGCAGCCTGCACGTATTTATAACGAAGCTGCGCCACAAGCTGGCGCAAGACGACCGCATCCGCATCGTAAACGTGCGGGGGATAGGCTATAAACTGATAGTATAAAGAATAAGAAATAATATAAAGAAGTTTCAGAAAATTGACGGAAAGGATTATCTTTGTCTGAGAAGAAAACAATAACCGTGCCCAATCATGAAACAAGTTTGTTTTTTTATCATCGCCCTGCTGGCAAGTGCCGTTTCACTGCACGCCCAAACCGAAGCGAAGGGTGACAGCATACGCTCCCATAGCCTGCCCGAAGGGACGCCGCCCGAAGGGACATTCCTGCCCGAAACGAAGAATTATGACGGCTTTCTCCTGGATATGAGCCTCATGAGAATGGAAGCTCCCCGCCTGCCCCGGTTTACGTTGGAAATACCGGATGCAAGCAAAGACTACAGCCGGATATTCCGTCTCAACCCGGACGCAACCTACTCGCAGGGGCTTTCAAATGTGTTCTCGCTCACCAACGCCACCGTTTACAGCATGAATCCGTTTGGGCTGACGGGCTTCTGGTCATCGCCGGAGAACCTGCAAATGGGCAGCTTCAAACTGAAGAACGGAATGCGCATCAATACATACGGCGAGTACGACAAAGACGGCTGGAAAGTTCCCAACCGTTCGGCATTGCCGTGGGAGAAGAACAACTTCAAGGGAGCATTCGAAATGAAATCCGCCAACGGTGCATTCGGCATACGCATCGAAGTACAGCAGGGCAACCGGACGCCGTTCTAACCGTAAACATCACAGACTGATATAATCAGATACAGCGGTTCGACCCTAACTAAAGCATAAGATCCGGCTCCTCCAATCCTTTCTCCTTGCAGTACGCATATACTATTTCCAGAATGGCGTCTCCGTACTTCTCCACTCCTTTCTTCCCGAAATAAGGGATGCGGACAAGCATGTCCTTGTCGGCAGGCAACAGGTTGCTGATGCCCAAGATGGCCTTTTGCTGGATGACCGTGTAGACCGGCAGCCCCAAACGGGCTGCTTCCGTGTTTCTCCAAGCCACCAGGCGGTCGTATAGTTTGGGATGCAGTACGTCCGAAGGCACTTGAACGGAAGATGCTGCCGTTTCTTTCCTTTTGCGGTCCTGCATGTTCTTCTCCACCGTATCCAGCATGCCTCTCCGCTTCAGGTCCTCTTTGCCGGAGACAGCATGCTCGCCGATAGACAGTATGGCTTTCCGCTTCAAATACCCGGCTGTGCTGAATCCGCGTTCCGTTATGTATGCCAGCAGTCTGTTTTTCAACAGGAAAAGAGTATTCAAATCCTCTTTGGCTGCGTTCAGTTGCTTCTTCAGCACCTTATTATCCGTGGCAAGAGCGCGTGGCCCTATCAATACGGGATACAAAAGCGCCATTTCATCTTTAAAGTAACCGGCTCCCGCAACAATCCGCTCCTGCAGGGTTTCGTCCGCAGCATAGTCCTGTGCGGCGTCAATCAGGCGGTTGTACTGTATGCCGAACCTCTGCGCCACTTTTACCACCTTTTCGCGGAAACGCTCCGCCGCCTCTTTGTAGGCGGCAAGCTGCTTGGGATAGAGTTTATAAAGATGTTCATCGACCAGCCGTACATAGCGCTGCAACGCTTGTGCCAGCGGCAGGAAATCAAACAGTTCCGACAGCAGCCCGTGGAAATAGGCACGTTGCAGTGAATGGAAGCGGTTTTCGTCCGGTTCGTTCCGGCGGGCTTCTTCCGTAAACCGGTCTACGGCACGGTCGCTGATAACAGCCTTTGCCGAAAGCGGTGCGCTGAGCACCAGGCCTTCCAGCGTCTTGCAACGGCTCAGTGCCACATACGTCTGCCCATGCGCAAAGGATGCGCTGGCGTCGATAATGGCACGCTCAAACGTAAGCCCCTGACTCTTGTGGATTGTAATGGCCCACGCCAGTTTCAGGGGAAACTGCCGGAAAGTACCTTCAATATCTTCTACAATCTCCCTGCTCTCTTCGTCCAAGACGTATTTTGCATTCGCCCACTCCTCTTCCTGCAACAGGAAAGTATCCCCGCTGTCTTTGGCGCATACCTCGATACTGCCGGAGGAGACGGAGGTTACCTCACCAATCATACCGTTGTAGTAGCGGTGCTCGCCGGAGGAGTCGTTCTTCACGAACATCACCTGAGCGCCTTCTTTCAGTTCGAGAACTTCGTCCGTGGGGTATGAATATTCGGGAAACTTCCCCTCGACAGTAGAGCGAAACGCATAGGTACGTCCCGGAAGCTGTTCCAGCTCGTAGCTGTTGATACGCTGCGCCTGATAGTTATGGGTGACCAGACGGATATATCCTTCCTCTTTCCGAGGCTGGAAGCCGGGGAGATAGCGGCGGTTCAGCGTTTCCAGCACCTGCGGGTCGCAATGGTTCTCACGGATGCGGTTCAGCAGCTCCAGAAAGTCTCCGTCATTCTGCCGGTATACGGTTTTAAGCTCGATGGTGCAATATTCCGTCTGCTTCAGCGCGCGGCTGGAGAAGAAATAGGGAGTGTCGTAGTACTTGCTGAGCATCTGCCATTCCTCGTCTTTCACCACGGGAGCCAACTGCTGCAGGTCGCCAATCATCAGCAACTGCACACCGCCAAACGGTTTGTAGGGGTCGCGGTAGCGGCGGAGCATTTCATCTACCGCATCCAGCAGGTCGGCGCGTACCATACTGATTTCATCAATCACCAGCAGATCCATGCTGCGTATGATATTGATTTTCTCCTTACCGAAACGGAAGCGGTAGCTTGCCTTTCCATTCGTACTGAACGAGCTTTCGGGCACATAAGGTGCAAACGGAATCTGAAAGAACGAATGGATGGTAACACCGCCGGCATTGATGGCCGCTATGCCGGTGGGCGCAACGACTACCATACGTTTGGGACTTTCCTGCTTAAGCTTACGCAAAAAAGTAGTTTTACCGGTTCCGGCTTTGCCTGTCAGAAAAAGATGAGTACCTGTGCTTTCGATGAATTGCCACGCAAGCGCTGATTCGGGGTTCTGCTCCATTGTTCTTTTCGGTTTATTTTAGAACGGTAAAGGTAGTACAAATAAACAAAGGAAAAGGAAAACCGGCTAATGTTTTTTGCCGCACGGACGGCATCCGTAAAAAAAGAGGTCATATCCTTTTGAGACATAACCTCTTATCCTTGTTTCCTGCCGGAAAAATTATTTCATACTGCCGCCAATGATGTCCAGCAGCTCATTCGTAATCGCCTGCTGGCGGCTCTTGTTGTATTGCTTCGTCAAGTCCTGAATCAGCTCATTGGCATTGTCCGTGGCAGCCTGCATGGCAAGCATACGTGCTGCGTGCTCGGAAGTGTTCGAATCCAAGAGGACCGTATAAATCTTCTGGCTCAACACTTTAGGAAGAAGCTCGGCCACCAGTTGGGAAGCAGAGGGTTCTACAATATAATCATTGTTGAAACTGCTTTTTCCGACAGTCCCGGTTGCTTCTTCGGCTACCTTGCCCAAGTCGATGGGCAGATAGTTGTCTCTCGTCAGCACCTGCGAGCCCATAGACTTGAAATGATGATAAATCAGCTCCACCTTGTCGATGCGCCCTTCAAGAAACTCTTTCATCAGGTGCCCGGCAAGCTCATAAGCCTGCACATACGAAGGCTTGTCGGCCATTTCCTGATAACTGCCTTGCGGCTCATATCCCAATTTCTTTACAGCTTCTTCCACTTTCTTGCCTACGGGATACACCAGGATATTCTCCTTGCCCAGCGACCGGTAGTCTTCCAATGTACGCTCCAGCATCTTTGCCACGTTGGAGTTGAAAGCGCCGCATAAAGATGAATTGGACGAGAATGCCACAATTGCCACTTTCCCTACCGGACGCTCCTCGGTATAGGGAGACTCTACCGTAACATCCGTACTCAGGAAGTTTGTCAGAATCTCGTTCAGCTTCCGTTGATAGGGCAGCATATTCTCAATCCGCCCCTGTGCCTTATGCAGCTTGGCGGACGCCACCATCTTCATCGCCGAAGTTATCTGACGCGTACTCTTGACGGAGCTTATTCTATTTTTTACCTCTTTCAGTGAAGCCATTTCATATAGTGATTAGGGGTTAGTGATTAGCGGTTAGGGGTTGCCGGATGCCTAACTGCCATCTACATAAATTGCTTGGCTGCCTTTGCCGCCGTCTCTTCTATCTTCTTGCAGACATTGTCATCGATGACACCCGACTTCAACACATCGAGCACCTCCATCTGATAATCTCTTTCGAGGAATTCGAGGAAACTGCGTTCAAACTCATTCACCTTGTCCAAAGGCACATCCTTCAGCAAACCGTGCGTGCCGCAATAAAGAATGGCAATCTGCTTCTCTACAGGCATCGGACTGTACTGGGGCTGCACCAGCAAACGGGTATTCTTCTGACCCTTGTCGATGGTGAGCGCAGTAACCGGGTCCATATCGCCGCTGAACTTGGTGAATGCTTCCAGTTCGCGATACTGTGCCTGGTCTATCTTCAACGTACCCGCCACCTTCTTCATTGCCTTAATCTGGGCGTTACCGCCTACACGGCTCACGGAGATACCTACGTCGATAGCCGGACGGTTGCCCTGGTTAAAGAGGTTGGTGTCGAGGAATATCTGCCCGTCGGTAATGGAGATTACGTTTGTAGGGATGTAAGCCGACACGTCGCCCGCCTGCGTTTCGATAATGGGAAGCGCCGTCAATGAGCCGCCGCCCTTCACTCTGCCTTTCAGGCTTTCGGGCAGGTCGTTCATCTCGCGTGCCACCTCTTCCTGGTTGATAATCTTCGCCGCACGCTCCAGCAGACGGGAGTGCAGGTAGAAGATGTCGCCCGGATAGGCCTCACGTCCGGACGGACGGCGCAAAATCAAGGATACCTCACGATACGCCACGGCCTGCTTGGACAGGTCGTCATAGACAACCAGCGCATGACGGCCGGTATCGCGGAAATACTCGCCGATTGCAGCGCCGGCAAACGGGGCGTAATACTGCAACGCAGCCGGGTCGCCCGCCGTAGCTGCCACAACGATGGTGTAATCCATCGCACCGTTCTCGCGCAGTGTATTTACGATAGATGCCACCGTAGAACCTTTCTGGCCGATAGCTACGTAGATACAGTATACGGGGTCGCCTGCCTCGTAGTTGGCACGCTGGTTGATGATGGTATCGATGGCAATTGCGGTCTTACCCGTCTGGCGGTCGCCGATAATCAGCTCACGCTGCCCGCGGCCGATAGGAATCATGGCATCGACAGCCTTCAGACCGGTCTGCAACGGCTGGTTTACCGGCTGACGGTAAATAACGCCCGGAGCTTTACGCTCCAACGGCATTTCGCAAAGCTCGCCGCCTATCAGTCCCTTGCCGTCCAACGGTTCGCCCAACGGGTCGATAACACGTCCCAACATACCCTCGCCTACCATAATGGAAGCGATACGCTTGGTACGTTTCACCACGAAGCCTTCCTTGATTTTATCCGTAGGGCCTAACAACACAGCACCTACGTTATCTTCTTCAAGGTTCATCACGATGGCTTTGATACCGTTGTCAAACTCCAGCAACTCGTTTGCTTCGGCATTACGCAACCCGTAGATACGCGCCACGCCATCGCTGACTTGCAGCACCGTACCGATTTCGTCCAGTTGCACGCGGGTGTCGATGCCTTCCAACTGTTTGCGCAGAATATCGGAGACTTCGCTTACTTTTATATTTTCAGACAACATTTTATTTAGCAATTAATGTTTAGTGATTAATGATCGGTATTCGGTTATATCACTAACCACTGTTATACAATTCTTCTGTTCTTATCAATGAACTGCTGTTTCACTCTCTTTAGCTGGGTAGCAATACTGGCATCCAGACGGAAATCGTTGATGTCGAATATAAATCCGCCTTCGATGGAAGGGTCAACATCGGTCTGTAACTCCATTTTGGCATGCAACAGATGGGAAGCGCTATTTCGGATGCGTTCCCAAATCTCACGACTTACGGGTACGGCAGTCGTCAGTTTCGCAACACCGATATGTCTGCTCTTTCTGTATAAGTCCAGATAGCTCAAACAGATATATTGCAGAAATGCCTCACGCCTGTTTTTTAATATCAGCGTAACGAAACGGGACAATTCCTGTCCGACAGGAGCATCCCCCACTGCTGCGGTACAGATAAGCGAGAATTTCTCCTGTACCGGCAGTACAGGGTTCTCCAATGCCGCACGCAAATCAGGATGCTTCCTGAAACTCCTGCTCAACGTGCGCATTTCCGTATACAGCCTGTCTTCCGTACCCGTGCTCTTGGCATACTCCATGAGAGCCTTTGCATACCGCATCGAAACAATTCCTATATCCATTTTTCCAAAGATTAATGATTAGCGATTGGCCGTCAGCATTTCGTCCAGCATACGGTCAATCATTTCCATCTGGTCTTGCTCTTTGTCCAGATTATGACGGATTATCTTCTCCGCAATATCTACCGATAGTACAGCAACCTGACGGCGGATATCACGGATAGCTTCTTCCTTCTCTTGCTGAATCTGCTGTTTCACATCATCCAGCTCTTTCTGTGCAAGGGCTTCGGCATGTTTACGCGCCTCGACAATAATCTTGTCACGCTCGTGCATTGCTTCCCGCATGATGCGCCCCTGCTCCTTGTTTGCAGCAGCAATCAACGCATCACTCTCCTCTTTCAGTTTGGCGAGCTGGGCGTTTGCCTGACGTGCCACTTCCAGCGACTGGTCTATGTAGGCCCTACGCTCTTCCACCATTTTCGTAATGACGGGAAAGCCGTATTTGGCCAGTACCACAAAAACCACGCCGAATGAAAGGAGCATCCAGAACAGCAGACCACTATCAGGTAATAACAATGACATAATTTATTTTTTTTATAAGAAGAATACCAACAGACACACAACAACCGCCAACAATGCAACACCTTCAATCAAGGCGGCGGCAATAATCATGTTCATACGAATATCTCCCGATGCTTCCGGCTGGCGTGCAATGGCTTCCATGGCAGAACTACCAATCTTGCCAATACCCATACCTGCACCGATAACAGCCAAACCAGCACCCAGGGCAGCGCCCAATTTACTAACTCCAACACCTGCCGCAGCAGCTTGCAATAATACAGATAGTAACATAACTTTCAAATTTTAAATTGTTATTTTATTAATGTTTATATTCCAGATAATCTCATCAGTTTCTCATTTTACCGCCTTCTTCTCACCGGCTTTCTCCGTGTGCTCTTCCTGTGCCAGACCGATAAACACCGCCGACAGCATGGTAAACACATACGCCTGGATGAAGGCGACTAGCAATTCCAATCCGTTCATAAAGATATTGAACAGCACCGAAGCTACCGTCAGCGAACCGTTCAAGGCAGGTCCCATACTTGCCGATATGAATATCAGACACGTAAGCACCAGCATCGCCATGTGTCCTGCCAGCATATTGGCAAAAAGACGTATCATCAAGGCAAACGGCTTCGTAAAGATTCCGAAGAACTCGATAAACGGCATCATGGGCACAGGCACTTTCAACCACCAGGGCACATCGGGCCAGAAAATATCTTTCCAATATGTCTTGGTTCCGAAAATATTAACGGCAAGGAATGTGCACACGGCCAGCACCATTGTAATTGCAATGTTACCGGTGACATTTGCCCCGCCCGGAAATACCGGAATCAATCCCATAAGGTTGTTTATGAAGATAAAGAAGAATGCAGTAAGCAAGTAAGGGGCAAACTTACGGTACTTCGGTCCTACACAGCTCTTTATGACATCGTCATTCACCATCATAATGAACATCTCCATAAACCCGACGAAACCGCCCGGAGCCGCACTGTCCTGAGGATGCCTGCGATACCAGCGGGCAACGCTCAGTACGATGACTATCAATAATACACTGTTGATGAGCAATGCCAGCGTAACCTTCGTAATGGATATATCCCACGGACGCACCTCATTGCCTGCTGCATCGTGCTCCACCAGTTTTCCTTCGTACTTGCTGCCTTCCGGAGCAATGGAAAGTCCCTCGTAACTGCCTCCGTTCTCCTCCAGATGGGAAGAAAGGAATACGTGCCACCCCGTTGTGCCGCTATATACAATGACGGGCAACGGAATGATAACCTTCGTTTCTCCGAAATCGGTGATGTGCCATTCGTACGAATCGCCGATATGCCCGAACACGATTTCCTTTACGTCTACCGTATTCTCCTCTTGCTCGGCAGGAGTCACATCGTCACGTTGGGCCATGCTGTCGAGTTCGGCCACAAGACCGTTTTGCGCTGCGGGAATACTGTCGGCCTGCACAGAAACGGCAGGTAACAACAACCCACATGCCAGCAATACTCCGGTTAGTATGTTACGCAATTGTTTCATTTTCTTGTCTCTTTTTCTTTTTCAGCTTCCGGTTCATTTCAAAAGTGAAGAAAAACCAGGAGTCATAAGTCAAATATATCAGATAGTTAGCGATGAACGTCAACAGGAACTCTTTTGCTTCCTCACGCACTGCAACGCAATACACCAGCATCACAATGATAGATGCAAGCATCCGCATAACACGCATCAACAGGTATATCTGCAACATCCGCCCCGGCATCCGGTAACGGCAGCTTTCAATCATGTTTATCATAAACATGCCGAAAACAAGGAAGAATACAGGTATCAGCGGATAACCGCCGAAATAGTGGTGCGGGAACACCGAATAATAAACCCATCCGCCTATGCCGCCCACCAGTACCGTTAGAAGCGCCACTTGCCACAAATAGTTCCGTTTTGTTATGCTCACATCAATTCGATTTAAGGTTGGTAATCAGAAGAGTCAGTCTATACAAACCGAAACTCTGTTGCTGTTCATCTCTACAAAACCGCCATGAATATCCAGTGCACGTTCTTCGCCGTCTTTCGTTACATAAGCCAGCGTACCTGCCTTCAACGACGATACAATGGGTGCATGTTGCACCAGAATAGTAAACGAGCCAAGCGTACCCGGCAACGTTACACTATCGACTTCGCCTGTGAAGATTTCTTTTTCCGGCGATACAATATCCAAATGCATTCCTTTCATCTTTATAGTCTACTGAATTTTTATTTCTTTGCCTGTTCCAGCAATTTCTTTCCCTTCTCTATTGCTTCCTCGATAGTGCCGACATTCAGGAAAGCCGGTTCGGGCAGATAATCGACTTCACCGTCCAGAATCATTTTAAACCCTTTAATGGTATCTTCTATAGAGACCATTGTTCCGGGAACTCCGGTAAACTGTTCGGCCACAGCAAAATGGCTGTGACAAGAAACGTTGTACACGGCGGGCACGATTTACCAATGTGCGGTCGGCATCCGAAAGTTCTTCCATACCGAGGATAGAGATAATATCCTGCAACTCCTTGTTGCGTTGGAGAATCTGCTTTACGCGCTGGGCTACTTCGTAATGCTCCTGACCAACGATATGCGGGTCGAGAATACGAGAGGTGGACTCCAACGGGTCGACAGCCGGATAGATGCCAAGTTCGGTAATCTTACGGCTCAATACCGTTGTTGCATCCAGGTGCGTGAAAGTAGTGGCGGGTGCAGGGTCGGTCAGGTCATCGGCAGGAACATATACTGCCTGTACGGAAGTGATGGAACCGTTGCGTGTAGAAGTAATGCGTTCCTGCATGGCACCCATTTCCGTTGCAAGTGTAGGCTGATAACCTACGGCCGAAGGCATACGTCCCAACAGGGCAGACACTTCGGAACCGGCCTGGGTGAAACGGAATATATTATCAATGAAGAACAATATATCGCGCGGACCATTCGTTTCAGACCCCATGTCACGGAAAGATTCGGCTACCGTCAAACCGGACAACGCAACCGACTGGCGCGCACCCGGCGGCTCGTTCATCTGACCGAATATCAGGGATACCTGCGATTTGGCCACTTCGTCATAGTCCACCTTGGAAAGGTCCCAATGGCCTTCTTCCATACTTTTTTTAAACTCTTCGCCATAGCGGATTACACCGGATTCAATCATCTCCCTCAGCAGGTCGTTACCTTCACGGGTACGCTCTCCCACTCCGGCAAATACGGAAAAACCGTTCTGCTTCTTGGCAATATTATTGATTAACTCCTGGATGAGTACAGTCTTGCCGACACCCGCACCACCGAACAGACCAATCTTACCGCCCTTACTGTATGGCTCCAGCAGGTCGATAACCTTGATACCCGTATAGAGTACTTCTTGTACGGTAGTCAAATCTTCAAATTTAGGGGGTTCGCGGTGGATAGGATAGGCACCTGTACGGTCCAGTTCTTTCATTCCGTCGATAGAGTCTCCTACGACATTCATCAGACGGCCTTTGATTTGCTCTCCTATCGGCATAGTGATTGGTCCGCCCAACGGGTAAACTTTCATGCCTCTCTGCAGACCGTCCGTACTATCCATAGCTACGGTTCTTACGGTGTTTTCACCAATGTGTTGCTGTACTTCCACAATCAGCCTTTTACCGTGACTTTTTCTTATTTCCAGTGCGTCGTGAATGCTTGGCAGCATCAGCTCTGCCTCTGTTCCTTCAAAATAGACGTCTACAACAGGCCCGATAACCTGAGAGATATGTCCAACAATCTGTGACATAAGCAATCTTTTTATATTCTGTTTTCTTAATTATTTCCAGTAAAATTGTAAGTCGCCGCATAGAATCTTCCATCAGTCATGTCGCGTCTTTCATCGTCCAAGTTCACCTGCTCTACTAACATTTGCGCCAGACTGTTTGTTCATTCAAAATAGTTACATAAACAACTTCGCAAATATATAAACAAATCACGTCTAATTGTTCTCCTCAAAAGCATTTTTTCTATAAATTACACTATTTTGAACGATTAATACTACAATGGGAACAATTTATTCCACACATAATAACGTTGGTTAACAATCGGTAATGCACCTAATCATAAAAAGCCATCCGTATTCTCTTAAAAAAATAAGCCCTGTCTCGCGACAAGGCTTATTCACAACACAAACACAAAATAAAACACGACAAAACTACTATGCAATCTTACCTGTCTATGCCGGGGAGGCATACGTACTAGTTACGGATATTCACATATACATAAGCAGCGTCAGGCCGATTTGCATGTAATAAACAAATGCGGGGAAGCATTTGTTTATTTTCTGTATGTTAAAAAGTTCAAAATCATTATTCTTATTGAATGCCTCTCTCACGAAGCTTCAACTGCCAGTTCCATGCAGAGCGTAAAGTATCTTCAATACCTACTTCCGCTTTCCAGCCCAGCTCTTCGTTTGCCAGTTTCGGGTCGGCCCACACCTTTACTATGTCTCCGGCACGGCGACCTACAATCTGGTAGTTCAACTTCACACCGGTTGCCTTTTCAAACGCATTGATCAATTCCAATACGGAAAGACCGCGTCCGGTACCGATATTGAACACTTCCACTTTCTCCTTCTGTTTCTTCTCCAGAATACGGCGGATAGCTACAACATGAGCCTTTGCCAAATCCACTACATTGATGAAATCGCGGATACAAGAACCGTCAGGAGTATCGTAATCGTCACCGAATACACTCAATTTCTCACGGATACCGATAGCCGTCTGGGTGAGGTACGGTATCAGATTCTGCGGTACACCGTTAGGCAATTCACCGAGCAGTGCCGAAGGATGGGCGCCAATCGGATTGAAGTAACGCAGCAGAATCGCATTGATGGGAGCACCGGAAGCAACCGTATCACGGACAATCTCTTCGTTGATTTGCTTCGTATTTCCGTACGGGGATTCCGCCTTCTTGATAGGAGCCTCTTCCGTTACGGGAAGATGGTCGGGCTGGCCATATACGGTACAGGAAGAAGAGAATACAATGCCCTCCACTCCATGCTTAGGCATCAGTTCGAGCAGGTTTATCAGGGAAACCAAGTTGTTGCGGTAATAAAGCAACGGTTTTTCCACAGACTCTCCCACCGCCTTGCTTGCCGCAAAATGGATAATAGCCTTGATACCTTTATATTTAGCAAACACAGCGTCGAGACCGGCGTAATCCAGACAATCCAATTTCTCGAATGCTGGACGGATGCCCGATACCTTTTCAATGTTGTCTACAACATCTGCGCTGGAGTTTGACAGATTATCGATAATAACGACTTCATAACCTGCGTTCTGAAGTTCTACCACAGTATGAGAACCAATATAGCCGGTTCCGCCTGTAACCAAGATTTTCTCTTTCATATTAATATAGATAATTTAGCTTTTAGGTTATCATTAGGCTACAAATGTAAGGAAATAAATTCATAAAGCACGTACATGACCGGTAAAAATTAATCAAAGAATATTCACCCTTGACCGTGTACGATAACTCTGCCTATAAAAGACAAAGCGAAGAAACCGCCCTCTTCTTTTACAAAGAGAACCGGTTCTTCGCTTTATCTAAAAATCAGAGTATATCTTAGAGCTTAACTACGCCGGAGAAGCCCATGAATGCCATAGCCAGCAAACCGGCGGTAATCAAAGCTATCGGAGTTCCCTGCATACCCTTCGGCACGTTCACCAGACTCATCTGTTCGCGCAGACCTGCAAAGAGTGTCAGCGCCAGACCGAAGCCGATAGCCGTAGAGAATGCATAAACCACACCGGTCAACAAATCATAATCTTTCTGGATAACGAGGATAGCCACACCGAGAATACAGCAGTTCGTTGTAATCAGAGGCAAGAACACACCTAAAGCCTGGTATAAAGAAGGAGATACTTTTTTCAGGATAATCTCCACCATCTGCACCAATGCGGCAATCACAAGGATAAAGGTGATGGTTTGAAGATAGCCCAGACCGAAAGCATCGAGCACAAACTTCTGAATGAGGAACGTTACGATTGTAGCAATAGTAAGCACGAATGCCACTGCTGCCGACATACCCAACGCCGTCTCCACTTTCTTGGATACGCCCAGAAACGGACAGATACCCAGGAATTGCGACAACACAATGTTATTGACAAAGATTGCCGAGATAAATATCAATATATATTCCATAATATCAATTCTAATTATGAATTACAAATTATGCTTTCTTGAAGCTGTTAACCAACGCAATGAGGTATCCCAAAGCAATAAACGCACCCGGTGCAAGAACAAATACCAGCATACCGTATTCTTCGGGAAGAATCGTGAGGTTGAATATCTTGCCTGTGCCCAGGAATTCGCGGACAGCACCCAATAAAGTCAATGCGATAGTAAAACCTAATCCCATACCCAAACCGTCGAAGAAGGATGCCACCGGATTATTTTTGGCAGCAAAAGCCTCGGCGCGGCCCAGTACGATACAGTTTACTACAATCAGCGGAATAAACAAGCCCAGTGTCGCATAAAGTGCGGGAACGTAAGCCTGCATCACCATTTGCAGCAGTGTTACGAACGATGCGATTACAACAATGAAAGAAGGAATGCGCACCATATCCGGAATAAGGTTCTTGATAGCGGAAATCACCACATTGGAACAGATAAGCACGAACATCGTTGCCAGTCCCATACCCATACCGTTGATAGCAGATGAAGTCGTACCCAATGTAGGACACATACCAAGCAGGAGTACAAACGTAGGATTCTCTTTTACAATCCCGTTCATCAATACTTTAAAATTATTCATATCTCTACTCCTTTCTTATTTAGCACTGACAGAATCAGTGAGTTCAACTTTAATAGTAGCTCCCGTAACCGTATTGGCTCCAGCAGCCTCTTCCACATTCTTTTGAGTAGCTCCCGTAGCGCCGTCAGCGGTATTCTGACCTGCATAGGCAGCATATGCAACGTTTACGGCATTCAGGAATGCGCGCGAAGTAATGGTTGAAGCTGTAATGGCATCTACCTTACCGCCGTCCTTGCTTACTGTCAGAGAAGCTTCACCGGGATTCATACCTGTAATATCTCCCTTGTTTCCCTTCTTGAACCAGTCGGCAGCCTTGGAGCCCAATCCCGGAGTCTCCACATGCGACAGCAGCGAGTAATCGATAATCTTGCCTTCGGCATCGAAGCCTACCAATACCTTCAGCTCACCGCCAAAGCCCATGGAAGTCGCTTCGACAGCAGCACCGATGAATTTGCCTTCTTTAGTGGCGGGATATACAGCGTACTGGACGCCGTTTACCTCCTGAGTCTTTTTTTCGGCAATCGGGTCATTGTCAAAACCCGGAACCACAGCGCTGACAGCATCGCTCAACGTCTTGGCATTGGCCTGCGCAATAGGTTCTTTCGTCAGTTCATTTACATAAGCCAGCAATGCTACGGATATCGCAGTAACTCCCGTAAGCACCAGCAACATATTCTTTAAGGATGATTCTAACTTTTTCATTTCTTCTTCGCTACCTCCCCAAAGCGTTTAGGTTTAACATATGTGTTGATAAGCGGAGTAAACGCATTCATAATCAGAATAGCGAACGACATACCTTCGGGATATGCGCCGAACAGACGGATGATGACCGTGAGCAGACCGATACATACGCCGTAAATCAGCATTCCCTTATGGCTCATCGGAGAAGTTACATAATCCGTAGCCATGAAGATAGCACCCAGCATCAGACCACCGGACAGCAGTTGCACCACCGGAGATACATAGATTTCCGGATTAACCCAGTACATGATGCCGGAGAAAACGAATACCGTAGCCAAAATGGATACGGGGATGTGCCATGTAATAATCTTCTTCCACAACATATAGGCCAGTCCCAACAGCAGGGCCAATGCGCTGACTTCACCCAGACAACCGCCGTTATTACCGATCAGCAAGCTGAAAGATGAGGGAAGGTCGCTCAAAGACATGCCCGGAGCACCGCTGATTACACCTTTCATTATAGCCAACGGCGTAGCAGCCGTAGTGGCATCCGTGTAAGCGGTCAGTTGTCCTACGGCAGGCCATGTGGTCATCTGCACAGGGAACGACAGCAACAGGAACACACGTCCCGCCAATGCCGGGTTAAAAGATTACAACCCAAACCTCCGAAAGACATCTTGCCTACACCGATAGCAAACAAGGCGCCCAGAATGATAATCCAGACAGGAAGGTTGGAAGGTAAGTTGAATGCCAGCAACACACCGGTGATAATAGCGGAACCGTCACAGATGGTTGTGGTTTCTTTCTTCATCAGAAATTTGCCGATAGCCCATTCAAAGAACAGACAGGCTGCTACGGAAGTAGCCGTAACAATCAGCGCGCCCAGTCCGAAAAAGTAAAGCGATACAAGAAATGCAGGAATCAATGCTATCAGCACGCCGTACATATTCTTCTGCACGCTGTCACCGCCGTGAACGTGAGGCGAAAGGGATACGATTAATTTATTCATAAGATTATACTAAATCAATTCTTTCATTTTTTACCTGACGTGCACGTATCATCGCTCCTACCTTACCCTTACCCAAACGGATATAGTCCAGCAACGGACGGTTGGAAGGACAAGTGAACTGGCATGAGCCACACTCGATACACGACATGACATCTTCTTTCTCTACTCTTTCAAAATCGCCGTGAGCCGATACGGTAGCAAGCAAATAGGGTTCCAGCCCCATAGGACAGGCACTCACACATTTGGCGCAACGGATACATGGCTGCGCCTCACCGCGCTTGGCTTCCTTATCGTTCATAATCAGGATGCCTGAACTACCTTTCGCGGTCGGCACATCCGTATTTACCAGCGCCTTACCCATCATCGGACCGCCGCCGATAATCTTGCCCGTATCTTCGGGCAGACCGCCGCAAGCGTCAATCAACTGCTTCATCGGCGTACCGATACGCGCCAGGAAGTTGGAAGGCTTGGACAAAGACTTGCCGGTAACGGTAATGACACGCTCAAACAGCGGTTTATTCTTCTGAACAGCCTGATATACGGCAAATGCAGTACCTACATTCTGTACAACGGCACCCGTGGAGATAGGCAATGCACCAGCAGCAACCTGGCGACTGATAACAGCGTCTATCAACTGCTTTTCACCGCCTTGCGGGTACTGCACTTTCAAGGGCACAACCTCGATACCGGCATAGCCGGCAGCTACTTTCGTCATCAGCTGGATAGCATCGGGCTTATTATTCTCAATACCGATGAATGCCTTGTTCACCTTAACGGCTTTCATCAGGATAGAAACACCTACCATGATTTCTTCGGCATGCTCCAGCATCAACTGGTGGTCGGCAGTAAGGTACGGCTCGCACTCCACAGCATTGATTATGACACATTCCGCCTTGAATGCAGGCGGCGGGCACAACTTCACCTGTGTAGGGAAACAAGCGCCTCCCAAACCTACGATACCGGCATCGGCAATCTTCTTCACGATTTCCTCGGCTGTGAGATTGCACTCTTTTACCAATGTATCGGTACGGTCTATGGTCTCTTCCCACTCATCCCCCTCTACATCAATGAATACAGCCGGTTTGGCGTATCCGCTGGCATCGACGATAGTGTCGATTTTTGCGACCTTTCCGCTGACAGACGAATGGATAGCCGCTGATACGAAGCCGCCGGGTTCGGCAATCTTTGTACCTACTTTCACAACATCACCTTTAGCAACGATAGGCTTTGCAGGAGCGCCGATATGCTGGCTCAACAAGATAACGGCTTTTGCCGGAATCTCTGCCTGTACGATAGGCTGATGTGCTGAAAGTTTATTTTCGTGTGGATGAACTCCACCAATTGAAAATGTCTTCAACATACAATTCTGTATTTTTAGTCGTTTAATTTCTTTTAATATTATGCTTCAGTTTTCGGAGTTTCCGGAGTTTCCGGAGCAGCAGTTTCAGAAGCTTTGGAAGTTTCCGCTGTTTTTTTAGGAGCTTCTGCGGGCTTTGCAGGAGTTTCCACCGGCTTCTTCGCAGCTTCCGCAACTTTCTTCACCGGCTCTGCAGCCTTGGAAGCAACGGCCTCTCCTTCTGCTTTCGGTTTACGCGGCGGGAAATTGAGGGCGATTATCGTACCTTGCGGACAAACTTCTTCGCATTTACGGCAAGACTTACATTTGTTCGGGTCAATGTATGCCAGATTGTTCTCCAGCGTAATTGCCTCGAACGGACATACCTTCACACACTTGCCACAGCCGATGCAGGCTACGGTACAGGCCTTACGGGCTACAGCACCCTTATCCTTGTTGACGCACTGCACATAAACGCGGCGGGATTTCTTGCCTTGCGGACGGATTTCGATAATATTTCTCGGACAAGCCTTGGCACATGCGCCGCAAGCGGTACACTTGCTTTCGTCCACCTCGGGAAGCCCGGTTTCGGGATTCATGCGGATAGCACCGAACTGGCAGGCAGACACACAGTCGCCACATCCCAAACAGCCAAAGCTGCATCCCGTTTCGCCACCGTAAAGAGAAGCTGCGATAGCACAGCTCTTCGCACCGTCGTATTGATTGACACGAGGGCGGTTGGCACACGTTCCGTTACATCTTACCACTGCAACCATCGGTTCGGCAGCAGCAGCATCCAATCCCAGGATTTCGGCAACTTTCGTCATGACAGGCTGTCCGCCCACCGGACAAAGTTTACCTTCCAACGAACCTGCCTTGACGCAAGCATCGGCAAATCCGCTACAACCCGGGTAACCACATCCACCGCAGTTTGCTTGAGGCAGCACGGCTGCCACTTGTGCAATTCGCGGATCTTCATACACGGCAAATTTCTTGGAAGCCACGTAAAGAATAACCGCCGCAACCAGCGCTATGGCCCCCAATGAAATTACTGCAATCAGAATTACATTCATAAATTAGTTGTTTATTAATTATTTGTTTTATGTATTAGTTAGTTCATCGGTTTAATCGAGAAAGAGAATTTCTTTCCCAATCGCGACTTGTTCAGCCACAATATATAATAATAAGGTATAAGGAGCCCTAACGAACACAGTGCAGAGACCAGTTCGTCGTGCCACATAGCCATAAAAGCAAAAAGGGAGAAGATTAAAACAAGAAAAGGAAGTACAAACGCAAGCAAAACCGCCATTACCCCCATAGACAATTCTCCGACAACCCATACACGGTCGCCGGGCTGATAAGAAGAACTTTCATCTATAACATCGATAAGCTTTTCTTTTGTATCGGCAGAACTGCAATGTCCCTTGATACTGCATGAAGCACATGCTGAAGTTTGAACAATCCTCACCTGAAGATGAGTGCCGTTTATGTTTTCCACAATACCCTGATGTCTTATAGTATCCGCCATTTTGCAAAGTGTGCATTACAAATCGCGGCAAATTTACGCATTATTTGCGAACTGCAAGGGATTAGACTGCTTTTTCTGTGTACGCAAACGCTCTTTTTCCTGTTTTTCGCAGTTTTTCGCTATTTTTCTTCTGAAAAACAAAAAAAGAGCGCCCCGCTGTCATCGGCGGAGCGCTCTTTTTAATCATTCGCAACAGATATGGTTACCATTTGTAATTGATACCGAAGCTCAACAATTCCTTCACCTGGAAATAGCTGTCGCCTTCGGTAGGTTTGGCACTGTCATCAAAACGGGCATGCACATAAAGTTTGGTGGAGAGATAACGGTTCAGCACAAAATTAACGGTGTTTTCCCATTCAATACGTGTCCACTCGTAACTGGTCTGGAAGTCCAACCGTGAATCCAGAACGATAGAAGGTATGATAGTCCACGAAAGCGTAGGCTGTATTTGAGAACCGAAATTATGCTTGACGCACTTACCCTCGTCCAGACCGAACTTCACTTCGTCCACCTCTTTATTGCCCACATAGCGCAACATATAGGTCAGCGGGGCGATAAAAACAGACAAGTTAAACTTTTCCTTTTTCAGTTTATAGTCCATACCGATACTGGACGACCAATCAGCGGGTGCAAAGAATGCTGAGACCAGCTCTTCGCTATTCGCCTTGTAACTATGGCAAAACTGTGTTTTAAATTCCGTAGTAATGGTATAATACCACTTGGATGCAGCCTGAATACCCAATTTGCTATAAAGGCGGAACTGGTCGGTGCTTACCAGGTAATCGTGGAACTCATCGGAAGGAGCTGAGTTGAAGCCGAACTTGGCATCCAGCATATTCTCCCACTGGAGTTTCTCCCTATCGTTATAGTTGGCAAACAATTGCAGGTTGGCAAGCAAGGAGTTCGTACTTTCACCGCCCTTATACCAGTTGTCGGAAATATAGTTTTGCGTAATCTGCAACGAACCGTTTCCACCGGTCACCCACCAGTTGGGCTTTTGTATCACGACTTCCGCCTCTTCTTTCACTCTTGCCATGTTCTCCTGGGCAAAGAGTTTCACCACGGAAGGCTTGGAAGAGATTTCCTTTTCGATATTGTCCTTGAAAAGTTTTTTCTTCTTAATCTCTTTCTCGGTCATTACCACCAAGTCCGGACGATTGACGTACGTATTCATCATCACGCGGTCTACAACCCTATTCGCATTCTCTTTCGACAAGAAGCTCAATGTATCGAACGGCAGGAGTTCTTTCGTCATCGCAGGTACAGTATCCGGCTTCTGGAAAGTCCAGCCCACCTGCGACAGGCGTTCCATAGGAGCATAATAATAAGTGGTGGGAACAAACATACGGTAATAGTCCGGATTGTATGCAATATACCGTTCGGGAGTAGCCGGATCGTTCAAATAATCCAACACACCGAAATATTTTTCATACAGCACGGAGACTGTATCCAGCCGGTACCCATTATCGCAGGGTTTCAGTTTCAATATCCAGTTCTGACTCCAAATACCCGACAATGTATCCGCATTCTCCGTTGCAGCCTGTTTTCTTGTACTCTTTGCAGCATTTTGGGCTATCACCGGAAAAGAAAGCAGTGCGGCAACCAATCCTATTAAAACACGTCTATTCCTCATACTTTTCTTAAAATCTATATTTGAACGCAAAATTAAATCAAAATGTTCAGATTACAAAAGGTGGAAAGTGAAAGTTTATCAGAACCTTATTACGCACAGATATTCCACTTTTTATAATTGTTTTCACCAAACTGTTATGTACTTCCTCTTTTTTTTCATAATTTTGCACTTTAATTTTTAGAGAAAACATTTAAAACAGTATAGCTGTGGGAGAAACAAAGTATATTTTCGTCACCGGTGGCGTTGCCTCCTCATTGGGTAAAGGTATTATTTCGTCATCCATCGGTAAATTATTGCAAGCAAGAGGTTATAAAGTAACAATTCAGAAGTTCGACCCGTATATCAATATCGATCCGGGTACGCTGAACCCTTATGAACACGGAGAATGCTACGTAACGGTAGACGGCCATGAAGCCGATCTCGACTTGGGACACTACGAACGCTTCCTGGGTATCCAGACCACAAAGGCCAACAATATTACAACCGGACGTATCTACAAAAGCGTTATCGACAAAGAGCGCCGCGGCGATTATCTGGGAAAGACCATTCAGGTAATCCCTCACATTACGGATGAAATCAAGCGTAATGTAAAGCTGTTGGGCAACAAATATAAATTCGATTTCGTAATTACCGAAATCGGTGGCACGGTAGGCGACATCGAGTCTCTTCCGTACTTGGAAAGCATCCGCCAGTTGAAATGGGAATTGGGTAAAGACGCCTTATGCGTACACCTTACTTATGTACCCTATCTTGCAGCAGCCGGCGAATTGAAAACCAAACCGACCCAGCACTCCGTAAAAGAGTTGCAAAGCGCCGGTATCCAGCCCGATGTGCTGGTACTCCGCACGGAACACGAGCTGAGCAACACCTTGCGCAAGAAAGTGGCCCTTTTCTGCAATGTAGACGAAAATGCCGTTGTACAGAGCATCGATGCACCTACTATCTACGAAGTGCCTATTCTGATGCAGGCTCAGGGACTGGACGAAACTATCCTGAAGAAAATGGGACTTCCCGTGGGCGATACTCCGGGACTGGGCCCGTGGCGCGCCTTCCTCGAACGCGTCACAAGGCAGAAACGACCGAACCGGTACACATAGCACTGGTGGGCAAGTACGATTTGCAGGATGCCTACAAATCCATCCGCGAAGCCCTTTCACAAGCCGGAACATACAATGACCGCAAGGTATCCGTAGATTTCGTTAACAGCGAGAAGCTGACGGACGAAAACGTAGCGGAAGCATTGAAAGGCATGTCGGGCGTTCTCATCGGGCCGGGTTTCGGCGAACGTGGCATTGCCGGAAAGTTCGTAGCCATCAAATATGCGCGTACGCACGATATTCCGACATTCGGTATCTGCCTGGGCATGCAATGCATTGCCATTGAATTTGCCCGCAACGTACTGGGATACGCTGATGCCAATTCGCGCGAAATGGATGAAAAGACACCGCACAACGTTATCGACATCATGGAAGAGCAGAAGTCCATTACCAATATGGGCGGCACGATGCGTCTGGGCGCTTACGAATGCGTATTGCAAGAAGGCAGCAAAGCATACGAGGCCTATGGCACGGAACACATACAGGAGCGCCACCGCCACCGCTATGAGTTCAACAACGCATATAAGGCAGAGTATGAAGCGGCCGGCATGCAGTGTACGGGCATCAATCCGGAATCGGACCTGGTGGAGATAGTAGAGATACCCGCCCTGAAATGGTTTGTCGGAACCCAGTTCCACCCCGAATACAGCAGTACCGTACTGCACCCGCATCCGCTATTTGTAGCTTTCGTAAAGGCTGCGATTGAAAACGAAACAAAGTAATCATCACTAATTAATAATTGAAAATTCATAATTTGATTAAATGGATAAAAACACCATCACAGGCCTTGTCTTGATAGCAATCCTGTTAGTCGGATTCAGCTTTCTGAGCCGTCCGAGCAAGGAGCAACTGGCTGCACAGCAACGCTATTATGACTCCATAGCCCAAGTACAACAACGCGAAGCTGACCTGAAAGCAAAGGCGGAAGCCGCTTTGGCCAATGACAAAGAGGAACAGACGGCAGACTCTACCGTTCTCTTCTTCAACGCTCTTCAGGGAACCGACTCACAGGTTACAATACAAAACAATCTGGCAGAGCTGACAGTTGCCACCAAGGGCGGACGTATTTCGTCAGCTACGTTGAAAGAGTATATGGGACAGGACAAAAAGACACCTGTTACCCTATTCAGCGGCAACGACGCTTCCATGAACTTCCTTTTCTACAACAAGAAGGAAACCATACAGACGGAGAACTACTATTTTTCGGTAGTGAACCGTACGGACAGCACCGTAACCATGCGTTTGGCGGCAGATAGCGCCAGCTATATCGACTTTAAGTATGCCATGCACAATGACACCTATCTGGTAGACTTTACAATCGACGCCGTAGGTATGGCAAACAAGCTGGCAAACACCGACTATGTAGACATCGAATGGTCGCAGCGTGCCCGTCAGGTAGAAAAGGGATATACGTATGAGAACCGCCTGGCGGAACTGACCTATAAAATTACCGGAGACGGAACCGATTATCTGTCAGCCGGCAAGAACGATGAAAAAGAAGTGGCAGAACGCCTGGACTGGATTGCTTTCAAGAACCAGTTCTTCTCTTCCGTATTCCTTGCCGATGCCGACTTTGAGAAGACGAAGCTGAACTCAAAGCTGGAGACACAGGGAAGCGGCTACATCAAGGATTACTCTGCCGAAATGAGCACTGCTTTCGACCCGACCGGCAAGACTCCGACGCAACTGTTCTTCTACTTCGGTCCCAACCACTACAAAACGCTGACCGCACTCGATAAAGGACGCGAGGACAAGTGGGAGCTCAACCGCCTGGTATATCTGGGCTGGCCGTTAATCCGCTGGATAAACAAGTGGTTCACCATCAATATCTTCGACTGGCTGTCCAGCTGGGGATTGAGCATGGGTATCGTTCTGCTGCTGATGACATTGATTGTAAAGGCAGTGGTATTTCCCGCAACTTGGAAAACGTACATCTCCTCTGCCAAAATGCGTGTACTGAAACCGAAAATAGACGAAATAGGCAAGAAGTATCCCAAGCAGGAAGATGCCATGAAGAAACAGCAGGAAGTGATGGCGCTTTACAGCCAATACGGTGTGAGTCCGATGGGCGGCTGTCTGCCGATGCTGATTCAGTTCCCTATTCTAATGGCTTTGTTTATGTTCGTGCCGAGTGCCATCGAGCTGCGCCAGCAAAGTTTCTTGTGGGCCGATGACTTGTCCACGTACGATGCGTTCATCAATTTCCCGTTCCATATTCCGTTCCTGGGCAGGCACCTCAGCCTTTTCTGCCTGCTGATGACAGTAACGAATATCCTGAATACCAAATTTATGATGCAGCAGCAGGACACAGGCGCCAACCCGCAAATGGCAGCCATGAAATGGATGTCGTACCTGATGCCCGTTATGTTCCTGTTTATATTGAACGACTATCCTTCGGGACTGAACTACTACTACTTCATTTCGACGCTTGTCAGTGTGGTAACTACCATCATCATGCGCAAAATGACGAATGAGGAAGCGCTTCTGGCACAACTGGAAGCGAACAAGAAAGACCCGAAGAAAATGAAAAAGACCGGTTTCGCTGCCCGCCTTGAAGCTATGCAGAAGCAACAGGAGCAGATGATGAAAGAAAAGCAGAACAGGAAATAAACTTCCGTTCAAGATATTTTCTCAGAAGGAAGCCGGACAATGCACTTTGCCCGGCTTCCTTTTCCTTTTTTCAAGTATATCAGTCTCCTAAAAAGAGTTATCGAATGTATCCCAAAAACCTATTTATCGAATATGCAGACTAAATACACCTACAAAGAAATCTGGCTTATAGCCTACCCTATTCTCATCAGCCTGCTCATGGAGCAGATGATCGGCATGACAGACACTGCCTTCCTGGGACGCGTGGGCGAGATAGAATTAGGAGCATCCGCCATTGCAGGTATCTTCTACATAGTAATGTTCATGGTGGCATTCGGTTTCAGTATCGGAGCGCAAATTCTGATAGCACGGCGCAACGGCGAACAGCAATATAAAGAGATAGGCAACCTCTTCTACCAGGGAGTCTATTTCCAGTTGGGAATGGCAGCGGTTATGTTTGCCCTCTGTTACAGCTTCGCTCCGGTGATATTGAAACGGCTTGTCTCTTCCCAGCACATCTACGATGCGGCAATGAGCTACCTCAACTGGCGTGTATTCGGATTCTTTTTCTCCTTTACGGCAGTGATGTTCCGTGCGTTCTTTCTGGGAACGACACAGACCAAAACGCTGACGCTGAACTCAATCGTCATGGTATTGAGCAATGTCGTATTCAACTACATCCTGATATTCGGAAAATTCGGAGTGCCGCAGCTCGGCATTGCCGGAGCCGCCATAGGTTCGTCGTTGGCGGAATTGGTGTCATTGATATTCTTCATCCTCTACACCCGTCACCGCATCGACATCCGCAAGTACGGACTGGACAAAATACCGGGTATCCGCTGGAGCATACTCAAACGCATGCTCAACGTCTCTTTCTGGACGATGGTACAGAATTTCCTGTCACTCTCCACGTGGTTCCTGCTCTTCCTTTACGTAGAGCATCTGGGAGAACGTTCGCTGGCCGTTACCAACATCATCCGCAACGTATCGGGCATAATGTTTATGGTTATGATGGCATTCGCTTCGACCTGCGGGTCGCTTGTCAGCAACCTTATCGGAGCAGGACACACCGACTGCGTGCCCGGTACGATACAGCAGCATATCCGCATAGCCTATGCGTTCGTGTTGCCGCTTGCCGTGTTCTTTGCGCTGTGCCCCAAGCTGATACTGAGCGTGTACACGGATATGCCGGAACTGCAAGAGGCAGCCGTTCCCTCGCTTTGGGTACTTTGCTCCGCCTATCTGTTCCTCGTACCCGCCAACGTCTATTTCCAGTCCGTATCGGGAACCGGAAACACGCGTACGGCCCTGGCCCTGGAGATGATAACACTGGTGGTTTATACCTGCTACATCACATACATCGTAGCCTATCTGAAACTGGACGTGGCATTTGCATGGACATCGGAAATTGTTTATTCCGTAGGAATTCTGGTGCTTTGCTATTTCTACATGAAGAAAGGGAAATGGAGTCTGAAGAAAATTTAAATTAATTTCCTATCTTCGTTACCGAAATAAATCTTCAAACATATATGAAACAATCAAACCTATTATTTATGTCGGCAGCAATGATGTTGGCATCCTGCGGCGGAACCAAAGACGCAGGACAGAACGGGACGCTTATCGAAAGATCGGATATAAAGATTGAAGGTAAGCGCATGACGCCCGAAGCGCTTTGGGCAATGGGCCGTATCGGCAGCGTAGCCGTATCGCCCGACGAGAAACAGATTGCTTACTCGGTAGCCTATTACAGCGTGCCGGAAAACAAGAGCAACAACGAGTTGTTTGTCATGAATGCCGATGGCAGCAGCAACAGACAAATCACCCGCGACAGCTGGCAGGAAAGCCAACCCGTCTGGATTAAAGACGGCAAGAAAATCGCTTTCCTCTGCAACGAAAGCGGCAGCAGCCAGGTGTGGGAGATGAATCCGGACGGTACGGAACGTAAGCAGCTCACCCGGTACGAGGGAGACATCGAAGGATTCGCTTTCTCGCCCGACGGCAAGAAGCTGCTTTTCATCGCCCAGGTAAAAACCGTGCAGAGCACCGCCGACAAGCATCCCGACCTGCCCAAGGCAACCGGTATCATCGTTACCGACTTGATGTACAAGCATTGGGACGAATGGGTGACAACCGCTCCGCATCCCTTCGTTGCAGACTTCGACGGCAACGGCATCAGCAACGTACAGGATATTCTGGACGGCGAACCCTACGAAAGCCCGATGAAGCCCTGGGGCGGTATCGAGCAACTGGCCTGGAGCCCTGCTTCGGACAAAGTGGCCTATACCTGCCGCAAAAAGACGGGACTGGCCTATGCCGTCTCCACCAATTCCGATATTTACATCTATGACCTTGCCACCGGGAAAACGGAAAACATCACCGAAGAGAACAAAGGGTACGATACCAATCCCCAATATTCGCCCGACGGCAAGTACATAGCCTGGCAGAGCATGGAACGCGACGGCTACGAGGCAGACCTCAACCGCCTGTTCGTCATGGACCTTGCAACCGGAGAGAAGCGTTTCGTAAGCCGCGCCTTCGAATCCAACGTAGATGCTTTCTTGTGGAACAAAGACTCGCAAAGCATATACTTCATCGGCGTATGGCACGGTGAACGCAGATTTACAACATCGGTCTTGCCGACAATGACAGTCTGAACCGGCTTACCGACGGCATGCACGACTACGCCTCTCTCGCCCTTTGCGGTGACAAGCTCATTGCCAAGCGCCACTCCATGAGTATGGGAGATGAGATATATGCCGTAAACAATACACGCAACGGCAATGCTTTTGCCAAGGCCAAGCAACTGACATTCGAGAACAAGCAAATCTACGACCAACTGGAGATGGGTAAAGTAGAGGCCCGCTGGATAGGCATTGTGC
>ENA-OQDT01000415-OQDT01000415.1-human-gut-metagenome-genome-assembly--contig:-NODE-415-length-27638-cov-3.841482_pt1 | contig 27638 bp, 30 predicted proteins | sample MGYA00242786_ERZ504617 | MGnify/ENA primary metagenome ERZ504617 (study PRJEB26092, sample SAMD00036337) | human gut metagenome | host: Homo sapiens | study: EMG produced TPA metagenomics assembly of...
CAATAGATGGACTAATATTCTCAAATTTACATGAACGAGTGTAATCATGCGGATTGCAATGGATGGTTTTGCGGAGCGAAAACGATGCGAATGCGGAGATGACGGGGATTAATACTCCCCCATTTTTTGAACAATTTATTTCTTATAATGATATTAACCATCCAAGGATAGCAAATAAATCATTTTTAGGATAGAATATCATTATTAGTGCGAGCTGCGAAATCAGCTATGCTGATTTCCCCTGGCGAGCGGAAGAAATTCTGTAAGCTTTGGTAAGCTGATAATCATACAATAGGAAAATCCTATCAGCTAAGGTCTGGCCAACCGCCTGTACCGAGTACTTGAAGCCGAAATGGTAACATTAGGTTTAAGCGTAGGACAGGGAGCAACAGAGCCGAAACGAAAGTGAAGTGATTGAACTGGGAAATTATTATGAGGTTGGAAATGGTCGATGTGCTTAATAACACAGCAGACAACACCACTATAACCGATAAGGCAAGGTTGTAATGGCATCCCCCAGTCTGAGAACTTGGTGAGGTTGATGAAAAGTATGTTATCGGAACAGCTGAGATCCTGTCATTTCCTAAATTGTGAACTTCCAGTAAATTTACGACTATAGCAATTCCAGAAAATAATGCAAAAATTCAGCACTGCAGAACGTGAATTACTGCGTCACAGATTTTCGTCGTACCCCGGTACGCCTTCAAATCCGTTCCTTGTAATTCGCGCCCTGCAGCACTGCCTTTTTTGCGTTATTTTCTGGTCTTGCTATAAAATCGATTTACCCGCATAAATACTGGATTTTCTGTGGAAATATAGGTGAATCAGTAGTCGTAAATACGCATTAATAAAATTACACTATATTCCCCAAAAAGCTTGAAATTATGGGGTATTTATATTTAGCTGTACAAATCAGTGGAAGTTCACAATATACTGATCGGTAAGAGCATGTTATACAGTGATTATGAGTAGTCATTCCGGTCATACAGTGCAACCTTTCAGGTGCGGAAAACAACAGTGTTTGGACCATGAAAGGCTCTTTATATGAGTAAGATGCGATAGACTTTTCAGAATGTATTACCAACTGCGACATTGCAAAATTAGTGTATTAACTGGCATTCTGCTGCAAGTATAGTGGTTCAGTTGTCAAGACAAAAATCTAAGCTTTTTATAATGAACTGATATATGTAACTGGGTAGGGGGAGAAAATCCCCCTTAGGCTGCATGATCATCCAGTAACAGGATCGGATAATAGCAGGATGCCGGTGTCTGATTATTGAGTGCAGAATGACAACGTTCAAAGTTGTAAGTGTGCACATATTTACCGATTGCCTTCCGTGCTTCTCTGATATTGTTATATTGGGTCAGATATGCTTCCTCGTACTTGAAAAGCTTCGGAACCATCGTTCAATCATGATATTGTCAGCCCACCGGCTTTTACCATCCATGCTTTGACGGATCTGGTTCTCTTTGAGAAAGTTCATGTACTCATTGCTTGTGAATTTTCAGAAGAAGATGAAATGTTTTTTGGAAGAGTACTAGGAATTCGTTCTTTAATTTCCTATGAAGGTGATAATGCCAAAGATTTGATTGCTGATTTTCATAACTCTGTAGATGAATATTTAAAATGGTGTGAAGACGAGGGAAGAAAACCGGAAAAAGCATATAAAGGAAGTTTCAATATAAGGATTTCTCCAAAGTTGCATAAACAATTAGTTATCTGTGCAATGTCGCATGATATGACATTAAATGGATATATACAGGAAATTTTAGAGAAGGCAGTTGTTTTATAATTCTTTTTCAAGCGATGATTAATTATATAGAAGCGAGGAGCATCTTATGAGAAAAACCAGAAAGGATTTTGAAGAGATGGCAAAGAAAAATTCTGAATTGGAAGAAGCATATGACGTATTGGATAAATTAAGTGCCGATGAAAAGAAGAGGTTAGAATACGAGACAAGACAACGAACAATCAGGGATTATAATATCGGAAGGATTGATTCTCATTGTCCATTTATCTGTTCGGCCAGGGACAGATAAAAAAGATATCGAGGCACACGGAAAATAAAAGTGTGCTTCGATATCTTTTTGTTCAGTGGCAACAGCAGAACCACCTGTAGCCAGCACAGGGTCAGTTTTTACTTCAAGCTGCGTACAGCAGGAAATCCATAGGAAGGCTCTGCTGCTTGTACAGCTCGCAAGATTGCTTTAGCCATGACACGTGCTCCCAGTGCTCCTACGACATCCTGATCTGCAGCTACATCTCCCAATGAGACGGCATAGATACTGTCCCCATCAGCTGAGGTGTGTACCGGACGGATGGCACGTGCGTAGCCGTCATGCGCCATACCTGCAATTTTGCATAACTGGGATTTGTCAAACTGTGCGTTTGTGAACACAACACCGATGGTCGTATTACCAACAAATTTGTTTTCTTTCACATCGATATTTTGTAATGTGAGCAGCTCGGAGTCCATGAAAGTTTTTTCCATCGTTTGCAAGGAGTCCGGCCACTTTGCGACCTGTTTCAGAGTCATAGATATCACCTAGTGCGTTAACTGCGACAACAGCACCAACCTGCAGTGGACCAACCTGAACAGCGTAGCTGCCGATGCCGGATTTCATGCATTGGCTCATTCCAAGCAGTTTACCTACGGTAGCACCGGTGCCTGCACCATAGTTTCCGTCCTGATAGTTGCCGCATTCAGCATTGATACAGGCTTGATAGGCCATTTTGGCATCTGGACGGATGTGTGCATCTGCTACAGTTAGATCAAACAGATCAGCCTGACAAACGAGTGGAACTTTTGTGACACCGACATCAAAGCCGATATTATGCTCTTCAAGATATTGCATAACACCGCCAGCAGCATCCAGTCCAAATGCGCTGCCTCCGGCCAGCACAATGGCATGGATGACTTGTGCAGCTGTGAGTGGGTGAAGCAATTCACTTTCACGGGAAGCCGGTCCGCCGCCGCGGACATCCATCCCGGCTGGAGCACCGCTCTTTCCAAGCAGGAAGACAGTACATCCGGTGCCTGCCACGCTGTTTTCTGCTTGACCTATTTTAAGGTTTTTCAAAGGATGTGATGGAGATTTCTTTCATGAGTTTTTCCTTTCATCTTTTGTTCTATTAGTATCTTTATTTATTATACAACTTTCTCTTATTTCATGCAATAAACAGGTAGCTTGAGTTTTATAACGGACAAACGAAAGATTATTTAAGAAAAGACGATAAGCTCATGTGAACCTATCGTCTTTCCTTTTAAGATTATAAAAAATTTATTATGAAGATAGCATAATTATAACGCAGATGATTAACTTAACATCATACGGTCATTTGCGAATTCTCCGCCGCTGACTTCTTCGAATTTTGCAAGAAGGTCGGATACTTTGAGGTTTTTCTTTTCTTCACCGGATACATCGTAGATGACTCTTCCTTCATGCATCATGATCAGGCGATTGCCGTGTGCGATGGCATCCTTCATGTTATGTGTTACCATCATGGCTGTAAGGTTATTTTCGCTGATGATTTTGTCAGAGAGTGCAAGTACTTTTGCAGCAGTCTTTGGATCAAGAGCAGCTGTGTGCTCATCAAGGAGCAGAAGTTTCGGTTTTTTAAGGGAAGCCATCAGAAGTGTGATCGCCTGACGCTGTCCGCCGGAGAGGAGACCAACCTTACTGCTTAAGCGGTCTTCAAGTCCAAGATCAAGTTCTTTTAACGCTTCTCTATAGTGTTCACGTTCTTTCTTTGTAACGCCCCAGCCAAGACCTCTTTTCTGACCACGGCGTGCAGCGATGGCCATATTTTCTTCAATAGACATCGTTGCTGCGGTTCCTGTCATAGGATCCTGGAACACACGACCAAGGAAGAGCGCACGTTTATGTTCAGAAAGTTTTGTGATGTCAGTACCGTCGATGATGATATTTCCTTTATCGATTCCCCATACACCTGCAATCGCATTCAGTGTTGTAGATTTTCCTGCTCCGTTTCCACCGATGATCGTTACAAAATCGCCAGGATTTAAGTTGAGGTTAACTCCGTTGAGGGCACGTTTTTCATTGATTGTACCGGCGTTAAATGTTTTATAAATATCTTTGATTTCTAACATGTATCCCATTATTTTGCCCGTCCTTTCTTGAAGTAAGTATCTTTCATATAAGGAACTGCGAGGAAGCATGCAACAACTACAGCTGAGAACAGTTTCATATAATCAGATGGCATCTTCAGCCAGAGTACTAATGCGATTACAAGGTAGTAAAGGATTGCTCCGATGAAGACTGCACCGAGTGTGAAGGCAAAAGCTGCTTTTCTGTGTGCACAGAATTTTCCGAAGATCACTTCGCTGATGATGACTGCGGCAAGTCCGATAACAATTGCGCCACGTCCCATATTGACATCAGCTGCGCCCTGGTACTGTGCGTAGATTCCACCGCAAAGTCCTACAAGACCGTTGGAGATCATAAGTGCAAGAACTTTGTTGAATCCTGTGTTGATGCCCTGAGCACGAGCCATCTGTTCGTTACATCCTGTCGCACGGATGGATGCACCGAGTTCTGTTCCGAAGAACCAGTAGCAGAGTGCGATCAGAATCAGTGCTGCAAGGATTAATTTCAGGAAGAAGATCCAGTTGCCTTCTCCGGTTACATAACGAAGAGAAGCAACCAGTTTGTACTGCATGACATTGACCGCCTGGTTGGATTTTCCCATAATGCCAAGGTTTACGGAGTAAAGTCCGATCTGTGTCAGGATACTTGCCAGAATTCCAGGAATTCCGAAAAATGTATGTAAGACTCCTGTTACAAATCCTGCTGCCATACCTGCAAGAAATGCAAAGACAAGTGCAAGTGCAGGATTCACACCTGCGCGGATGAGCATAACTGCGACTGCACCGCCGGTTGCAAGTGAACCGTCTACGGTCAGATCCGCAAAGTCAAGTATACGAAATGTAATGTAAACACCGAGTGCCATAATTCCCCAGATAATGCCCTGGGCCACGTTGCCCGGGAGAGCACGTACCAGAGTCATTGGATCAAGGGCTGCGAAATATGCTGCCATGATTTATCCCTCTAATCTTTCTTTTTATTGTTTCATATAAATAGATAAGTATAATTAAGGTTACTGTTCACAGGTAATATCCCGCGAGGTGTTTTGCCATAAATATGGCAAAATCCCGAGACATACGGGGCAAAATTCCATCACCGAAGGTGATTTGGAATGCATTTTGACCAAGTTGCTGTGAACGGAGTGAACAGTAACTAGAATCAAGAGCGACCATTCATCTGGATGAAGCCCGCTCTTGAGAAAAAATATTCTGTTTAATATCTTCTGATTAATATGTTCCGGTTGAATGGAAGAATCTTATTCTTCGATTGCTTCATATCCGTCTGGAATAGTAATTCCAAGTTCCTCACAGATGGCAGGATTGTACATCTTTGTTACATTCGGGGCACTTTCAATCTTCATTGTAGTAATGTCAGCACCGTTTACAAGAATGTCGTAAGCCATCTCACCGGCTTTGTATCCGATATCGTAGTAGCTGATAGAAAGTGTTGCAATACCACATCCTTCACAGATTCCCTGCTCACCGGCGATTACAGGAACCTTAGCCGGCAGACAGATGTTATTGATGATTTCTGTGTTTGAAGCCATTGTGTTATCTGTAGGAATGTAAAGTGCATCACATTCGGAAACTGCATTTGTTACAACAGACTGAATCTCATTAGAATCAGCAGCTGTGTACTCTTTGTATGCGATTCCATCTTTCTCTAATGATTCAGCGAAAAGCTTTGCCTGATATGCTGAGTTTGGTTCAGCGGAACAGTAGAGAAGTCCGACTGTTTTAGCATCAGGAAGGAGTTCTTTGAGCATTGCCTCCTGCTCATCAATCGGTGCAAGATCGCTTGTTCCGGAAATGTTCATGCCTGTTGTTCCTGTCCAGTTAGAGATATCAAGTGCTGTAGCGTAGTCTGTAACAGATGTTCCGAGAATCGGGATATCACTTGTTGCTGCGCTTGCACACTGGAGTGCTGTTGTCGCATTTGCAAGAATCAGATCCACATTATCCGCTACGAAGTTATTTGCGATTGTAGCACAGTTAGCCTGCTCGCCCTGGCCATTCTGAAGGTCGAATTTGACATTGCCTTCTCCGAACTTTTCTGTACAGGCATCTTCAAATCCTTTTGTTGCTTCGTCAAGAGCAGCATGCTCTAACTGTTGTAAGATACCGATCTTATAATTCTTTCCTGAATCGGATCCGTTGTCTGCGCTCTTATCTGTAGAGTCGGATGAACTTCCGCATGCTGCAAGTGAAAGTGTCATTCCGGCAGCCATAAGTACTGCTAAAATTTTCTTAGATTTCATGATTGTGTCCTCCCTTTTTCGATTCATGCAATCTACGCTTTAAACCGTTACGCTTTAAAGCGCTAAACTACAAGATGTCATGTGTTAAATTATAGCACGATTATTTGATACGTCAAGTGAAAATGGAACAAAAATGCAAGATTATTGAAAAAATGTTGCAAAAAAACAATGCTTTATTCGTTTGGAAAATTGTGATATTATAAGATATGGTGTAAAATTAAGAATCATGAAAGTCTTTCTTCTATAATATGGGGATTTTTGCTGCAAAGAAATTAACAGAAGGATTTTTATGGAATTGAATAAAGGAGTTTATTTTTATAGATGAAGAAAAAGCACGAACACATTATACAAAGTGTGCGGCCGGGAAGTATCGCAGAAGAGCTGGGGATTGAACCGGGAGATATTCTGCTGGAGATTGACGGTCAGGTGATCGAGGACATTTTTGACTATCAGTTTTATGTGGAATCTGAGGAGCTGCTTGTTGTGATCCGAAAAGCGAACGGGGAAGAATGGGAGCTTGAGATCGAGAAAGATGTTGACGAGGATCTGGGAATTGATTTCGGTAAGGGACTGATGGATGAGTATCATTCCTGTCATAATAAATGTATTTTCTGCTTTATCGATCAGATGCCGCCGGGGATGCGTGATACGCTGTATTTTAAAGATGATGATTCCAGACTGTCATTCCTTCAGGGAAATTATGTTACATTGACGAATATGAGCGAGAAAGATATGAACCGTATCGTCCGTTACCGTTTGGAACCGATCAATATTTCATTCCAGACAACGAATCCGGAGCTTCGTTGTAAGATGCTTCATAACCGTTTTGCAGGGGAGGCTTTGAAGAAAGTGGATATCCTGTATCAGGGCGGCATTGAGATGAACGGACAGATCGTTCTCTGCCGCGGAGTGAATGACGGAGAAGAGTTGGAACGCAGTATCCGTGACCTGACACAATATCTGCCGCTTTTACGCAGTGTGTCAGTTGTGCCGGTTGGACTTTCGAAGTATCGAGATGGATTGTATCCATTGGAGCCATTTACAAAGGAAGAGGCAAAGGAAGTCATTCGTACGATTGAGAAGTGGCAGAAGAAAGTCTACGCAGAATACGGAATTCATTTCATTCATGCAGGAGACGAGTGGTATCTTCTGGCAGAGGAAGAAGTTCCGGAAGAGGAACGTTATGACGGATATCTTCAGCTGGAGAATGGAGTCGGGATGCTTCGTCTCTTGTTTAATGAGTTTGAGGAAGGTTATGCGAAGCTGGAAGATGGTGTACATCAGGAAGAGATCTCGCTTGCAACAGCTAAGCTTGCATACCCATATCTTGAGCGAATGGCGAAGAAAATGGAAGAGAAGTACAAGGGTCTTAAAGTTCATACGTATTGCATTCGGAATGATTTCTTCGGAGAGCGTATCACAGTTTCCGGATTGATCACAGGGCAGGATCTGATGAAACAGCTAAAAGATCAGCCGCTTGGAAGCAGACTTCTGATTCCATGTAATATGTTGAAGATGGATGAGGATATTTTCCTTGATGACTACACATTGAAAGAAGTATCAGATACTTTACAAGTTCCTATAGATATTGTAAAATCAAGCGGACAGGATCTGATTGATGCTATTTTAGGTGTCGCAGGTTCGAATCCCACAGATATAGATGACAATCAGATGAAAGACCGTAGGATCACTACGGCTTAAGAGAAACTATTTAAGAGAAAATAAGAGAAAACAGGAAGGTAAGAATAGAATGAGTAAACCAGTAGTTGCCATTGTAGGGCGCCCGAATGTGGGTAAATCAACACTTTTCAATGTCCTTGCAGGAGAGATGATCTCTATCGTTAAGGATACACCGGGTGTTACAAGAGACAGAATTTATGCGGATGTTGACTGGCTTGACAGAGACTTCACACTGATTGATACAGGTGGTATTGAGCCGGACAGCAGTGACATCATCCTTTCTCAGATGAGAGAGCAGGCACAGATCGCCATTGATACAGCAGACGTTATTATCTTTATCACAGATGTAAAGCAGGGACTTGTAGATTCAGATTCTAAGGTTGCTGATATGCTTCGTCGCTCCGGTAAGCCGGTTGTCCTTGTTGTAAACAAGGTTGACAATTTGATAAATATATGGCTGATGTCTATGAATTTTACAATCTCGGAATCGGAGATCCGGTGCCGATCTCAGCAGCATCCAGGCTTGGTCTTGGAGATATGCTTGATGCGGTTATAGCACATTTCCCGGAGTGGGATCCATCAGAAGAGGATGATGACCGTCCGCGTATCGCAATCGTAGGTAAACCAAATGTTGGTAAATCCTCTATCGTAAACCGTCTGCTTGGTGAGAACCGCGTAATTGTATCCAATATCGCAGGTACAACAAGAGATGCGATTGATACAGAGATCGTGCATGACGGAAAGGAATACATTTTTATCGACACAGCAGGTCTTCGTAGAAAGAATAAGATCAAGGAAGAACTGGAGCGTTATAGTATCATCCGTACTGTAAGTGCAGTAGAGCGTGCCGATGTTGTCCTTATGGTGATCGATGCGACAGAAGGTGTCACAGAACAGGATGCGAAGATTGCCGGAATCGCTCATGAAAGAGGAAAGGGAGTTATCATTGTCGTTAATAAATGGGATGCCATTGAGAAGAATGATAAGACAATGAAAGAATACGAAGGAAAGATCCGTCAGGTACTTTCTTATATGCCATATGCAGAGATTATGTATGTATCTGCACTGACAGGACAGAGACTTCCGAAACTGTATGATATGATCGATATGGTCATTGAGAACCAGACACTTCGTATTGCGACAGGAGTTCTCAATGAGATCATGACAGAGGCAGTTGCTATGCAACAGCCACCGTCGGATAAAGGTAAGAGATTAAAACTCTACTATATTACACAGGTTGCTGTTAAGCCGCCGACATTTGTTATCTTTGTAAATGACAAGGAGCTGATGCATTTCTCCTATACAAGATATCTTGAGAATAAGATCCGAGAGGCATTTGGCTTCAGAGGAACTTCACTGAAGTTCTTCATCCGTGAGAGAAAGGAAAAGGATCAGTAGAATGGAACGTATTATCTGTCTGGTGATCGGATATGCCTGCGGGCTTCTGCAGAGTGGTTATCTGGTTGGAAAGATGCATCATATTGATATAAGAAAAGCAGGAAGCGGAAATTCCGGTTCGACGAATGCACTGCGTGTTATGGGACTGAAAGCCGGACTTATGACATTCGCAGGAGATGTGTTGAAGTGTTTTGCAGCAGTGCTCATTGTCCGTGCAATATACCATGGAAGTAATATTCTTCCGCTTCTGATGATGTATGCAGGAGCAGGAGTTACTTTGGGACATAACTTCCCATTTTATATGAATTTTAAAGGTGGGAAGGGAATCGCTGTTATGGCAGCACTTGTGGTAAGCAACTGTTTCTGGCATCTGCCGTACAGTTCCATCCTGTTTTTTGTCACACTGGCATTCTTTCTTGTACCGGTGCTTGTGACAAGATATGTTTCCCTTGGTTCATTGCTTGCTTATGCAGTGTTTTTTATCCAGATGGTGATCTTCGGACAGCTTGGATGGTTTGATATGGCGAAGGGTGCGGTATATGAGTTATATGTGATCACGTTCTTACTTACAGCACTTGCATGGTACAGACACCGCGCCAATATTAAGCGTCTGTTGAATGGAACAGAGAATAAATTTGGTTCAAAGAAATAAAAGAAGCGAAGAAAAGGAGAGATGATATGGCAAAAGTAGGAGTTCTTGGGGCAGGAAGCTGGGGAACAGCTTTGGCAATCCTTCTTCATGATAATGGGCATGATGTAACTGTCTGGTCGATCGATCCGAAAGAAGTGGAGATGTTGAGCGAGAAGCGGGAGCATGTATTAAAACTTCCGGGTGTCCATATTTCAGAAGAGATTATGATCACAAATGAGATGGAAGAGGCTATTAAAGGAAAAGATTTCTTGGTTCTTGCAGTTCCTTCTATCTTTACAAGGAGTACAGCGGCAAAGATGAAGCCGTATGTTGTTGATGGGCAGATGATCGTTGATGTAGCGAAGGGAATCGAGGAAGATACACTGATGACACTGTCTCAGCAGATCAGCCAAGAGATTCCGCAGGCAGACGTAGCAGTGCTCAGTGGACCGACACATGCAGAAGAAGTGGGAAGAAAGCTTCCAACATCCTGCGTGATCGGTGCAAAGACAAAAAAGACAGCAGAGTACTTGCAGTCCGCATTTAACAGTAAAGTATTCCGTGTGTATACAAGTCCTGACATGCTTGGAATCGAGCTTGGAGGTTCTCTTAAGAATGTCATCGCACTTGCGGCAGGAATTGCAGATGGTCTCGGCTATGGAGATAATACAAAGGCGGCTCTGATCACACGTGGTATTGTTGAGATCGGAAGACTTGGCGTGAAGATGGGCGGCAAGTTCGAGAGCTTTTGTGGACTTACCGGAATCGGTGATCTGATTGTTACTTGTGCCAGTGTTCATAGCCGTAATCGTAAAGCCGGTTACTTAATGGGACAGGGCAAGTCCATGGAAGAGGCTATGAAGGAAGTAAACATGGTTGTTGAAGGTGTCTATTCTGCGAAAGCAGCTGCAAAGCTTGCACAGAAATATGAAGTTCCAATGCCGATCGTAGATGAGATCAACAAGGTTCTTTTTGAAGGAAAGGATCCAAAACAGGCAGTAGATGATCTGATGCTTCGCGAGTCTAAGATTGAGAACTCTTCTCTTCTCTGGGAAGAATAAGAGAACGAAACGAATATAAAATTAAAAGTCATACCCCTTTGTCTGGCTGCATACATTGGTATCAGCAGAACAAGGGGGTATTTTTATGGATTCATTTCAGGTATACAAAGATATGAAAGCACGGACAAACGGAGAAATCTACATCGGAGTTGTGGGGCCGGTTCGGACAGGCAAGTCAACGTTCATCAGGCGTTTTGCGGAGCTTTTGATTTTGCCGAATCTTAAGGAAGAGCATGTAAAGCAGCGGACACAAGATGAACTCCCTCAGGCAGCATCGGGAACTACGATCATGACAACAGAGCCGAAGTTTGTCCCAAAAGAAGCAGCGGATGTAAAGCTTTCAGATGACATAGAGGTGAAGATCCGGCTGGCAGACTGTGTTGGGTTCATGGTGGATGGGGCGAATGGCCATACCGAGAATGGGCAGGAGCGGCAGGTGAAGACGCCATGGTATGACTATGAGATACCATTTACAAAGGCAGCCGAGATCGGAACACAAAAGGTGATACACGATCATGCGACGATTGGATTTGTTGTGACTACAGATGGAAGTGTGACAGATCTGCCAAGAGAAAACTATGTGGCAGCAGAAGAGCGGACAGTGAAAGAACTTCGACAGATCGGGAAGCCATTTCTTATTTTATTAAATTGCCAGAAACCGTATTCGAAAGAGACAGATCGTCTGAAATTAGCTCTTGAGGAGAAATATGCAGCACCTGTTTATCCGGTGAATTGTGAACAGCTCAAGGAAGACGATATTTATGAAATGATGCGCCAGGTACTGTATGAATTTCCTGTCACGGAAATAGAATTTTATATTCCGAAATGGGTAGAAATGTTGTCACGCGATCACAGAATCAAGAAAGATCTGATTGAGAATGTGAAGAAAATTATGGCGCAGATGTCAGATCTGCGAAGTGTCTCCGGAAAAGACTGGAAGACAGAAAGTCCATACATAGACCAGATCCTGTTGGATCAGGTAGAGATGGACACAGGCAAGGTTATATTGCGGATTTCTTTCTGCCAGAAGTATTATTATGAAGTGTTGAGTGAGTTGACAGGAACTCAGATCCGCAGTGAGTATGAATTGATTTCTCTGATGAAAGAGCTTTCTTCTATCAAAGAAGAATTCAGTCAGATCAAGGATGCATTTGCGGATGTGAAGATGAAAGGCTACGGAGTAGTCAGCCCGAAGAAAGAAGAGATTCATCTGGATGAGCCGGTAATCATCAAGCAGGGAAGCAGATATGGAGTAAAGATCCGTTCCGAGGCACCATCGATCCATATGATTCGTGCGAATATAGAAACGGAGATTGCACCGATCGTGGGAAGTGAGAAACAGGCAGAAGACCTTGTTGCATATATAAAAAAAGAGAGCGAAGGTCCACAAGGCGTCTGGGGAACAAATATTTTCGGCAAATCAATTGAAGATCTTGTGATGGATGGTATGCGTAATAAGATTACACTGATTAACGAAGAAAGTCAGGTGAAACTGCAGGATTCTATGCAGAAGATCGTAAATGACAGCAATGGTGGTCTGGTCTGCATTATTATATAGTGATCGTGAGCTTTTTTTTACAGGGAAATATGATAAGATAAACAGTAAGTAAAATATGCAAAAGAAAGCGAGGAATTCAGTGTTGCTGAATCACCAACAGAGAAAGATTCTTGAATTATTGTGTAAAACAGAACATGTGACTGCGAGTGAACTGGCCGGTCAGCTTGGAATTGGCGTGAAGACGGTAAGAGTCAGGATCAAAGAACTGAATCCGGAGCTTGAGAAGAATGGGATCCAGATTTTATCAAAGTCCAGGTACGGATATTATTTGGATCCAAGACAGCCGGAAGGTATCGAAGGACTGCTGAATCCGAAGGAGAATGAAGATCCGGTGATTCCTTCGAACAATCAGGAGAGAGTGCATTTTCTCCTTGCATATCTTCTGAACAGAACGGAATATATCAAGTCAGAGGAGCTGTGTGATTTCCTTTACATTTCTAAGGGGACGCTGACGAATACACTCCGGCAGGTTGAGGAAACTTATCAGAAGTATGGTATTACAGTTCATAAGAAGCCGGGATATGGTATCCGTGTGGAAGGCAGTGAATTTAATCTGCGTCAGTGTATGGTGGATGTCTTTGTAAAGCAGGATAGTCTGGAAGGAATCGGAAGACGGCATCAGACGGATGAGATCGAGACACTGGGGAAGATGGTCTATCAGTGCCTGAAGAAATATGAAATCGAACTTTCTGAGATTACTTACAATGACTTTGTGGAACATATTTATGTGGCGATGCGAAGAATCCGTCAGGAGAAATATGTTGAACCGCAGGCAGCGGATATGCTTGGAAGAAAAGAGAAGCAGTTTGTGGAAGAATTGACAGAACTGGTGGGAGCGCATTATCAGATTCGTTTTTCTCAGGATGAGAAGAATTATCTGGCGCTGCAGCTTGCGGGAAAGGTTTATATCGACAGTGAATGGAATGAAGATTCGAAAGAACAGGAAAATTTTGTGATGGAAAGCGAGATCGATCGTCTTGTTACGGAGATGTTGGATATGATCTACCGGGAATTCCATGTTGATTTCAGGAATGATTTTCATCTGCGTATGAAGCTGAACCGACATATGGTTCCGTTTGTCCTTCGTATGAAATATCATATGATTCTGCGTAATCCGATGCTGGAGGAGATTCGCAAGAATTATGTACTTTCTTATACGATGGCATCCCAGGCGGCAATTGCATTAGGAGAATACTTTCAGCAGTCGATTTCAGAAGATGAGATTGCCGGATTGGCAGAGATTTTTGAGTTGGCATTGGAGCAGCAGGAGAATGAACAGAAGAAGTTTTCAATTCTGATCGTATGTGTATCTGGAAAGACGAGTTCAGAAATTCTCAGATATAAGTACAGCAAAGAATTTAAAGAGTATATTGAAAAGATTTATGTATGTAATCTTTATGAGCTGGAGAACTTTCCGTTTGAAAAAGTGGATTATGTATTTACAACGGTACATATCTCTTCTTATGTACCGGTACCAATCTTAGAGATTGGTTCATTTCTGAAGGACAATGACATTGACAGAGTGAGAAAGCTTTTTGTAAGAGAGAGTAAGGATTTTCTACAGAAATATTTTAAGAAAGAATTATTTTTTACGGATGTGGAAGGAAAGACGAAGGAAGAGGTTTTAAAGAATCTGTGCCGGAAGGTTGAGCAGGAGAAGGGGCTTCCAGAGACATTTACTGCATCTGTTTTGAAGAGAGAGGAACTTACACCGACAGATTATGGTAATCTGGTGGCGCTCCCACACCCGGAATGCGCATTCCAGGAACGTGCTTTTGTTGCAGTGGCAGTTCTGAAAGAACCGATATTCTGGTTCCGGCAAAAGGTGCAGGTTGTATTTTTGACGGCGATCGGAAGGGAAGAGGATGAGAATCTGCAGCAGTTCTATGAGGCGACGACGGATCTGATCCTTCGTCCGGCAGATGTACAAATCTGATCCGCCATCCGGATTATGACAGGTTGATCCAGCTGTTGCGCAGAGCAGAAGAGTAATATGTATTTACTTTTCCTGACGGGAGTGAACAGTAACTCAAAAGTGACCACATTCATTGTGGTCATTTTTTTGATTGGAGTTTTTTTGAAAATATATGTTAAATTAAGGTCAGTCGAGGGACAGGAAAGGAAATGACGATGAGACATCTAACATTGATCTGTATGGCAGGTATTTCAACGAGCCTCTTAGTGAATAAGATGAAACGGTTGATTCGGAATGAGAATCTTGAGATTGCAGTCACAGCGATGTCGGAACGTGCATTTCAGGGTTACACAGGTCAGACAGATGTTCTGCTGCTTGGTCCGCAGCTGGGACATCGGTTCGAAAGCCTAAAAGAACAGTATGAGTCCAAAGGCATCCACATAGACAGGATTGATCCGGAGCATTTCGGAGCAATGGATGCGAAGGCTGTACTGGAGCAGGCATTTCCAGACCTGTCTGGACAAATAGGTGATAAATAAAATGAATTAAAGATAGGAGAGAATGTATCATGGCAAAATTTACTTATGTAGTACAGGACAACGAAGGAATTCACGCAAGACCGGCAGGAATGCTTGCAAAAGAAGCAAAAGCTCTTGAGGGAGTTAAGGTTACAATCGCTGGAAACGGAAAAACAGCTGATGCTACAAGACTGATGGCTATCATGGCAATGGGTATCAAAAAAGGTATGGAAGTTGAAGTAACAGTTGAAGGTGAGAACGAAGAAGCTGCAGCAGCTAAGATGGAAGAGTTCTTCAAAGCAAACCTGTAAGAGAAAGTCATACATATACTCATTTGATTTCTAGTTAAGAAAAGATGTTTTAACAGATCGAAAATAAGGATTAGCCCTCCGAAAGAAAGATCTGTCAGGACATCTTTTTGCTTTTATCGAAATTTCTTGCGGTTGCACAAAAGTTTATTGTTCTGTATAATGAGAAAGTACGAGTGGAGATAATAGCAGGATTAAGAAAGGGGCAGACAGAAGATGAGAGCGGTTATTTTATCATTAGATACAGGGGCATATAAAGCGAAAGCAGATGTGGCAGCGGCAGCATCACTCAAAAGAATGCTGGAGCAGGTTGGAATTGAAGTCCGGGCAGCAAAAGCATTTCCAGAGGATAAAGAAATGTTGAAAACAGTGCTCTGTAAGCTGGCAGATGCGGAAATGGTTGAACTGGTTCTGACAACCGGAGCGGTTGGTTTCCTGGAGAAGCATTGTGCGCCGGATGCTGTGAGGGAGACAGCAGACCGTCTGCTTCCAGGTATTCCGGAAGCACTCAGGGCTTATAATCTTCGTCATACAAAGAAAGTGATTCTGGATCGTTCAGAGGCTGGGATCAGAAAGAAGACATTGATGATCAATCTGCCGGAGAGTGCCAAGATGGCAAAGGAAGATCTGGAATATATACTTCCGGAAGTGGTACAGGTGATAGACACTTTTTCATTAAGATAAAAACAGAAGAATGGAATAACAGGAGAGATTGAAAATGCTGGTAAAAATATATACAGATGGTGCAGCGCGCGGAAACCCGGACGGACCGGGCGGATATGGAACAGTGCTTGAGTATGTCGACACGAAAGGGCAGCTTCATAAGAAAGAATTGTCCCAGGGATATGAGAAGACAACGAATAACAGAATGGAGCTAATGGCTGTAATTGCAGGTCTGGAGGCTTTAAACCGTTCCTGTGAAGTAGAAGTCTATTCGGATTCACAATATGTTGTAAATGCGTTTAACCAGCACTGGGTAGACGGCTGGATCAAGAAGGGATGGAAACGCGGGAAGAATGAACCGGTGAAGAATGTAGACCTTTGGAAACGTCTGTTAGAAGCAAAGCAGAAACATAGCGTAACATTTCACTGGGTAAAGGGCATGATGGACATCCGCAGAATGAAAGATGCGATGAGCTTGCGACAACTGCAGCAGATGGAACAAATCTTATCGTAGATGAATGGGCTGTAAGAATTCGAAAATGATGAGTGAACAGTAACTTGATTAATAAAAATCAAGAAGAAATCTTGAAAACAGTGGACAACAGAGAGATTTCTTAGTATAATTGAAAACTGTGTTGAGTAAGACAGACAAATCGCGGCTGCAAGTGCCGAAAGGCCGCAGGTGAGGAAAGTCCGGGCTTCATAGGGCAGGATGCCGGATAACGTCCGGTGGAGGTGACTCCCAGGCCAGTGCAACAGAAATAAACCGCCTGTGCATTTTGTGCAGGTAAGGGTGGAAAGGCAGTGTAAGAGACTACCGCCTTGCTGGTAACAGGAAGGGCACATGTAAACCCCATCCGAAGCAAGACCGAATATAAGCAATGTGGCTGCCCGTCACGCTTAAGGTGGGTCGCTTGAGCGCAGCGGTAACGCGGCGCCTAGATAGATGATTGTTCAACGACATAACCCGGCTTATCGTTTTGCTCAATCAATGGAGGGAGTTTCTGTTTAGAAACTCCTTTTGTATTTTAGTTATTAATAATGCGGAAGAAGTCATTTGAGATAGATTCTTTTGCAAGAGACAGACAACGGAGGAATTAAGACATGGGAATGAAAATTAATGCAGAATTACCATTACCTGCAAACCTGAAGGCGGAATACCCGCTTCCGAAAGAACTGGCAGAGATCAAGAAGAAACGTGATGCGGAGATTCGGGAGATTTTTGAAGGAAAATCCGATAAATTTGTTGTTATCGTGGGACCATGTTCCGCAGACAATGAAGATTCTGTGTGCGACTATGTGAATCGTCTTGCAAAAGTGAACGAGAAGGTATCAGACCGTCTGATGATCATTCCTCGTATTTATACAAACAAACCACGTACAACAGGAGAAGGATATAAGGGAATGCTCCATCAGCCGGATCCGGATCAGGCTCCAAACCTTCTTGAGGGTATCATTGCAATCCGCAGAATGCATATCCGCGCGATCAAAGAGACAGGACTGACATCCGCAGACGAGATGCTTTATCCGGAGAACAGAAGCTATCTTGACGATATCCTTTCTTATGAGGCAATCGGTGCCCGTTCGGTAGAGAACCAGCAGCACCGTCTGACAGCCAGTGGAATGGACATTCCGGTTGGTATGAAGAACCCGACCAGTGGAGACTTTTCAGTTATGATGAACTCCGTAATTGCTGCTCAGAACTCTCATAACTTCATTTACAGAGGAATGGATGTTACAACAGAAGGAAATGATCTTGCACATGTAATTCTTCGTGGTGGTGTTGACAAATATGGAACCTGTATTCCGAACTACCATTATGAGGATCTTGTCCGTCTGGTAGATGTTTATGCGAAGAAAGACCTGAAAAACCCGGCAGCGATCATTGATGCGAACCATTCCAACTCCAATAAGCAGTTCAAAGAACAAATTCGTATTGTCAGCGAAATTCTTCACAGCAGAAGATACAATGATGATGTGAAGAAGATGGTCAAGGGAGTTATGATCGAGAGTTACATTGAAGAAGGAAATCAGAAGATCTGCGATCATATGATTTACGGAAAATCTATTACAGATCCATGTCTGGGATGGGAAGATACAGAGAAGCTGATTTACAAAATTGCAGAAGAGTGTTAAATTTATAAGAGCCAGGATAGATACCACATATGGTAACTGTTCTGGCTCTTATATTAGATGTGGGAGTCAATCCCACATCTGATATAGATAGATAAACGATGGATTATCTGCGGCTATATTTTTCCTCGCAGTACTGGCATCTGTATACCTGATTCTCTTCATCAGTCAGTACAAATACATGATCAAGTCCCTGCTCGATTGATGTGATACATCTTGGGTTCTTGCAGCGGATCACATTTTTGATCTTCTTAGGAAGAGTCAGAGGTTTCTTGGAGATGATCTCTCCGTTTTCAATAATATTTACAGTAATGTTGTGATCGATGAATCCGAGAATATCAAGATCCATGAAATCGATCGGGCATTCAATCTTCATGATATCTTTTTGCCCATTTTATTACTTTTGCATTTTTGATGATGGCAACACAGCAGTCTAATTTATCCAGGTGAAGGTATTTATAAATCTCCATGCTTTTGCCGGCTTCAATGTGGTCAAGAACGAATCCTTCAGAGATGCGTCCTACAGTTAATGTATTTTCTAACATTTTGTTACCCCTTTCGTACTATGAAATATGATTATATTAGTCAACGTGAATATCCAAAAGTGTAAGGATCAGAGCCATACGCACATATACTCCGTACTGAACCTGACGGAAATAAGCAGCACGTGGGTCATCATCAACGTCAACAGAGATTTCATTTACACGCGGAAGCGGATGAAGAACATACATGTCTTCCGGAGCGAGTTTCATTTTCTGTTTGTCGAGAATGTAGAAGTCTTTCATACGCACGTAGTCTTCTTCATTGAAGAAACGTTCTTTCTGAACACGTGTCATGTACAGAATATCAAGTTTTGGCATTGCTTCTTCCAGACGTACAACTTCTTCGTAAGGAATGTTCATCTTGTCAAGTACATCATGACGGATGTATTCCGGAAGTCTTAATTCTTCTGGAGAGATCAGTACAAAACGGATGCCTGTGTATCTTACGAGTGCAGTGATCAGTGAGTGAACCGTACGACCGAATTTTAAGTCACCACACAGACCGATTGTCATGTTGTCAAGTCTGCCTTTTACGTTAAGGATTGTGAGAAGGTCTGTCAGCGTCTGTGTCGGGTGCTGATGTCCACCGTCACCTGCGTTGATCACCGGAATTGTAGAATGCTGGCAGGCAACCATCGGAGCACCTTCTTTTGGGTGTCTCATTGCACAGATATCTGCGTAGCAGGAGATTGTACGGATTGTATCAGATACACTTTCTCCTTTTGCAGCAGAACTGGAGTTTGCGGAAGAGAATCCCATAATGCTTCCTCCAAGGTTCAGCATTGCAGCTTCATGGCTTAAACGTGTGCGAGTACTTGGCTCATAGAATAAAGTCGCAAGGTTTTTTTCCGTCGCAGGCATGTGCGTATTTGTCAGGATGTGCCTCAATATCCTGCGCAAGTTTCAACAGTTCGTCCAGTTCTTCCACTGAGAAGTCCAGTGGGCTCATTAAATGTCTCATAAGTAACCTCCTTGTGTGATTGAATCACATTATTTATATTCTAGTAGATCAGTAACGGCTTTTCTCTTAGGTGCTTGCGGATCATCATCCGGCCAGCCGACTGCAATCAGAGCTGCCAGTTCCCTCTCTGGCGGAATCTCTAAAAGTTCTGTAATTTTTTCTTCATCAAAGATGCCCATGATCACGGTACCAAGTCCCTGTTCTTTTGCAACAAGACAGAAAGACTGGCAGGCAACACCAACGTCAAACATCTGCCATCTGTCCCCCTTTTTTGTGCTGTAGGATCCGTCACGTTCAAAACCGGATCTGTTTTTGATAAAAGTAACAGCAACCAGCATAGGAATTTGACGAATAATATTAGAATTGTAAACAGGGGTATAATCATCAGCGATCTTTTTGAGAATAGAGGGGTCTTCAATTGCAATATAACGAGTGATTTGTGTGTTTTTCCAAGATGGAGAATAGGAAGCAATAGAAATAATAGAATCAATAATAGAATGATCAATATGATCAGGTTTATATTTTCTTATGCTTCTGCGCATCTTGATGCAATCAGAAACGTTCATTTGTATACCTCCCAATGTTTTATTCGAGACGCTTGAATCAGATAAAAACCGATTGTTCTCGTATTCCATACTATGATATACTAAAACGAGAAGATTTTCAACAGGAAAATAAACTTTTTTCAAAGGATAGATTTTGAGGAAAAAATGTATTATACTTGGTACTGTTCATGCAGTGTTTTTACTATGTTAATTGTGTTACGGATTAGTAAAAAGAGATGCAGTATGGATGGAGTTTTTTAGTAAGGAGAAGTTAGGATGGCAACACTTGAAGAACTGAGAGTAGAGCTCGACAAGATAGATAACCAGATGGTGGAACTTTATCAGAAGAGAATGAATGTCTGCCGTGAGGTTGGAGATTATAAGGTGAAAGCCGGACGTAAAGTGTATGACCGGCAGCGGGAGCAGGAGAAACTTGCAGATGTGGCATCAAAGGTTGAAAATGATTTTGATAAGAACGGAGTTCGTGAATTATATACGCAGCTGATGTCTATGAGCAGAAAACTGCAGTATCAGAAGCTCGTAGAAGCAGGAGCACTTGGAAGGCTTCCTTTTATTCAGATTGATTCTCTTGAGAAGGATACTGCCAGAGTTGTGTTCCAGGGAACAGAAGGTGCTTACGGAGAAGCAGCAATGCATCAGTTCTTTGGAGAAGATGTGAATTGCTTTCATGTAAGAACATTCCGTGATGCAATGACTGCGATTGAAGAAGGTGCTGCGGATTATGCGGTTCTTCCGATTGAAAATTCATCTGCAGGTCCGGTGAACGAGATGTATGATCTTCTGGATGAATTTGAGAATTATATTGTTGCTGAGACGATCCTTCCGGTAGTGCATACTTTGTCAGGACTTCCGGGAACAACACTTACAGATATCAAACGTGTTTATTCGAAAGCAGAAGCCCTTATGCAGACGACTGGTTTTTTGAATGACCATGCAGACTGGCAGCAGATCAGTGTAGTCAATACGGCAATCGCTGCGCAGAAAGTAGTAAAAGATGGTGATAAGGCACAGGCAGCTGTATGTAGTGCCTATGCGGCGAAGATTCATGGGTTGGAAGTTCTTGCAGATAATATAAATGACGAGCTGGATAACTGTACACGCTTTATCGTGGTGACGAATCAGAAGGTTTATCTGAAGCATGCGTCAAAGATCAGTATTGAATTCGAACTTCCGCATCAGAGTGGGGCTCAGAGTGGGTCTCTTTATGATCTTCTGTCACATTTTGTATACAATAATATAAATATGACAAAGATTGAATCAAGACCTGTGAAAGGAAAACAGTGGGAATATCGTTTCTTTGTAGATTTTGATGGAAGTCTGGAGGACGCAGCAGTGAAGAATGCATTGCGTGGACTAAGAGAAGAAGCAACGAATTTGAGAATTCTTGGAAATTACTAGATACTAGAATAGATAGAAAACAGAATACAGAGCAGGTGGAGCGAAAGCTTCGGAGGGATTTACTGGAAAAGAGGTTATTTAGAATGCGTACAAACGAACTGATGCTGTATAAAAACATGGAATATGGAGAGATTTTAAAGGACATCACATTCCTGATTGATAATTATGAGAGTGAATTTTATAACAAAGAAGATTTAAGAGGACTCCTTTTTGATTGTATCAATGAACTTTTGGAATTATCAGTAAGCCACGGTTTTGAAGGGAATCTGTGGCATACTTATCTGACATTTCTTCTTGCAAGTGATGAGAATGCATACAGCACTTCCTGTGAGATCGTAGGAGAGATTGAAGGTAGTTTGAATGAGATTGCACTTCATGATTTTGCTATTTTTAAGGAAATGTTTGACTATGATTTCGAGGAACTGGAAAAGAGTCTGGACGCTGACTGCCTGAAGATCATCATGGATTATAAGAGTGGTAACAGTGGCGGTAAAGTGTTCAACCGTCGTGTCAGGGACAGAATCTGTGATCTCAGCCGTGCCCTTGCCGCGACGCAGAACGTAGATCATTTCAAGCGTACACTGACGCAGTTTTATAAGGAATTTGGAGTTGGTAAACTTGGACTTCACAAGGCATTTCGTGTGGAGCATCCGGAGAATTCTGATGTGGAGATCATACCGATCACAAACATTGCCCATGTACATCTTGATGATCTTGTAGGTTATGAAGATGCAAAGAAAAAGCTGGTTGATAACACGAAAGCATTTGTAGAAGGAAAGAAAGCAAATAACTGTCTGATGTTCGGAGATGCCGGAACAGGAAAATCTTCCTCGATCAAGGCTATTTTAAATCAGTATTATGACCAGGGACTTCGCATGATCGAGGTGTATAAACACCAGTTCCAGGATCTGAATGATGTAATCGCTCAGATTAAGAATAGAAATTATAAATTCATTATTTATATGGATGATCTTTCTTTTGAAGAATTTGAAATTGAATACAAATATCTGAAGGCAGTGATCGAAGGTGGTCTGGAGAAGAAACCGAAGAATGTGTTGATCTATGCGACATCAAACCGCCGTCATCTGATCCGTGAGACATTCCGTGATAAGCAGGACAGAGATGAAGATATGCATACAAATGATACAGTACAGGAGAAGCTGTCATTGGTTGCAAGATTTGGCGTTACGATTTATTTCGGTTCACCGGATAAGAAGGCATTTCAGGAAATCGTGCGTGTACTTGCGAAAAAGAATGGAATCAATATGCCGGAAGAGCAGCTGCTTCTTGAGGCGAATGCATGGGAACTGTCTCATGGCGGTTTGTCTGGAAGAACAGCACAGCAGTTTATTGATTATCTGGCAGGACGGGAGTAATGCATTGTGTGGAAGACTTTTAGAGTCAAACAGAGCTTGAAAAATAAAATAACAGAAGAGAAAAGCAAGAGTGGATATTACAAGAAGCTGTTATCTATACAGTTACTGATAGCATCCGTTATAGTTATGCTGTTTTGTTCCGGATGTGCCGGGAAGATGAATGCGAAGAAGATTTTCCGTCAGTCTTCGGAAAATATGCAAAAAGTAACTTCTTCGGCAAACCATGTGGAGCTGGCAATTCAGATGTCTGACATTTTAAATCTGATGGAAGTGAACATGGAGATGGATCTGGAGAACACGACAGAGCCTCCGGCCGGTCATGCGAAAGGAACGGCCAGAGTGACAATCAAAGATTCTGAGGTATCTGCAGATCTGGAACTTTATCAGGTGAAGGAAGACGGAAAACAAGTGACATATAGTGGCACGAATGGATTCTGGAAGAAAGAGAGTGCAGAAGGAAGCAACGAGAATCACCTTGGTATTGACGGAAATATTTTCGCGCAGGAGGGGAAAGCGCTTGAGTCTTTCCACCTGTCCGAGCAGGAGACAACAGTAAATGGCAAGGCATGTTATCAGTTGTATGGCGATGTAACAGGAACGGAACTTATGGGTCTTCTTGGTAAAGAGATGGTAGAAGCATATCATCTGGTGAATCTCCCGGAGGAGGATGCGATCCGTAATTTGAAAATCCCTATTATTTTTGACATTTACAAAGAAGAGCTGCTTCCGGCGAAGATTGTTGTAGACATGAGTGATGTAATGGGAGACTTATATAAGTCTTACGGGGAGACTACGAAAGTAAATCTTTACTCGATCGTGCTTCAGTTTACGGACTATAACAAGGTGGATGAAATCCATGTTCCGGATGAAATAAAGAATTCTGCGAAATAAAAGAAACGTTGCCAGAAATCCTATGGTTGATGCTATATAAAAAGAAGGAAGCTTCAGACCGGGCACATGCCGCTGAAGTCTTCCTTCTTTTTGGTATTACCACTTATTTCATATTATACAGGTTTCATATTACTCAAGTTCTTTTATATTGCTGATATCGCTGTCAATCACCATGGAGTAATTTGTATAATAGACGACAAATCCAGGCTTCCCGCCATTTGGTTTTTTGACCTGTTTTTTCTCCACGTAGTCAATCTCAACTTTATCGGAACCACGCATGCTGGAATAATAAGCTGCAAGTCTGGCTGCTTCTTCGAATGTACGGTCCGGAAGTTCATCCCCATGTGTTTTGACAATGACATGGGATCCCGGAGCTTGTTTTGCATGGAACCACCAGTCATTTCCGACTGCAAAGTGGAACGTCAGTTCTTCATTCTGAAGATTGTTCTTTCCGACATACATATGATAACCGTCACTGGAAATGTAATGGAGTGGTTTGTTTTTTATCTTGACTTTTTTCTTTGTATATTTTCTGCGGATATAGCCGGAGTTTGTGAGCTCTTCTTTGATTTCAGCAAGATCATCTTCTGTCAGTGCAATATCAAGTGCCGTCTGAATGGATTCCAGATAAGTGATCTCATCAAATGTCTCTTTGCAAAGAACAGAAAGTGCTTCAAAAGTACGTTTTTGCTTGTTATATTTTGCAAAATAACGCTGGGAGTTCTCCTGTGGTGTTTTTAATGGATCCATCGGAATGGATACCATTTCATTGGTGTAATAGTTCAGACATTCAAGAGTCTTTGCACCTTCTTCCAGATTGTATCCATAAGTGTTGATCAATTCGCCGTACACTTTAAATTTTTCACGATTTTCTGTGTCTTTCAACTGACGCAGCTGTAAGTCATATTTTTTTTCGGTTTCGTTCTAATGCAGTCTGAACTACGTGACGCAGATCGACCGATTTCTGTCGGATGCGGGTGATGAGACTGCGTGTCGAATAATAAGTCTCAAGCACTTCGGAAACAGAATCATATTCTACCCTTGTATAGTTGACAAAATGACTCAGTGGAAGAGCAGAGAATTCTTTTGGCTCTTTTCCATCGAAATAAATACCGGGTGAAAAGGTATCTTCTTTGATCGCGGATAAATAAATCTCAAACTGTGTATATAGATGAAGTAAAATATCAGCAGAATACTCCTGGGCCGGGACGGAAGAATCCATCCCTGCAAGGGAGCAGATCTCCTCCGCAGTTACAGGACTGATTCCGGTAAAACTTGTATAAATTGCTTTGGCAAGTGGCATTGGTTTACCTGTCAGATGCGCTGCGAATTCTTCAGAAGTTACCGTGAGTGGATCTACTTTCTGCATGGTGTCCGGAATGAAATACTCTCTTCCCGGAAGAACTTCCCGGACAGAACTCATCTGTGCAGATACATGTTTGATACTGTCGATGATCTTACCCTGATCGTTACAGAAAATGATATTGCTGTGTTTTCCCATAATCTCGACGATTAGGTCTTTCCGGCAGAGGTCACCAAGCTCATCGAGATGTTCGATTGTAAAATGAATAATACGCTCAAGTCCTGGCTGCCAGATATCAACAATGCGGCCGCCGCTGATATGTTTGCGAAGAAGCATACAGAAGTTTGGGGCAGTCATCGGACTTGGTTTATTCTTTGAGGTCAGATAGACCAGCGGAAGAGAAGCATCCGCCGAAATCGACAGACGATACTGACCTTCCGTTGATTTGACTGTCAGAAGAAGCTCATCCGCTTCCGGTTGTGCAATCTTTGAAATTCTTCCGTTTAATAATTTATGTTTTAATTCGCTGGCGAGACTCGCTACAACGATTCCATCAAAAGCCATAGTTGTTTCCTCCTGAATAAAAGGTTTGTTTGTTATTGTTCACTCCCGTGTCAATCAGCGGAGTGATTGACACGGGAGTGAACAGTAACGTTTGTTTTCATGTTTTTTTATTGTAACATAAATCGAATCTTTATAAAAGACTTGTTGACCATTTACAAACATTTGATGTATAATAGATTAGATTATAGTAAACAGAGGATGAAGACAATGATCAAAAGTATGACAGGCTTTGGCAGATGTGAGATTCAGCAGGATTCCAAGAAGTTTACCGTTGAGTTAAAGAGTGTAAACCACCGTTATCTTGATGTGAACATCAGAATGCCGAAGAAACTTAATTTTTTTGAAACATCCATCCGGACACTTCTGAAGTCTTATGCGAACCGCGGGAAAGTTGATATCTTTATTACATATGAAGATCTGTCACAGGCGCAGAGCTCTGTGAAATATAATCCATTGATCGCGGCAGAATATGTGAAATATTTTAAGCAGATGGAAGAAGAATTCGGGCTGGAAAATGACATCAGCGTATCTGCACTTGCAAGATTTCCGGAAGTTCTTACGATGGAAGAGCAAGTGGAAGATGAAGAGGAGCTTTGGAATGGACTGAAGAAAGCACTGGAAGGGGCTTTTACACAGTTTGTTGAGACGAGAATAACAGAGGGTGAGAACCTGAAGAAAGATATTCTTGCGAAGCTTACATTTCTGGAGCAGGAAGTCTCTGCGGTAGAAGAACGTTCTCCACAGATTGTGGCAGAATACCGACAGAAGCTGGAAGAGAAGGTAGCTGAGTTACTGGCAGATACACAGATGGAAGAAAACCGCCTGGCAGCAGAAGTGATTCTGTATGCAGATAAGATCTGTACAGATGAGGAAGTTGTGCGGTTGAAGAGCCATATTCAGCATATGAGAGCAACATTGGAGGAGAAAGAAGGAATCGGGCGTAAGCTGGATTTCATTGCGCAGGAGATGAATCGCGAAGCAAATACGATTTTATCTAAAGCGAATGATATTGAGGTTTCCAATCATGCGATCAGTCTGAAGACAGAGATTGAGAAGATCAGAGAGCAGATACAGAATATAGAATAGAGTAAAAGAGGGCAGGATCATGAATAAGAAAGGTATTTTGATTGTCGTATCCGGATTCTCAGGAGCCGGAAAAGGTACATTGATGAAAGAATTAATGAGAAAATATCCGGAGAATTATGCTTTATCCATCTCTGCGACAACAAGAGGTCCACGTGACGGGGAAGTAGATGGCAGAGAATATTTCTTCCTTTCCAGGGAGAAATTTGAAAAAATGATTGCTAATAATGAATTGATAGAGTATGCTAAATACGTGGAAAAACTATTATGGCACACCGCGTGCATATGTTGAGAAGATGTTGGATGAAGGGAAAGATGTGATTCTTGAGATCGAGATTCAGGGAGCACTGAAAGTGAAAGAAAAGTTCCCGGATACGCTTCTGATGTTTGTGACACCGCCGAATGCCAGAGAACTGAAGTCCCGTCTGGTAGGAAGAGGGACAGAGACGATGGAGGTTATTGAGTCCAGAATGAACCGTGCCTGTGAAGAGGCAGAGGGAATGAGTGCTTATGACTATCTTGTCGTGAATGATGAACTGGATGATTGTGTTGAAGAGATGCATTCTATTATCCAGGGAGAACACCACAGAAGTTCACGCAATGTGAATTTTATGAATGAGATAAAACGAAGAATTGGAAGAGTTGAAAGGAGAAATTAATATGCTGCATCCATCTTGATAACTGACTTGATGAAAGATAGTTAACAAAGACGTTGAAGAGGGAAG
>ENA-OQDT01000418-OQDT01000418.1-human-gut-metagenome-genome-assembly--contig:-NODE-418-length-27531-cov-4.043570_pt1 | contig 27531 bp, 16 predicted proteins | sample MGYA00242786_ERZ504617 | MGnify/ENA primary metagenome ERZ504617 (study PRJEB26092, sample SAMD00036337) | human gut metagenome | host: Homo sapiens | study: EMG produced TPA metagenomics assembly of...
AATAAAATCCAGCTTCCGGCCGATACTTCCGCCTTCCAGAAGCGTCGCTTTCATGCTCTCGATATGACTGTGCAGACGAACCGTTTCTTCATCCGTACAGATCTTATCCGCATAGAGAATCACTTCCGTTGCAATGCGGCTCTCCTCGATCTGAGTTATCGCCAAGCAGTTCCTGTACTTTTCTGTCAGCGTTTGTGCGGTAAGCCTAAGGAATTTCGGGGGAACGCTTTCAATTGCTTCTATATCAGAAATCATACCATCCAGTTTTTCGATCAGATCCAGTTTTAAATTTTCACCTTCCTGGATACGGGATTCACAAACTGTTCGCATGCCCCACGCAGGGCATTTTTCCAGAACAGCCCAGATCTCCTGCTCATCGACAGGCTGTTCTTCCATGGTAAAAACCTCCGGACTGCGACCGATCACGGATGCGCAGATATCATTTCTCAGTTGAAACTTCTCGGAAAGCTGCTGATAATAGTGTACATACTCTGCGGCAATGTTCTCATTGTATTTTAAAGAAACATTGTTTTCTGTGAAATCTTCATACGTGATAAAAATATCTACTTTTCCTCGCTGTATGTATTCTTTGAGAAGATTTCGAATAGCAGATTCAAAAATACTGAGTTTTTTCGGCATCTTGATATTGGAATCAAAATAGCGGTGGTTGACGGACTTCATCTCAACCGTAAACTTGCGGTCGCCCTGGTGATTTTCACATCTTCCAAAGCCTGTCATACTTTTTATCATAATATTATTCGCTCTTTTCTTTTCAAAATTGCGGCATAGAAAGCCATACTGTTTTTATTATAGTCGAAAGCACGGAAAGCGTCAATAAAAAAACCAGGAAAAAAGAGACGGAGAAAACTTATTTTGTTCTCTCCGTCTCTCTTTCTGAAACAAATACTTTTAAAGCATATCTTTATTTTTTAATAACCGCTTTCTTTGGCAGTCCTGCTTTTTTCAGCATTTTTGAATACTTTGCAAGTTTTTTCGCAGGTACTGTTACTTTTGCTTTTGCAGCGATCTTGCTGAAAGCTTTTCTTCCGATTGACGTAATGCCATTTGCCTTTTTCATATTGACTGTTTTCAGTTTACTGCAGTTTGCAAATGCATTCTTGCCAATTTTCTTTACATTGCTTCCAATCGTTACTTTCTTCAGCTTCTTGCAGCCTTTAAAAGCATTGTTATCAATCTGTGTTACTTTATAAGTAACTCCATTGATTTTAACTGTTTTAGCGATGGTTACAGAAGTAACATTCCTGCCTTTGCTTCCGTCAACACCTGCAGCGGCTACTGTTTTCTTCTTTGCATTCAGGATACGATAAGTTACATTTTTGCTGACTGTCTCATTCGTTTTCTGTGGTGCTTCGGTTTCTTTTACAGGTGGTGTCTCCGTTGGTTTCTCTGACGGTTTCTCAGCCGGTTTTGTTCCACTTTCTGCTTTTTTCAGAGCTGCTTTTGCACTCTGAAGATTTGTCAGCAGTGTCTTCAGTTCTTCCGCAGTTGCATCTTTCGCAGGTGCTTTCGCTGCTTCGTATGCTTTTTTGAACGCTGTCCAGCTTGCACTTGTATAAATTCCTGCATGGTTTCCTGTATCATAGATGCCTTTGATATTGCTGTCATTTACCGCTTCATTCAGTGCTTCCTGAGCTTTTATTACTTCCTGTTCTTTTTCATTCAGAACCTGATGGATATGGAACTCACTTGCAGTAGCAAAACCATTGTTTCCTGCTTTTGCAACAAATTTGATATATCTTGCTTCCACAGCGTCAAACTGAGCTGTCTTTTCTTTCGTATCAGATGCCCATACGCCATCTGTTACAACCTGTGTCCAGTCATCACTTTCTGCTTTTTTAACATAAAGATCATAACTTGTGATGTGTCCGTTTTCACCGCCGGACTGTCTTGGGACATAAGTCAGTTTATTGATCTTATACTCTTTCCCCATATCTACCGTGAATGTTGCCGGAAGCTCTTTTTTAGATGGTGAGTACTGGCTGTGCCATAAAGTAGTAGTATCTCCGTCAAATGCATAGGAGATCGGACCGTCGCTGCCCTGTGCCGGATTCTGCTCATTATTACAGGTAAAGCTGAAATCCGTTGCAGGAATGATGCTGTCATCCTGATCGTTTGTCAGTTCGATTTCATCGATCAGACCGTTGAAGCTGTTTTTGGTTGTACTTCCGATGTATTTGATCGGGATATTTAACGTTGCAAGACGGTACTGTGTACCAAGTTTGGTTGCGGTATCCATAACAGCCGGGATTGCAGTGTCAGAATCATTTACATACAGTTCTGCACGGTCTTTGTAACCTTTGATCGTCAGATGTACCCATTTATCTTCCGGAAGAGTATAGTCAAAGGAATAATCATATCCTTCTCTGGAATATCCGACTTTTCCGGTGTTCTTCTGAACAGCTTTGATCGTATAGTCTCCAAGTGTGGAAGAACCTTCAAACAGAACCTGTTCATCAGAAGATCCGCCTGCTGCCTTTTTCACCCAGAAGGAAAGGCTGGTTCCTGCCGGAGCTTTGTCAAGCGGTGTCTCAATACAGGTATCATTTTTCATGGAGAGAGCCTTTCCGACTTTTCCTTCTGCGTAAGTTGCATTTTTCGAAGATACGGCATCGTATTTGTTCCTGGAAGCATCTTTTCCGTCTTCTTTGTCGAAATTATATTCTGCATAAGTGCTTCCTGCACTCTCAATCTCATGATATGGATTGGTGTTTGGAGCAGTGGAAACTTTTGCAGTGGTTGCTTTTACTTCGTTGTATGTCTTTGTGCCTTCGCCCCAGAGTTTTTCACTCAGTGCAGACATCGGCTGGTAGATACGGTCAAAAACATCGTAGTCTGTAACACCGTTTCCTCTTGTATCGATGGAATCATTCCACAGTGCATAAGCACCACCGATCATCTGCGGATCACCGGCCGGAATGGTTGTATTTAAGCTTCCGCTCTTAAACACGTTCGGTTTCCAGTTTGCATAGAGGTTTGCTGTATCCAGATAATCTTTATAGTAACCTGCTGCCGGAACGATGTATACGTTGGAATCCAGAGAGTTGATCAGTTCAAAGCCAAGATTGTACATTTCCGTAGGATCTGCCCAGTCTTTGCTCCATACATTGATCTCCACACCCTCACCGCGGACTTCTGTATTGGACTTGATCCTGGTAAGACCGCCCCACATACGCATTTTACGGTTTTTGGACTTCATGTAAGATTCCATTTCGTTTACAAAATTGCGGTACAGGGTTGCATCGTCTTCGTACTCATCCGCACCAATATGTACGGTTGTCTGTTCATCGAAAACAGGATTGTCTCCATCAATATAATCGGAGAAGATATTTTTTGCCAGCTTCGTGGATTCCGGTTTGGAAAGATCCAGATGATCCGTCAGCGGACGTTTACTATTGCTGGAATTCATTTTCTTTAAAGCACAGTTCTGGAATGTTTTTGTAAATGCCAGTGCATGTGCCGGGACATCGATTTCCGGAACGATATTTACACCGATCGTTCTGGAATCTTTGATCAGGCTGCGGAACTCATTTTTTGTATAAGACAGATCGGTTGCTGTTGCCGTCTCACCCTGTCCATTTTTTTACAGAAGATTCCAGACGGAAAGCAGCGTAGGCCTTTGTAAAGCTGTTCTGCATCGTAGTCTCCGCATTGGTATCCCAGTAGTCCTCAAGGAAGATCAGGTTATCATTCAGATGTACCTGTAAGTCGTTCATCTTGTACCAGGACATTGTTGCTGCAATATCTTTTACGGTCTGAAGTTCGGTTGCTTTTCGTCCAACGTCCAGGATCACACCTCTGACTTTGTATTTCGGATAGTCTCTGGTTGTTCCTTTCGGGATTGTTGTTTTATTCTGCTTCAGGATCTGAAGGAAGGTTCTGGTTGCCCAGTAAGCACCTGTTGCAGTCTCGGATTCTGTTTTGATGGAGTCACCGATCTGCGAGAGATAACCCTCGTCTTTCAGACCTTTGCCTGCAGTAGTCAGTGCAAAATAGAAATCTCCTGCCCTGACATCACTTTCATTTCCATATACAACGGAAATATCGTTTCCGACAATGTCTTTATAATCTGCTGCAAATGCATCTGCCATGGAAGAAAGTGTATCTTTGTCAGCAGCATTGATCACGATACGTGAGTTTTTCGAGATGGTGAAATCACCGGCAGATCCTGCCCATTCTGCCAGTTCCGGAAGAACGGCAGGTTTAGCATTTTCATCTGAGGTCGCTGTATGCGTTCCAGGAACGGTGACTGCAATCTCTTTTTTCGTTACCTTCTTGTTCTGATCGGTAACTTTAAACTCAACAGAAACAGTCTTATCTTCCAGAGGCTGATAAATGGTTCCGTCTGTGTCGATGATCTGTTCATAGTCCGCATAGGCTTCTATTTTTCCGCCTTCTACGGTCGGCAGATTCAATTTTTTGTCTCCGGCTTTTACCGTCAGATTGTTCAGGGCATCCCATATTTCACTGCCGCTGCTCTGTTTTTCCCCATAAACTTCAAATTCATAGATGGAAACTGTTTTCCAGGTAATGCCTTCTGCGGTTGGGTTAAACGTATTGATGCGGACACGGATATATCTGGTCTGCACCGGGGCATCCAGGTTGATGATCTGCTCTTTTTCCGCAGGAGCAGAAGTAAAAGTTTTTACCGCTTTCCATGTGCTTCCGTCTTCGGAAGTCTCGATTGCATAATTGGTTGGATTTCGTCGCTCCCAGGTGATCACAACACTGTTTATTGTCTTAACTTCACCAAGATCCATGGCCAGCCAGTGCGGATTGTTTTCACTTGCCTCACGTTCTTCACTTGCCCAGCGGGAAGATTTCGTTGTTGCATCTCCGTCTTTTGCCTTTTCCGGACCAAATGCCGGTGTTTCACTTCCGGATGCCGTTGCTGTTGCAGTCAGAGCATAATTCGCAGAAGCTGCCTTTACTGTACCGAATGCTGATGTCGGAATCATACTGAAGACCATCGCTCCGGAAAGCAACAGACTCATAATCTTATGTCTTGTTTTCATTTTCATTCTCCCTTCTTTTGAAAATTGAGTGATTTAAATAGATAGCTGTACATTTTCCAAAAACTTTTTATTTAAAATGCACAGCGTACTCTCGGTTAACCATAGTATAATTTGGCTCTATTTTTTTTGATGTCTGCTTTTTTTAGGTAATCCTGCACGTTTCAGCATTTTTGAATATTTCTTAAATTTCTTAGCCGGTACTGTTACTTTTGCATTTGCTTGACCTTACGGAATGCTTTGCTTCCTACAGAAGTAATACCATTTGCTTTTTTTCATGTTGATCATTTTCAGTTTGCTGCAGTTTACAAATGCACTGCCGCCAATCTTCTTTATATTACTTCCAATCGTTACTTTCTTCAGTTTCTTACAGCCTTTAAAAGCATTTTTCCCGATCTGTACTACTTTGTAAGTAACACCGTTTATGTTAACTGTTTTGGCGATTGTTACAGAAGTAACATTTTTCCCTTTGTTTCCGCCTGCACCAATAACTGCTGCTGTCTTTTCTTTTCATCCAGGATGCGATAGATGACATTTCCACGGACTGTCTGATCTGTTTTTGTCACTTCCGGAGCAGGTATGGTTGGTGTTCCGGGAGCAGGTGTGGCTGGTGTTCCGGATGCAGGCTGTGTTTCCGTCGATGTTTCTTCTGGCTTTGTTTTTTCGGTTACCGTGATCTGGCACGTCACTTTTTCTTTGCCAAAGTCTGCTGTCACTTCTGCTGTTCCTGCTGCAACCGCTGTTACAACGCCTTTCTCATTTACACTTACAACTGCATCATTGCTGCTTTTAAACACTGCTTTTCCGCGGTCTTCCGGTGCAAGTGCATTGTTGCGCAGAAAAACTGCCTGATCTCCGATTTTTAAAGAAAGTGCTTCTTTGTCGGCGGCATTTCCAAGTTTTACATCCGCAAGTGCCACCTGAACGTTTCTATTTTCACTTACTGCACAGATTTTTAACACTTTTATATTTGAAATATACAGATAAACATCTTCCGCATTTTCTCCTGCTTTTAAAGTCTGTGTTGTATACAACAGTTGTCCGTCTCCATAAACCTCCACGATTGCAGAAGCGTTTTCCCCTGCTTTTATACCTGCCAGGAAAGAAAGGCTGTTGCTGCCCAGGCCACTTAAATCCCACATGGCACTTTCACCGGTTTTCAGACCGATTCCCTTTTCAAAATTCCGTTCTGTTCCATTGACCAGAAGCGAAATCTCTGTTCCATCTGCATTTTTATCCGTATTTACCGTATTTCCCTTTTCATCCGGTGTCTGATACAGATCACTTAAATATGTCTTTTTTGCATAAATGCTGTATTTCTCATACAAATAGAACTGTGCTGCTGAGATATAGGTATCTGCCGGATTTCCGGCTGTAGAAAGTGCACGGATACGGATTCTTCTGGCATTTGGTGCATCAAACGTTACTTCTTTTTGTTTCTGATCATTTGCCCAGGTATTATCTTTGATGGAAATTGTCTGGAAATCATCCCCTGATGCCGTTGTACTATAAGAAAGTTCATATTTCAGAATAGTTCCATTGTTCCCGCCCTGTCTTGGAAGATAAGCAAGTTTTCCGATATCCATATTTCCATCCAGCAAGATTGTATAAGTGTTGTTCTTATTCCCTGCGATATCTGCCTTTATTCCATTTCCATAATTGCTGTGCCAGATGGTAGACGTGTCACCATCCAGTGCAAGGGAAGCTCCTTCTCCCGGATGCTCGCTGTCTGCCATTGCTGTCAGATGACTGTTTTCAATCATCGCATAGGCATACGCTTCTTCCGGTTCCATGCCGATCAGGATTCCATACTGACGCTGATAAGCTTTCTTCGCATCCTCATCAAGTTTTTCGTATGCCAGCAGGATCGTCGTTTTCTGATTGTGATACTGACTGCTCTCTGCGATTTCTTCTCTTGTCATATTTTCAAAAAGATACTGCGAATACTGGCTGAGTGTCTGTGCATAGACATTCATCTGTTTCTCGTTTTTCCAGTCACTCTGCATCAGACCTTTTTCTGTCATAAGATATGTGGTAGTCTGCCCTGATTCTGCAATCTGATAATCACTCAGGATTTCTCCTGTATAGGAACTCATAAAACGCTGCCGTCCTTTGGATTCTCTGTGATAAAGAATCAACTTTGAACCTACAGGAAAATCCACTTTCAAGTTTGACTTTTCCGTTTTTTGTTTTCCCTGCAGCTCCTGACTGTAAAGCTCTTTTCCATCCGGGCTTAATACCTGGATACGGATATAAGTTCCATCTATATACATATGCGGTGTTGTGCTGCTGAGTGTCCAGATGAGTTTTTGTGAAACCGTATCTACCTTCACCGTTGCCACAAGTGCATCGCCAAGACCAAGCAGCTGGATCTGTGCGTCATCTGCAAGCGGATTGCCGCTCTGTTTTGTATACACCAGTGTTTTAGAGACATTTCCCACAGAAGCGACCAGATACTCATTTCCATACTGGTATACGTTGCTATTCGGTGACGGCATCTCTACTTTGTAAATACCGACTGGAAGCTCGCATGTCACCCTGGAATCAGAAATGGTCAGTTCTTTTACAACTTTGTCACCGTTTTTAATCTGGATTTTCTTACCTTTTACCTGTTCCAGATCATCAATCTGGACATCCAGGCTCACCTTGCTGATATATCCGGTCGCTGAAAGATCGTCCGTACTTACCAGGCTGTAAATACCTTCCAGTCCAAGCTGTACTCTTGTTGTCTCACACGCGGTATCGTCCGGAATCAGCTCTTTTAAGAAATACAGCATCGGTTTGTCCATCGCATAGATCTTATCTTCCACTTTTCCGGATGGAACAATATGCCATGCTTTAAAATAAGGAAGCACATTATATCCAAGGGTATCCAGACTTTCTGCCAGTGCATCCGAAGAAGCCATCTTTTTACCCGTAAGATAATAAACCTGACGGTAATAGGAATGCATCGCAGAAACCGCTTTCTGCGGTCCGAGTTTATTCATAAGGTTTGTAAACATGTAAAGACTTACATTATAATAATTTCCGCCCTCTACAATATCTGCAAACGTATTGGTCGTATCCAGACGGTCTTTCATCCGCTGTCCAAGCTGTGCATAGCGCTGTGCCTTTGTACCAGTGAAATTCTCAAGCAGCCATCCAAAGTCTTCTTCCGGACGGTAAGTCGGCTCAAAATAATAACCGAGAATATTGTTGGTGGTCTCTACGAACGGATTTTCCTGTGCAGCGATCGCCCCTTCATATCCGTGACCAAATTCGTGCAGGGAGAGCCAGTCCCTTACCAGATATGTATCCAGGCTTTTTCCATTATAGGCACTGTGATCCTTGCTGTAATATGCCTGACCTGCGCCATGCGCATTGGCTTTGATAAAAAATTTTGCCCGCACATTCTGATTCCATGGTTCCTTTGCATCAAAATCCAGACCCGCATAGGCATCGTACTGTTTTACAAATGCCGCATACCATTCCAGCATTTCATCCAATGTTTTAAAACGGTAAACATCTTTTTTATTTCCATAAGAAGAGTTGATGATATTGTCCTTGTCACAGACCGGGACAAGAAATGTAGCCGCACTGCCCTCTATGATCGCAAACGGCGCCTGACTTTCATCCCAGGCATCAAAAAATGCCTGCTGGGAATCTCCATAGCGATAGTATGGAATTTCTTTCAGGGCATCGGTATATTTATATTCAACCACCGGCTGTACGGTTGTACGTTTCGGTGTTGTGATAAATGGTACACTGTCGACCATTTTTGTGTTAGATAAAGTTACCCAGCTTCCGTCTGCCGGAATTTTAGCGGAAGATTCCGTCTGAGAATCGTCATTTTCAAACTGGATCGTCAGGTCTTCCTTAAATGTCTCTGCATTTACAATGCGGATCTGAATACTGCTTCCCTGCGGCATCCAGATTCCCAGATTCTGCCGGTCGTGGTAATATCCCCGATTAAAACTGATCCCGGTCAGGTGATCTGCATTCGGAAGTGTATACAAAGTACGCTGAACCGTTTTTTCCTCTTCCGTTGCCGTATTTTTATCCAATACGGTGACTTGTGTATCCAGCGAAGCTACATTCCCATCCGAATCCTGTACCTTCCGTGTGAGCGTGTAAGTTCCTGTTTTCGATGTATCCACATTTCCGCTGCTGCTCAGCATTTTTGTCAGATCCCCGTCTTCCTGGTCATCTGCAAGCATGCGATCCCAGTTCCTGTCAAATGTCTCTCCCTGATAGACCCAGGTTTTGGTTACACCGGAAAGCTGCGGAACGCGGTAAGCATCATCTCTTGCTTCTGCTTTTGTGCCAGATATCAAGGCAATCGCAATGACACTTGCGGCTGCCAGCTGCCACTTTTTCTTTTTCATCTATAATATCCTCCTGTTTTGTTTGCTTTGTCGCTTTTCCCTCTTTAAAGCACAAAGTATTTGTTTTATTTTAACATATCCCGTCATTGCATTGCAAGCATTTCCAAAAAATATTGTCCTTGCTTCTATAAAATGTTATAATTATATTATAATGTTGGTGTCAGAACATTTTCTGCCACTGACATCATATCATTTTCAGAAAGTGAGGATATGGATATGGCACTTGACGGAACCGTCATTTCCTGCATGGCATGGGAATTAAACAATGCCCTTGCAGGCGGAAAGATCAATAAAATTGCACAGCCGGAAAAAGACGAGCTGATGCTTACCATAAAAAACAGCCGCAAACAATACCGACTCCTTGTTTCAGCCAGTGCAAGTCTGCCGCTTGTCTATCTGACAGATCAGAATAAGACAGGTCCTATGACCGCCCCGAATTTCTGTATGCTGCTGCGCAAGCACATCGGAAGCGGACGCATCCTGCGCATCTGGCAGCCGGGCATGGAACGTATCTTAAACATGGAAATCGAGCATTTGAATGAGCTTGGGGATATCTGCCGCAAGCTTCTGATCATCGAGCTGATGGGCAAACACAGCAATATCATTTTCTGTCAGGAGGACGGCATGATCCTGGATTCGATCAAGCATGTCTCTGCACAGGTCAGCTCCGTGCGTGAAGTTCTTCCGGGACGGACGTATTTTATCCCGGAAACGCAGCACAAATATGATCCGCAGACGATTACAGAAGAAGCATTTCGCACAAGCGTCTGCCAGAAGCCCATGCCGCTCTCCAAAGCGATCTATACCACGCTGACCGGCATCAGCCCACTGATCGCAGAAGAACTCTGCCATCGCAGCAACCTGGAATCCTCTCAGAGCGCAAATGCCTTCCAGGAGATCGAACAGATCCACCTTTTCCATACGTTGAAACGGATGATGGAAGATCTCGAAAATCATGATTTTACACCGAACATTGTATATGATGGAAGAGTCCCGCTCGAATATGCAGCCTTTCCACTCTCCCAGTATCAGGATATGCGTACGGAAACTTACGATACAATGTCAGAAGTGCTGGAAAGGTACTATGCAGCAAAGAATACGATCACACGCATCCGCCAGAAATCTTCGGATCTTCGCCGGATTGTCGGGACGGCGCTCGACCGCAGCCGCAAAAAGTATGATCTTCAGAAAAAACAGTTAAAAGACACGGAAAAACGTGATAAGTTCCGCATTTACGGAGAGCTTTTAAATACGTATGGATATGAAGCAGAACCAGGAAGCAAAGAACTTTCTGCAGTAAACTATTACAACGGTGAAACAGTAAAAATCCCACTTGATCCGACCCTGACGGCACAGGAAAACGCAAAAAAATATTTTGACCGTTATGGAAAACTGAAGCGTACTTATGAGGCACTGGAACATCTGATCAAAGAGACAGAGGAAGAGATCCAGCATCTGGAATCCATTTCCACTGCCCTTGACATTGCCTTAAATGAAGAAGATCTGGTGCAGGTCAAGGAAGAACTGACACAGTACGGTTATATTCGCCGCAAATATACCGGAAAGCGTGTGAAGATCACCTCAAAACCGTTTCACTATATCTCTTCGGATGGCTATGACATCTATGTTGGGAAAAATAATTATCAGAACGAAGAACTGACCTTTAAGTTTGCCACCGGAAATGACTGGTGGTTCCATGCAAAAGGTGCACCAGGCTCCCATGTCATTGTGAAAGCCGGACAGGGAATGCCGCCGGACCGTACCTTTGAAGAAGCAGCAAGACTTGCCGCATGGTACTCCAGCCACCGCGGTGCAGACAAGGTTGAGATTGACTATGTTGAAAAAAAGCAGGTAAAAAAAGTAAACGGTGGCAAACCGGGATTTGTTATTTATCACACAAATTATTCTATGGTGATCGATTCCGATATCAGCGGCATCCGTCAGGTAAAAGAAAAATAACGCAAATAAAGAAGCACTGCAGCATAACCACTATGCTCCGGTGCTTCTTTTTCCCAAAAACAGTAATGGGATGCTGATCAGGAAGGGCAGATAATATGTTGCAATGCGATACAGGATCATTGCTGCACCACAGACGGACTTTCCTGTCATAGAGCCAAACAGCATCAGAAAGAGCAGTTCCGTCGAACCCATGCCTCCGGAACTTGGGATCACACCGATCAGAAGCTGCATAATGGACGAAAATGCCAGACACTCAAGCAACGACAGCGGCAGCATTTTTCCGGCAACTGCAAAGATGGCAACTGCCGGCAGTATATACAGACAGGTCATTTTTACGGCATTTCGAAAGATTAGTCCTATCCATTCTTTTTTATCTTTTATCACAACACGTCCGACTTTGGAAAATTCCTCCATCTGTGCAAGCCCGGCTCTGACTTTTTCCTTTATACTTTCTTTTTTAATATGCTCAGAACACGCAAGAAGCCACGGTGCAAATTTCTGATTGATGCAGAACATGGTCAGAAAAGTCAGTACTGCAAAACTGATCCCAAAGCCCGCCAGCAGGTAATTCTTCTCAAGTCCCGGAATCTGAAAAAGAACTGTATGGAAGAAACAAAGCATCACTGCGGCATAGAGGACGATCGTCAGTTTATGCGATACATACTCCATCGTCAGGATCCCAAATGATTTTCCGGGTTTTATCTGGCTTTCCTGATACAGATCATAGATCTGAGCCGGTTTGGTTCCCGCCGCAAAGGTCGTAACGTTAAAAAATACAACCATATATGCAAGACGGACCGCCTGCCACAGCGTACATCTTTCGTGGTTTTTCACGATAATATAATGAAGTACCCAGCCATCCAGCAGTATATAAAGATTTCCAAAGATCACAAGGATCAACAGGGCTCTTTTGTCTGCCTGGAAAAGCTGGGTTTTGATTTCACCTAAAGAATCATGAAAAATCAGGTATAAAACCAGTACCAGAAACAACGTCGCCAAAATGGCTGTTATAAAATGTTTCTTTTTATTTTTCATATTCAAAAATATATGCTGTAAAAACAGCTGTGCAAATGTTTTATTTTGCTACGATGTTTACAATCTTCTTCGGAACATAGATTTCTTTGATAATGTTTCCGGAAAGTTTGTCACCAAGTGCTTCTTTCGCTTTTGCAATCGCATCTTCTTTGCTGATGTCAATCGGAATGGAGATGACTGCTTTTGTCTTGCCGTTTACCTGTACCGGAATCTCCACTTCATCATCTTTCATTGCCTCTTCATCATGAGCCGGCCATTCGTGATGGAATACAGAATCGGTATGACTAAGTTCCTCCCAGAGTTCCTCTCCCATATGCGGTGCAAACGGTGCCAGAAGCAGAACGGCTGCCTCCAGAGTCTCTCTGTCCATGCCGCCTTCTTTCTTGGCGATTGTGATCAGGTTGTTGTTGCACTCCATGAAGCCGGAAATAACCGTATTCAGGCTGAAGCTTTCCAGACGGGTTGTGATCATGTGGATCATCTTATGACGAGCTTTGATCATCTCTTTACTTGCTGTGATATTTTTATCTTTGTTGTCCATAACCAGGTTCCAGAAACGGGACAGGAAACGGTATACACCTTCGATACCGCGGTCATCCCACTCAGCATCCAGTTCTGGCGGACCTACAAACAATTCATACATTCTCAGGGAATCGCAGCCGTAATCGCGTACCAGATCATCCGGAGAAATGACATTTCCTTTGGACTTACTCATCTTGATACCATTCTTACCGGTGATCATACCCTGGTTAAACAGTTTGTGGAATGGCTCATCAAAATCGACCACTCCGATATCGTACAGGAACTTGGTATAGAAACGGGAGTACAAAAGATGCAGTACTGCATGCTCTACGCCGCCGATGTACATATCTACCGGAAGGTATTTGTCTGCTTTTTCTTTAGATACCAGTTCTTCGTTGTTATGTGGATCTACATAACGCAGGAAGTACCAGGAAGAACCTGCCCACTGAGGCATAGTGTTTGTCTCACGTTTTGCATCTGCTCCACATTTCGGGCATTTGCAGTTTACCCAGTCTTCGATCGCTGCCAGCGGTGATTCGCCGGTACCGGTCGGTTCATAAGATTCTACATCCGGCAGACGCAGCGGAAGCTCTTCTTCCGGAACCGGAACGTTTCCGCATTTCGGGCAGTGTACGATCGGGATCGGCTCGCCCCAGTAACGCTGACGGGAGAATACCCAGTCACGCAGTTTGTAGTTGACGGTTTTGTGTCCGATGCCCATCTTCTCAATGATATGCGGAGCTTCTTTTTTCAGGACTGCAGACTCCATACCATTCCAGTCACCGGAATTGATCATAGTTCCGGAGGCCTCGGTATAGGCTTCGGTCATATTTTCGATTTCTTTGCCGTCTTTTGCGATAACCTGGATGATCGGAATATCGAATTTCTTTGCAAACTCAAAGTCACGGTCATCGTGAGCCGGTACACACATGATCGCACCGGTACCGTAATCTGCCAGTACATAGTCAGAGAGCCAGATTGGAACTTTTGCTCCGTTCAGCGGATTGGTTGCATAGCTTCCGGTAAATACGCCGGTCTTTTCCTTATCCTGCATACGGTCTACGTTGGATTTCATGGATGCTGCATAGATATAGGCATCCACGGCTTCTTTCTGATCCGGTGTGGCAAGACCTGCTGCCAGTTTATGCTCCGGAGCCAGTACCATAAAGGTTGCACCGTGAAGGGTATCCGGTCTTGTCGTATAAACGGTGATCTTTTCGTCTCTTCCTTCTACCGGAAAATCGACTTCTGCACCATAAGATTTGCCGATCCACTCGGTCTGCATTTTCTTTACTTTCTCCGGCCATTCCAGTTTGTCCAGGTCACTTAACAGACGGTCTGCATACTTTGTGATACGCAGCATCCACTGACGCAGGTTTTTCTTGGTAACCGGTGTACCGCATCGCTCGCAGCAGCCGTTTACCACTTCTTCGTTTGCCAGACCTGTCTTACAGGACGGGCACCAGTTGATCGGGAATTCCTTCTCATATGCAAGTCCTTCCTTGAACATCTTTACGAAGATCCACTGTGTCCATTTGTAGAAATCCGGATCCGTGGTATTGACTTCGCGATCCCAGTCATAGATTGCTGCGATCTCGTTGATCTGACGTTTGATATTGGAAATATTTTCAGCGGTGGAGATTGCCGGATGCTGACCGGTCTTGATCGCATAGTTCTCTGCCGGAAGACCGAATGCATCCCATCCCATCGGATGGATCAGGTAATATCCCTGCATCATTTTGTAGCGGCTCCACACATCGGAGATTACATAACCTCTCCAGTGACCTACGTGAAGGCCGTTTCCTGACGGATACGGAAACATATCCAGACAATAATATTTTTTCTTTTTGCCGTCATCGACATTCACCGGATTTTCTTCCCATTTCTGACGCCATTTTTTTTCAATGGCTTTATGGTTATAAGGCACTGCCATTTTCTTTTCCTCCTGAAACTTAAATTCTTATAAATGCTTAAAACTATCTGTTATTTTACCCCAGTTTATTTGCTTTTGTCAATAGATGGCAAAAAAGTGCATTGACGCAAAATCAGATTAGATTATAGTAAAATCAGATTGCCAGAAGGGAGTACTTTTTATATGAAACCACATATCCGAAAATCTGTTTTTCCTGGAAAAATATCTCCTGTGCCCTGCTTTGCACGCTTGCCATTTTTTCCATCTCCATACTGTTTGTCCTACATTTCCGAGCTCTCTATTATTTTGATATCGATCATCTGCACCTTCCGTCAGCAAGCGGCTATTCAAAAGAAGTGATCCGCAAAAATTATGACGAGCTGATCGATTATAATTCCATATTCGGACCTTCGGATCTTAGACTTTCAGATTTTACCATGTCAGAGGAAGGAAGGATTCATTTTGAGGAAGTAAAACGCATTTTTCTAAATATTGAATACGCTTCTTTCATCCTGATCCCACTGACCTTTTTTCTGATCGTCCGACAGATCCGCAAAAAAAACATTGCCTTTTTTTGCCCTGCTCTCCGCACTTCCCACCACGCTTGTCGTAATTGTCGGTTTGCTTGCAGTTTTAAACTGGGATTTTTATTTTGTCCTGTTCCATAAGATCATGTTCCGCAATGACTACTGGATCTTTAATCCTGCATATGACCCTGTGATCACCATTTTGCCGGATGCGTATTTTCTGCATGCTGCTCTTCTGATCCTGTTTTGTGTTCTGGCTGCAAGTCTTTTCTCTTTTCTGCTGTACCAGATGCTTCTCAGAAAAGTCAGCAATAATGCGAAACGATGATCTGTATGCTCGTCCTTCCCTGATACTCATTCAGGGAAGGATAATAAATCACTGAAAGTACAACTGCATTCTGCCTTCCCTGAAAACACTTCTCATATTCTGTTTCTCCAAATTTTTCTCTTATATAATCTAAAATCTGTTCCAAATCCCCAAAATAGAGTGCATCCATCACGGTTCCACTCTGGCTTCGCACCTGCATTTTCAATACATTGCGGTTTCTGCCGAGAATCTTCATATTTAATATAGACAGATTTTTCTCTGCAAAGAGTGGTTTTTCATTCCCTTTCCCAAATGGCTCTAAAACAGAAAGCTCCCTGATCAGTTTTTCTGTAATATAACCAATCGGCATTGGTACGTCAATCGTGATCTTCGGGATAAAATCTTCTTCTGTCAATGTAGTATGCTCATTTAAAAAGTTCCGGAATTTTTCCACATTTTCCGGTGGAAGGGAGAGACCGGCTGCCATCGGATGGCCGCCATACTTTGTATAGAGTTCTTTACACTTCGACATTTCCTCAAACATAGAATATGCCTCGATTGAACGTCCGGAGCCTTTGACACCGTCTGCACTGTCTGTCAGTACAAACACCGGTTTGTTATAGCGTTCCCGGATACGTCCGGCTATGATCCCGGCAAGGCTCTCATGACAGTCCGAAAGATAGACAACCAGAACTTTATCGCTGCTTCTGCCCTCCTTTTCAATCCAGGCGATTGCTTCTTCCGTTCCTTTCTGCGTCATATCTTTTCGTTCGTCATTCAGTTCTTTCAGTTTAAGAGCCATAAGATCGGCTTTTGCTTTTTCTTCCTGCAATAAGAGGTTTAAGGAGCGTCTGCTGTATCCAGTCTTCCACCGGCATTGATACACGGTCCTAATACAAAACCGATATGATAAGCCTTCAGTTCCATCTCTTCCAGTTTACAGGCACGGATCAATGCTGCCATCCCCACATTCTGTGTACGATTCAGCCTTTTTAATCCTTCTTTTACCAGAATTCTGTTTTCGCCGACCAGCTCCATCACATCTCCTACCGTTGCAAAACCTGCCGCCTCCAGGAATTCCTCTGCTTCTTCCGCCGGTATTCCAAATGCTTCATACAGACAGCAGATCACTTTGTAAGCAACCGCTGCACCACATAAATACTTAAACGGATAAGGGCAGTCTGCCTGCCTTGGATTTACAACCGCATCTGCCAGAGGTACTTCTTCCTGTACTTCGTGATGATCGGTAATCAGAATGGTCATACCAAGACTTTTTGCCAGTTTTGTCTGTTCGATTGCTGCGATCCCGTTATCACAGGTCAGAATGGTATCGACATCTTCCTCATATGCATAACGAATCAGATGTTCATTGATGCCATAGCCGTCTTTCATACGGTCCGGTATTTCCACATCCACATTTGCGTGACAGCGGCGCAGTCCTTTCAGAAGAATATAAGAAGCGCTGACACCATCAATGTCATAATCACCGATAATTCTTATTTTTTTCCGTTCCTGTATTTTCTGCCGCAAAACAGATACCAGTTTGTCAGCATCTTTTAGCAGATGGGGATCATAAAAATCAGCTTTTGTCCCATAGAGATATTGTCTGATTTCCTCTTCCTTTACAATATCCCGGTTGCGTATCAGCCTTGCGGTCACCTGATCAATTCCGAATTTCTCTGCAGTCTCTTTGAAATCCGCACGTTTTGCAGAAACAACCCATTTTTCCATAGTATAAATTTCCTTTCCGAAAAAAAGATGCCCTTCCGCCGAAAAGGGAGAAAGAGCATCTTTTTTGAAATAAGCAAAAACTTATTTAGTTTTGCCTTTGAATCTGGTTTTCAGTGTGTACCACAGCGGACCGGAAATACATACAGAAGAGAATGCGCCGGCAATGATACCTACCATCAGAGGTGCTGCAAATTCACGGATAGATGGAACACCGAGAATGAACAGCGCTGCGATCGTAATGAAAGTTGTTAAAGAAGTATAGATACTTCTTGTCAGAGTCTGTGTGATACTTCTGTTTACGACCTCTTTGAGAGTTTCATCGCTGTATTTCTTTGTCGCAGAGAGATTCTCACGGATACGGTCAAAGATAACGATAGATGCGTTGATGGAATATCCGATGATCGTCAGCATGCAGGCAATGAAGGTATTGCCAACAGAAATTCTTGCGATTGCATAGAATGCCAGCACGATCAGTACATCGTGGATCAGAGCCAGTACGGCACTGGCACCGAAACGGATATCCTTGAAACGCAGCCAGATGTAGATCAGCATACAGATTGCTGCGATGATAACAGCAACGATCGCATCCTGACGCATTTCATTACTTACAGTAGAGGAAATGCTCTCTGCGGTGATCGTAGATTCATCTACACCAAACTTTTTCATTCAGTTTCTGGCTCAGTTCTGTTCTCTCATCCAGGGAAAGTTCTCTTGTCTTGATGATAACCTGGTTGGAACCGCTTACTTTTGTAGCCTGGATATTTGCATCACCGGTTACTTCCTGTACAACCGGTTTTACTTTTTCATCAATTTCTTCGATGGAGTAATCTTCGTTGAAGGTTACATTTGTAGAAGTACCGCCCATAAACTCAAGGCTGTAGTTTAGTGCTTTTCCACCACCCTGGCTGTGGATCAGCATGGCAGCCGGACCGGAGATCATGCATACGACCGCGATCGCAAAGAATACTTTCTTATGTTTCAAGAAATCAATGGTGTCATGTTTTTTCGGGCATCCATAGTATTTCACATCCTGGAATCCAAGGGCAAAGAATGCCTTTGCCAGACATCTGGAAATAACCAGTGCAGAGAACATGGACAGGATGATACTCATCGCCAGTGTGTATGCGAAACCTTTTACGGAACCGGTTCCCATGATACCCAGCACGATCGCTGCAATCAGAGTGGTGATATTTCCGTCCAGAATTGCAGACAGAGCTTTTTTGAAACCGATATCAATCGCATTTTTAACAGATCTTCCGGCTGCAATTTCTTCACGGATACGTGCATAAATGATAACGTTTGCATCGACCGCCATACCAATACCGAGGATGATACCTGCGATACCCGGCAGAGTCAGTGTGATATCAAATGCATTTAAAGTAACCAGTGTCAGTACGGTGTACAGCAGCAGAGAGATCGCTGCAACAACACCTGGCAGCAGGTAAACAACCATCATAAAGATGCAGACAAGTGCCAGACCGATCGCTCCTGCTTTTAAGCTGGTGGAAATTGCGGCTTCCCCAAGCTGGGCACCTACAACGTTGGAACGCAGCTCCTGCAGTTCCAGGGACAGAGAACCGATACGGATGGAAGAAGCCAGATTTTCTGCTTCCTGTGCATCTGCCATACCGGTGATGACAGCAGAACCGTCTGTGATCGCACTCCTTACGGTCGGAGCACTGATGACATCACCGTCATATACAATATAGATGGATTTGCCGATATTTTCAGAAGTTGCATTTGCAAAGGCTGCGGCACCTTCACTGTTGAACTCCAGTTTTACAACGTTCTCGTTATTTTTCAGGTTATCCTGCTGAACGCCTGCTTCTGCGGATGCGACCTGGCTTCCGTCTACGACAACAGTGCCGTCTTCCAGTTGGAACTGAAGGGAACCTGGTTTGCCAAGCTCTTCGAGAATGGCATTTGCATCGGATACACCAGGGATCTCGATGTTGATGCGGTTGCTGCCTTCCTGATAAACCTGTGCTTCTGTGCTGTAGCCGTCAACACGCTGCTGCAGCTTGTAAATGGTGTCTTTCATGTCTGCGGCAGATGGATTCTCGTCACCCACTACCTCATAAGTAATACTTACACCACCGGACAGATCCAGTCCGAGGGTAATGTTTTTGGCAGCTCCCGTTCCGGTAGGTCCGAAGCCGACACCTGTGGTGTAGGTCAAAAGCCCAAGAAACAGGGCGATCACAACGACTACACCAATCGCTTTGTTCTTTTTCATGTTTCTTAATTCTCCTTTTCCTCGGCAGCGAGTGCTGCCTTTATCATGATCGCGCATTCGATACGCTTCCGCTGCAATTCACATCCGATATCATATGCATCGTTGATGGATTTGTGGAAATTCCAGGAGTTTGCCGCACATCCACCACTGCAGTAGAATTTCGCAAAACATTTTTTGCACTTCTCTTTTGCATAGACATTGCAGTTTTTAAACTCAGTCTGGATCTGCGGTGTCTTGATACCTTCCTCCACATTTCCCATCAGGAACTGTTCTTCCCCGACAAACTGATGACACGGATAAAAATCACCCCACGGTGTGACAGCGAGGTATTCTGTTCCGGAGCCGCATCCGGAGAGGCGTTTGTAAACGCAAGGTCCTCCCGTCAGGTCTATCATAAAATGGAAGAAATTGAATCCCCTTCCTTCCTTATGACGCTTGATCATTTCCTTTGCCAGTCTGTCATATTCTTCGCAGATCACCGGAATATCTTCTTCCCGCAGTGCGTACTCCTCTTCCGGCTGAGCAACAACCGGCTCTACGGAAATCTGTTTAAAGCCCATATCTGCCAGATGCAGGACATCGGATGCGAAATCCAGGTTGTGTCTGGTAAAGGTTCCTCTTACATAATATTTATCCTGATGTCTGCTCTCCGCAAATTTCTCAAATTTTGGGAGAATCAGGTCATAACTGCCTTTTCCTTTGCGGAACGGACGCATGTAATCATGTACTTCTTTTCTGCCGTCGATGCTGAGTACGACATTTGCCATCTCACGGTTACAGAACTCCATAACCTCATCGTTTAACAGAACTCCGTTTGTGGTCAGTGTAAAACGGAAATTTTTATTGTGGATCTTTTCCTGCTCTCTTCCATATGCTACCAGGTCTTTTACCACCTGCCAGTTCATCAGTGGCTCTCCGCCAAAGAAATCCACTTCCAGATTTCTTCTGCTTCCGGAATTTGCGATCAGGAAATCCAGCGCTTTTTTTCCAACTTCATAACTCATCAGGGCACGACGGCCGTGATACTCACCTTCTTCTGCAAAGCAGTAACGACAGGCAAGATTACAGTCATGTGCAATATGCAGACAGAGTGCTTTTACGACAGTCGGACGATTTTTGAATGCATCAATTGCATTCTCGTAGATATCTTCGGTAAACAATGCTCCGGCTTCTTCTAACTCCCGGCACTCTTCGATCGCTTCTTCGATCCCGGCTGGTGTATACTTACCATCCAGAGCCTTTGCAATCTCTTCTTTTGATGTTTTCTTTTCCAGATATGGAAGTACGTCATATACCACATCGTCCACGATATGTACGGAGCCGCTGTTTACATCCATAACGATGTTGAAGCCGTTGCTTTTATATTGATGGATCAACTTGTAATCCCCTTTCAGTCTCCAGACGCTAAGAAACAGCGAGCAGATGCCCGCTGCTTGCTTTTATGTCTGTTATTATTTATTGCTTTCACAGCTCTGGTTTCCTACTGTACAGGATGTCTTACATGCAGACTGACAGGATGTCTGACATTCGCCGCATCCGCCTTTCTTTACTGTGTTCTGCAGACTTTTGGTATTTAATGTCTGAATATGTTTCATATTATCGCCTCCTTATCTTCGCTTGCGCGGAAATTTAATTTGATTATAACATAATGTTCACAATAGTAAAAGCGTTTTTTTTACAATAACACAACTTTTTCACAAATCTGTGCTATAATGAACTCACTATTTTAAAAAGAAAGGATATTATATCATTTATGAAAAAGAAATCAGCAGTTATTTTAGTAAGCGCAGCGACGGCATTATCACTCCTTACCGGCTGTTCTTCCGGCGGTACTTACAGCAAATATGTTACACTTGGCACTTATAAAGGTTTAATCGTTAACAAGATCAAAACCGAAGTAACCGATAATGACGTAGAATCAGAGATTGAAAGTGCACTGGATGAAAATTCCGAGTACAAAACGGTCAAACGTGCTGCCAAAGACGGCGACCAGGTAAATATCGACTTTACCGGAACCATCGGTGGAGAGGAATTCGACGGAAGCTCCGATACGGATTATGACCTGGTGATCGGCTCTGAAGATTTCCAGCCAGAATTCGAAGATCATCTGATCGGTGCAAAAGCCGGTGACAGTCTCGATTTCACGATTACATTGTCCGATGATTACGACGAAGATCTTGCCGGGAAGGACGCGGAATTTAAAGTAACGGTCAATTCCGTACAGGAGATCAATATTCCGGAGCTGAATGATGCATACTGCAAAGAATACACTGATTACGCTACCGTTGAAGAATATCGGGCAGGTGTCCGCAAAGAGCTGGAAGCATACTACGATGACAACAGCACTTCTACTGCTGAAAGCGATCTGATCTCACAGGTGATCCAGAACTCCAAAATTTCCGGTTATCCGCAGGAACTCTATGATAAGTGTAAAGCAGAATACGATGCAAACAACGAAGCTCTTGCAGAGATGTTTGGCATGGACGTATCCGATATTGCCGGTTCCGATGAAGATGTCAAAGCAGCCGTTGAAGAAATGGTTTACAGCGAAATGATCGTAAGCGAGATCGCTGACAAAGAAAAAATCACTGTTTCTGATGATGAATATACCGAATATGTAAACTCCGTCTATGAAGACAGTGGTTACTCTTCTGCCGAAGAATACGAACAGGATTACACCAAAGAAGAAACGATGAGTGCCATCCTGTATAATAAAGTCTCTGAATTTCTTCTTCAGAACGCAACCGTCACTGAAGTTTCCGAAGATGACTATTACGGAAGCACTGAAGATGAAAGCGAAGAAGACGAAAGTGAATGGAAAGAACCGGATTCAGAGGAATCATCCGAATCATGATGAAAAGCAAAAAAAACATCCTTTTATCCCTGTTCATACTGCTGATCCTGTTTCTCTGTATCGGTGCCCTGTTCTTTCTGCATACGCAAAACCGGTCTGGTGAGACAGCGCTGATCTATCAGGAGGGCAACCTGATCCGCAGGGTTTCACTTACGGATGTAAAAGAGCCTTATCAGTTCCAGATCGATTCCAAAGACGGCGGATACAATCTTGTGCGGGTGGAAAACGGTGCCATCGGTATCATCGATGCTGACTGCCCGGACAAAATCTGCGAACAGCGCGGCATGGTGTCGGATACCGGTTATCCGATCACCTGCCTGCCGCATAAACTGGTTATCAAGGTGCAGCACCTTACCTCATCTTCTGATGATATTGATGCAGTTGTTCAATAAGAAAAGGCATCGCGCCTTCATCCTGTACGGATGATTCTGCGATGCCTTTTCTTGTTTTTTTACTCAAACTTCGCACTTGAATAAGTGCCTTTGTACGAGAACACATAATAGTTTCCGTCTTGCTTATATTGGGTAACTTTTTTCTTTCTATTCCGCCACATTCAAAGGTCATATAAAAAATTATCAAAAGACGAAAGACTGTTTTTGAACACCTTGAAATTCATTGTTATGCTGCTTTCAAGCGAAAGTGAAACTGTGTTGATTACAGGAGCAGGCTTTGCTTAAGGAGCGGTTTTGCTTTTGTAATAATATGTAACAACCGTGCCGTCAGAAACGATAGGTGTATTCAAACCGTCAGCCTTTACAAACTCGTAATCGTAAAGCGTTTTTGCAGGTGTAAAATCAAGTTTTGTGCCATACGGAACAACAAATGTTCCACCGGCTGTGTTTGGAATTTCAGTGCCATCCTCAAATTTGTACTGAACTGTAACGCTTGTGTAACGCTGTGTTTCGGTATTGTCATCAGCGAGGACGTTTCCGTTTTCGTCAATTACCTGAAATGCCACAGTGTCGCCGTTCTTAAGCTGTGCATCTGACGGAATTTGATAGATAAGCGAGCAGCTTTTCAAACCTGAATTGAAGTCGCTTTTAATATGGTCCAAAGCGCCGAGCGCCCAGAAATTCGGCTTGTCATCCCAAACAGGAATATCGAAAGTTTGCGTTGTTTGAAGTGGTTTGCCTGATGAATCGGTTACAACGCTACCGTCAGAATGTTTAATCCACATTTTGAATTTGAGTTGACGGGCTTTCTTATGCGAAATGTTTTGAACAACGGTGCGAAGCTCAATTTTTTTACCGTTCATATTAGTGCCAAATCTGTTTTTGCTGTCGCCACTCAAAAGACGGCCGTTACGATTATATGTATAAGCATAGTACGAACTTGTTTCAAGGTCGGTAAAATCAGACGGTTTTGAATAAGCGCCTGTGTACTCCTTAACTTCAGGAGAAGCAACATAGAGGTCCATATCCTTAACAAGCTGCGACATTCGCTTGAAGCCCTGCAAACGACAAACCTCGCAGAACTGATAGTTTGTATCTCTCATTATACATTCGTAGCTTGACACAAGCATTTTTGAGCCATACGCATTACGGCAGGTATATGTGTTTCTAAAGCCTAAAAGCTGTCGCCATTTTATCTTTTCAGGGTCTTCAACAGAAGAAAGGTTGAGCGATTTAAGTTCCTTATCCTCAAGCAAATATCCGTTGCTGTATTCATCACCAAGACCGAGCAAACCGTGTCCGAACTCGTGAGCAAAAGTTTTTGACGCACGATAACTGTCTGACGACGAAATAAAATAATGGAAGCCGTATTCACGGTTGTTATATGCACCGCCGAAATCGGATTTTGTATTTACAACCATAGCAAACTGTGCAATGTAATCGTGAACATAATAATAAGGCTCATATTCCGAACCGGACGGCATTGTGTTTGGGTCGGTTGTTTTTTTGATATGAGCATCGTGAATTTTCTCAATAAATTCAGGACCGATACATCTTTCAAAAATATGATTTTTCCACTGACTTCCGTGGAGATTATTAGAAATAACAGGCGAATTATATTTGTCAACTATAACATCAAAGAAGGTGCTTCCACCATTGTCAAAAGTCGATTCGGAAGCTGTGCAGAGGGCGTAAACATTGAACCTGTCGGCATAACTGCGATACGGTTCATATTTCATAGCATCCTGCCAAAGTCGTTTGACATCGTTGATAAATTTGCCCTGCTGACTTTTTGTATATCCCTCGCCGCACACGACAACAACCATATTTTCTGTGTCGCTTCGAGTTTTTTGAATCGTATAAACAGGAATGGTAGGGTTGGAATACTTCCCGTCATTTGAATACCACGGGCCGAGAGTAAGCTGAATGCTTTGCTCGGTGCTGACATTCCAATCGGGATTTGCGTCCTCGACAGGGTCTGAAATTGTGTAGTCATCCTCTTGCTTACTCGGAGCAGAACCGACATAAGGATTGCTTTGCGAACCGTTGCCCGAAGTAGCAACAAAATATTCGGAATCGAGATAAAACGCAGGTCTTACACCCAAATCGGAATACCACGGAGCATAACGACCAACATCACCCGATGCACTGATATAACGCATATCGTGATTGCAATCGGTTACAGGAGTGCGAAGCCAATAAGGCCATGCCATACCGTCATTATTGTAGGCACGATAATAGCCTTGGAGATTTTTCCACACGGCATTAGCCTGCTTTACATCAAGGAGAAATACTTTTTCGGTTGTTGTTTCAAAATACGAATTGTCGTAATTTAAAGCCACATATGAAATGTCTGTATAGTAGTACAAATCTGAATTTGCATCGCCCTCGACAATACCCTTGTTATATTCCGGATGAGAAACGAGGGAACGCTGTGTGACGGTTTTCATAGCCGCAATTTCAGATTTTGAAAAAGCGTTGAGAAAACCCGCTTTTTCGTTGTACGCTCCCACACCGCTTACATATCCGTCTTTCGGAGGGTTGCCACAAAGCCAATCGACTTTGCCTTCAGCTGCGGTCGAATTTAACCAAGAACGCATATTGCTGTCTTTCCAATAGTTAGAACCGTAATCATCACGCTTATAGCTTCTGCTGTGTGATTTTGAATTGCTGTTGTCATTTGTTTTGGCATCATATGCAAGGGTGTCAACAATTTTGTCTGCAAGCATAAGCGGTCCGTTATTGTCAATGCTTACACATCGCCAAAGAATTGAGGCATTGTTATACGCGCCCATTTTAACATAGTCGCCAACTTTAATATCGGGCTTTGATGCCGCCTGAATGGTCATCGGCAAAACGGAAATTGCCATGCACAATGCCAAGAATATTGCGGTTATTTTTTTCGTCATTAAGGAACCTCCTTTATAAGCTATATATTTGCTTTTATTATATTGTAAGGTGTTATATGGGTCAATGAAAATCCAATTAAATTTTTGTTAATTTTACAGCCGACACATTTAATATTACACGAAGAAGAAAATCTTATTAAATATGCAAAAAGGCTTCTGCCCAAAACAGGGCAAAAGCCTTAAAAATTATGCGATTTTTAGGTTTAGTTGCAAGCCAAGGGGGACTATTTCATCTGCCCGAAAACACGTTTTTGAAAAAAGTGTTGCAAAAGCGGTTGAACACAAAGATTTTCATATCCGATAAGCCTGAAATTTTGCGGCGCAATCGGTGCGGGATTGTTTGCCGTTGACAGCGACAGATTGTTGGAAAGGCTCGAATGTAACGCCTTGAACATAAACCCGAAAAATCTTGTGATTTTAATCGGAACGAATGACATCGGCATAGGAGTTCCGACCGAGTACACCTTGAAAAATATAAAAGAAATTTTGCAAAGAACGCAGACACTTTGCTCGAATACCGCCGTAAAAAGCAGTATTCGGGCATAAAAAAGCCTCGGAACACGAATGTTCCGAGGTGATGGCAGATTATATCAACTGTCAAGTCTTTAAAGGTGGAGATTTGTCCATATGGTATCAGATGAAAATCATTCGTGTTTTGCGGCGAATTCTTTTAATAATTTCATTGCAATGACATCATGCTTTTTCGAAAACATATGCCCTCCGCCATCTATAAAATGAAGTTGCACCCGTTTGGAATCTTGCATTCCGATCGGCATCGTACTTTTATATGCTTCTGCCGCACGTTTGGCATAAGAAACATCTACGATTTTATCCTTTGTACCATGCACGATGCACACCCTGCCGGCGTAGTTCTTAATTTCTGCAAAGGCATCCATTTGCATGACATCCATTGCATAGCAACACCCCAATTTCATCAGTCCGCAGCGGAAAGTATCGGGAACATTTTGCGGATCAAATTTTGCCATCATCATTTTTCCGGCTCTGGCGTCATCCGGGATACACAATGCCGGATAAAACAGGACAAGTTTTTCTATCGGAAAGTTGTTCTTTGCTGCCACCAAAGCAGACACAAAACCGCCCTGACTGCATCCCATCAATAAAATTTTTTCAGAATCTGTATAGGAAAGATTTCTAACATATTCAATGACCGCTTTCAGATCTTTGGTTTCTGTCAGAACAGACATCTCTGTGGTTTTTCCGTCACTTTTTCCACACATAGCAGAACCGCCACAAAAATCAAATGTAAATGCAACATATCCCATTTCAGCCAAAAAGCCGCATAATGTTTCACACTGTCTTGCCATGCCATAAATCCGTGACATACGATTGCAATCGGAAGATGATCTCCTTTTGGACGGTAGATTGTTCCACGAATCGTCAATCCATCTCTTTTGCATTCAAAAGTGCTTTCTGTAATTCCATCTGATAAAAACAGGTTTTCTTAAAAATCATAATTTTTCTCCAAATTCAGTGGTATTTTGTTTTTTCGTTGCATCGGCTATATTTTTAACACTGATTTTGTGTAAATGTTTTAGTCAATAGCTATTTTGCTTGTAATAATCATAAGCACGGGAAACACAAAGGAGCATTCTTTCATGATCGACATATTGTTCTTTGGTTTACTGTTAACTCACACTGTCATAGTATATAATGCCATTACTTTGTCAATAACTGAAATCATACCTTGTGCTTGAAGTTTCTTCAGCCTTTTTTAACAACGGCTTCTTTGGTA